>OFMK01000794.1_pt1 | contig 28576 bp, 26 predicted proteins | sample 1541781 | NCBI WGS metagenome assembly OFMK01 (sample SAMN04209250, study PRJEB22552) | human gut metagenome | biome: gut; material: feces | host: Homo sapiens | place: USA: Oklahoma
GGTAAGTCCTTCTGTAACCTTTGCAGATGGTACTACCGCAAATGATGCTACTGCAAAATTCACTATGCCCGCAGATGACGTAACAGCAACAGCTGTTTACGAGGATATTCCCGCAGTTACTTATAAAGTCACGGTTGCGGCAACTGAAAACGGCACCGTCACCGCTGATAAGCAGGTTGCTGCTGAAGGTGATAAAGTTACCCTGACCATTAATCCTGCCGAAGGTTACTCTGTCGACAGTGTCAAAGTTAACGGTACTGCAATCACCGCTACAAGCGGCGTATACTCCTTCACCATGCCCGCTGAGGACGTAACTGTTACTGTATCCTTTAAGAAAAATACAGGCGAATCTTCCTATAACATCACCGTAGCCAAAGTTACTGGCGGCGTAATCATTCCTCAGAAGAACTCTGCCAAAGCAGGCGAAACGATTCGTGTCAAGGTTGTTCCGGATGCCAACTATTATCTGGAGGCACTCTACTTCAACAACGAAGAGATGGTTGCACACTTCGGCGTTTACTCCTTCATAATGCCTGCAGAAGATGTGGTTCTCTCCGCAACCTTTAAACCATACGGCGGCGGTTCTTCCGGCGGCGGAAGCTGGGGAGGAGGAGGATCTACAACCAATCCTTCTGAGCCTGAAGACCCCACCCCAACTGATCCTACTTGGGAACAGGTTGACGGTGTTTGGAAACTCAAAGGTACTGACGGCGACTATCTGACCGGCTGGCAGAAAGTAGACGGTAAATGGTACTATCTAAACTCCAGCGGTGCTATGGTTACCGGTTGGTTCCAAGATGGTTCCACCTGGTACTACTTGCAATCCGATGGTTCTATGGCTACCGGTTGGCTTAAACTGGGCAATACCTGGTACTACCTGAATGCTGGCGGTGCTATGAAGACCGGCTGGCTCTTTGACAACGGCGTTTGGTACTACCTCTACAACTGGGGCGGCATGGCCAATACAAGCTGGGTCAAAGTAAACAACACTTGGTACTATTTCAGAGGAAACGGCGCGATGATGACCGGTTGGTTGTCACAAGGCAACACCTGGTATTATCTGAAGAGCAACGGAGCTATGGCGACTGGCTGGAACTGGATAGGTAGCAAATGTTACTACTTCAACACCAGCGGTAAAATGGCTCAGAACACTACCATCGGCGGATATCGTGTTAACGCCAATGGTGAGTGGGTCAAATAGCCTAAACAAATTGATAGCACAGAAGCTATTTTATTCGTTCTCCTTTTGCTATCGTATATTCTTCACAGAAAAAGGCCCCGAATATCTGGGGCCTTTTTCCTATATAAATATTGCCAAACAAAAAACAGAGGACAGCAAAAGCCATCCTCTGTTTTCTTCTATCTTTTTTATTCTACTTTCATCGTCCAACCAAACGGATCAGGGAGTTTTCCCCACTGAATACCCGTCAATTCATCGTACAGCCGTTGAGACAATTTCCCGATTTTTCCGTCGGAGAGTTTCATATCAGTGTCCTTATACCGAAGCAGACCAACCGGAGAAATAACTGCCGCCGTACCGCTTCCGAACATCTCCGTAAAAGTGCCTTTCTGATAGGCCTCCAGCAACTCGTCAACCGCCAATTTTCTTTCGCTGACCTTGTAGCCCCAGCTGGTGAGCAGTTCAACAACAGACTTTCTCGTAATGCCAGGCAAAATGCTTCCCTGCAGTGCAGGCGTTACCACTTCGTCATCCAGCACAAAGAAAACATTCATAGCGCCTACTTCTTCAATGTATTTTCTCTCAACACCGTCCAGCCACAGTACTTGAGAGAAGCCTTCCTCGGCAGCGACATCCTGCGCCTTGAGAGAAGCAGCATAGTTTCCACCTGTTTTAGCAAATCCTGTGCCACCTCGCACTGCGCGGACGTACTCATTTTCCACAAAGATACTCACCGGATTGAGCCCGGTCGCATAATATGCCCCTACCGGACACATAATGATGATAAATTTGTACTCAGAAGAGGAATGAGCGCCTAACGACGGCTCTGTTCCAATGACAAAGGGACGGATATATAAAGAAGTACCTTCTGCATGGGGAACCCATTCCTTGTCCAGCTTAATGAGTTCAATGAGTGCCTTTAACGCAAATTCCTCATCAATCTGCGGGATACAAAGGCGGTCGTTGGAACGATTTAGCCGCTTAAAGTTCTCCATAGGACGGAATAAATAAATCTCGCCATGAGGATTGCGATAAGCCTTCATCCCCTCAAAGGTCTCCTGGCCGTAGTGAAGGCAGGTGCAGGCCGGACTCAGTTCCAACGGACCGTAAGGGATGATCTTTGCATCATGCCATCCTTCTTCCTGATTCCAGTCCATTTCAAACATATGGTCAGTAAAATATTTGCCGAATACCAGATTATTTTCATCCGGTTTCTGCTTCGGCGCGGTATTCCGCACAATTTTTATTTCATTCATGGCAGTGATTCCTCGATTCTTCTTCAGAATTTTTTATTATTTTTTAGTATAGCACGGAGATTTTTTCCTGTCAATTCGCAGAATAGCGAAAAAATCCCCATTCATCAAGGCTGCAATTGACTGTCCATTTGATAAAAACAGCGAAGGTTTCAAAACCTCCGCTGTTTTTCCCTTATATACCCCGCGTATCTCCCATAAAGAAAAGAGCGACTGTACCCGGCCCGGAATGAGTGCCAATCACCGGCCCGATATAGCCAATAACAATATTTTTTATACCGAAGCGTTTTTTAACCAGTTCCGCCACATATTTGGCGTCGTCCTCACAGTCGCCGTGGCTCACATAGACCACATCATTTTTGTGGTTTCCCACACGTTCTTCCATTTTGTCCACCAGCCAGTTTAACGACTGCTTGCGACCCCGGACCTTGCCTACATTGATAAGCCGTCCTTCATCATCTACATGAAGAGCCGGTTTGATTCCCAGCGCTGTACCCATGATAGCGGTCATTTTGGAAACCCGGCCGCCCCGGTGGAGAAAATGCAAATCGTCAACAGTAAAGTTATGACAAAAATGTAGCTTTTCGGCTTCAATAATTGCCGCGGAGTTCTTCGAGGCTCTTTCCCTGCTCTTTCAGCGTGACCGCATAGTTGAGCATCAGCCCCTGTCCCATAGATGCCGCCAACGAATCCACGACAATAATCTTCGCCTCAGGATGCCGCTCCATCACATCTTGTGCAGCGACGGTACAGCTCTGATAGGTACCGCTCAGAGCCGACGAAAAGGCCAGATGGAAAATATCGTATCCTTCTTCCACCAGTCTCTCAAATGCAGAAGTGGCTTTGTCCAGTGATACCTGGGCAGTTTTGGACTCTCCACCCTCTCTCAACTGCCGGTAAAACTCTTTGATCGGCAAATTGTCTTCGCTGGCAGAATCATATTCCATTCCATTTAAAGTATATGTCATCCCCAGCAGATGAACGTTATGCGCTTTGTAATACGACATTTCCATATCGCAGGTAGTTTCAGTAGAAATGATATATTTTCTGGTTTCCAACTTGACCCCTCTTTTCTTACAAAGGCGGCGAAATGCCTGCCCATAATTTCCTATTTTATATTATACCGGAAAATTGCTTTACCTGCAAGAAAATTCTTAAAATTCTCCAAAAGCATCGGGATGATTTGCATAAATATATAATTTATATTCCATGATTTTTATTAAAATATACAAAAAACAAAATATTAAAAATATAGCACTTGATTTTTCACAAATAACCGATAAAATAGATAGTGTTAGCACTCCAAATATATGAGTGCTAACACTATCTGAGTAACCAAAACAATAGATAAATCGAGGAGGACATGAACTATGAACATCAAACCGTTGGCGGATCGTGTGGTCATTAAAATGGTAGAAGCGGAAGAGACTACTAAGAGCGGCATTATCCTAGCTGGGAGCGCCAAAGAAAAACCCTCTGTAGCGGAAGTTGTAGCAGTCGGAAAAGGCGGCGTCGTAGACGGCAAGGAAGTAACCATGGAACTCAAAATCGGCGACAAAGTGCTCATCAGCAAATACGCTGGAACCGAAGTAAAGCTGGACGGCGAGGAATACACCATTCTCCGTCAGAGCGATGTTTTGGCAGTAGTAGAATAATAACTTTTTAACATAGAGGAGGAATTTACCATGGCAAAACAAATTATTTACGGCGAAGAAGCCAGAAAAGCATTGCAGACCGGTATTGATAAACTGGCTGATACCGTTAAAATCACCTTGGGCCCCAAAGGCAGAAACGTAGTGTTGGATAAAAAGTTCGGCGCTCCGCTCATCACCAACGACGGCGTGACCATCGCAAAGGAAATTGAGTTGGAAGACGCTTTTGAAAACATGGGTGCACAGCTTGTAAAAGAAGTAGCCACCAAGACAAACGATGCAGCAGGCGACGGTACCACTACCGCTACTTTGCTCGCTCAGGCCCTTGTACGGGAAGGCATGAAAAACGTTGCCGCCGGCGCAAACCCCATGGTTTTGAAGAGAGGTATGCAGAAAGCAGTTGACGAAGCGGTCAAAGCCATTATCGAGCATTCCAAAAAGGTTGACGGCAGCGACGATATCGCCCGTGTCGCCACCGTTTCTGCCGACAACGAATTCGTCGGCAAGCTGATTGCGGAAGCTATGGAGAAGGTCTCCTCCGACGGCGTCATCACCATTGAGGAATCCAAGACCGCTGAAACCTACAGTGAAGTGGTCGAAGGCATGCAATTCGATCGCGGCTACATCTCTCCCTATATGTGTACCGACACCGAAAAGATGGAAGCCGTTATGGACGACGCTTACATTCTCATCACCGATAAAAAAATCTCCAACATCCAAGAAATCCTTCCCCTGCTGGAGCAGATTGTACAGAGCGGCAAGAAACTGGTCATCATCGCCGAGGATGTAGAAGGCGAAGCACTCACCACTCTGATCCTCAACAAACTCCGCGGCACCTTCAACTGTGTAGCTGTTAAAGCCCCCGGCTTCGGCGACAGAAGAAAAGAGATGCTTCAGGATATCGCCATTCTCACCGGTGGTCAGGTCATCACAGAAGAACTGGGCCTTGAGCTGAAAGAAGCTACCATCGAGCAATTGGGCCGTGCCCGTCAGGTTGTTGTCCAGAAAGAAAACACCATCATCGTGGATGGCGCAGGCGACAAAGAGGAAATTAAAAACCGCGTTCATCAGATCCGCGCTCAGATCGAAACCACCACTTCCGAGTTTGACAAGGAAAAACTCCAGGAGAGACTGGCAAAATTGGCTGGCGGTGTAGCAGTTATTAAAGTCGGCGCCGCTACCGAGATCGAGATGAAAGAAAAGAAAATGCGCATCGAGGACGCTCTTTCCGCAACCAAGGCAGCTGTGGAGGAAGGTATCGTCGCAGGCGGCGGCGTCGCTCCTGTCAACGCGATTCCTGCTGTCAAAGCTTTGCTCAATACCCTGGACGGCGATGAAAAGACCGGCGCTGCCATCGTATTGAAGGCGCTGGAAGAGCCCATCCGCCAGATCGCTGCCAATGCCGGTCTGGACGGCTCCGTCATTCTGGAGAAGGTCCGTACCTCCGGCAAGAACGGCTACGGCTTCGACGCCTACAAGGAGGAGTACTGCGACATGATCGCCAGCGGCATCGTGGATCCCGCCAAGGTGACCCGCTCCGCTCTGGAGAATGCCGCCAGCGTCTCCGGCATGGTGCTGACCACCGAGTCTCTGGTGGCCGACAAGCCCCAGCCCCCCGCACCCGCTGCTCCCGCTCCCGAAATGGGCGGCATGGGCGGTATGTATTAAGTCTCGCCGCAAAGCCTTGAAATTGCTTGATTTTTTGAGTGTGCAAAAGCGGATTTACGCCAAACTTATGCCAAAAATTCAAGCGCATGATCGGGTAACAGAAATCGGCACCTGCCTTAAAAGCAGGTGCCGATTTTTTCTTATTTGCGCTTCTTTGCCTTTCCCGTGTGGTAGCTGCGGTCGTGCCTTTCCGCGCTGGTTGATGGGGCTTTTCAGGTACTTGGACAGCTTGAGTATTTCAATCAGCGAGACGAACTGCTCTCTAGAGAGCTTGTCATAATCAATACCAAAATATTATAACGGAACGGAGACAGGCAAGGCCTGTCTCCGTTCCGTTATAAACGATAGCATCACAACAGCGGGGCCACCAGCTTCATAAGGCTGCCGCCCAGCTTATAGCCCAGCTTCTCATGGCGGATGGTTTCCGGCGTCACCCGGCGGCACTGCTCCAGCGTCCGCTGGAAATCCCGCTCCACGTCGCCCACGGTAGGGCCGCCGTAGAGATACGCCGCGCACTCGAAGTGATGGTACAGGCTCCGGTAATCCAGATTGATGGTGCCAACCACCGCCTTCACGTCGTCGCTGGCAAAGATCTTGGCGTGGACAAAGCCCGGCGTATACTCGTACAGCTTCACCCCCGCTGCCGTCAGGTACTGATAGTGGGACTTTGCCAGCGCATAGGCCGCCTTTTTATCCGGGATGCCCGGCAGGATCAGCTTCACATCCACCCCACGCTGGGCGGCGAATTTCAGAGCCGTCTCCATCTCATTATCCAGAATGAGGTAGGGCGTCATGATATGTACATAGTCCTTGGCCCGGTTGAGAATGTCCATATAGACGCTCTCCCCCACCTTATAATCGTCCAGTGGACAGTCGCAGTAGGGCATCACATAGCCCTCCGCCTCCACCGGCGGCGAGGGCAGCAGGGCCTCATCCCAGCGAGGCTCCTTTTCCGTCAGATTCCACATTTGTAAGAACATCAGGGTAAAGCTCTGCACCGCCTCCCCCCGCAGGAGGATGGCGGTATCCTTCCAGTGTCCGAAGCGCTCCTTGCGGTTGATGTACTCATCCGCCAGATTTACGCCGCCGGTGAAGGCCACCTTGCCGTCGATGACCAGGATTTTCCGGTGATCCCGGTAGTTATAGTGGGTGGAGAGGAAGGGCTGGATGGGGGCAAAGGCCTTGCAGCGGATGCCCAGCTTTTCCAGCCGCCGGGGATAGTCCCACGGCAGGGTGGAGATCTCCAGCATCCCGTCGTACAGCACCCGCACGTCCACGCCCTGCGCCGCCTTGTCCGCCAGAATTTTCAAAATGCTGCCCCACATATACCCCTCATCAATGATGAAGTACTCCAGAAAAATGAACTTCTCCGCCTTTTGCAGCTCCTCCAGCAGCGCCGCAAACTTGTCCTCTCCCTGTGGGAAGAACTTCGTCTCCGTGTTGGCATACAGGGGAAAAGAGCCGCTGCGGTTGAGATAGCGGCACAGATCGTCGGTGCCGGAGGATTCGATCTCCGGGTCCCGCAGCACCTCCGGGTCCTGATGCAGCAGATCCCGGCTCTCATCGATCCGCTGCTGCACCCTCCGCTTCAGAGTGCGGTGACCCACATCCTTCTCCGTGAACCAGAGGAAAATACTGGCGGGAATGGGGATCACCGCCAGCAGGAACATCCACGTCAGCTTCCCCGTGGCGTCCATGTCGCTGTTAAAGAGATGGAAAAACATCAGCACGGTGAACACGCCCTGCACCGCCGCAAACCACTCGAAATCGTTGTTGAACCAGCGCCACATCATCCACAGAAGCACCAGCTCCAGAATCAGCAGCAGCGCCATGAGGCCAAACCGGCTGAACACCACCCGCAGGACGCCCTTGCGACTCTTTTTCACCAGCCGCAGCACATTCTCCTGCTCCCACTTTTTCTTGTCCAAATGCTCCACCCCTTCGCCGTCGGAAATAACTCACTTATTATATATGGTATCATCTACCGTCTCCCCTGTCAAGAAAAGGGCAGACAGACACCCCGGAGGCTGGGCCTCCGGGGTGTGCGGTTACTCTTCGTTCTTTTCCTTTTTCTTCTGCTGCTCCTCCAGCCGCCGGCCTACTTTCTTCATCAGTTCCAGACACAGCATGGAGCTGATGCCCAGCAGAGCCACCGCCAGAGCGATCTGATGCCGCATGGTCCCACCTCCTGTATTTTATGAGGTACTTCCATTGTAGCAGACACCGCCGCTTCTGTCAAAGCCTCAGCCGATGTAGCCGGCCTCCCGCAGCAGGGTCTTGGCCCGCTCCTCGTTGGCATCGCTGACCAGCACCAGCGGGCCGGTGCAGCCCATAGCGGACTCGGCATAGATATCCTTGGCCCACAGCACCTGCACGGCGGCCTCGATGTCCATGACCTCGATGCCGGGGATGCCTGCGGTGCAGGGCTCCTTGGCGGGAGCCTTTACCTCGGCCTTGGCTACCGCCGGAGCGGAAGCCTCCCGCTTCTGGCGCAGGAGCTCCTCCAGCCCGGCCTTGTCGGCCAGTGCAAACTCCGCCTTGGCGATCTTCTGTACACCGCCCCGCACCAGCTCGTCAGCAAAGGACAGGGCGTTGGCGATGAGGGGGGCGCCGGAAGCACGGGAGATGATGAGCACCAGCTTGTCATAGTCCCGGCCGATGCCGGGGCCATAGCCGTAGCCGGTGGACTCGAAGCTGCCGCCGGTGGTGAAGGAGCTGAGCATCTTGATGAGCACGTTGCCCGTCAGGGAGTCGCACACCATCACGTCGGGGGTCCCCTGAAGCACATCGTTGCCCCGCATCACGGCGCCGCCGTCGGCCCGGACGGACTCGGCAAAGCGGATGGGATAGCCCGCCTGCTGCAGCTGGCGCAGCGCCGTCTCGCAGGCCCGTGCGCCGTCCACGTTGAGGATGCCCACGGTGGGTTCCTGGATCCCGCAGGCCTTAGCGGTGATGATGCCGTAAATGGTGTTGAGGATCATGCCCTCCAGACGGTTGGCGCTGGAGGTGCCGGTGGTGGTGGCCAGGAACATGGACTTACCACGGGCGGGCGTTACCACCCGTCCCACAGTGGACACACCGATGGGGAAAGGGAAATGCATGGTGACGGCAGCGTCCGCCGCACCGCTCTCCAGCAGCTCCACCATCTTGCGGTGGCCCGCCTCCTCGTCCGCCACGGGGACGGTGGTCACGCCCTCCCCCTCCAGCGTGCCGATGTAGGACACATCCAGCCCCACACGGGCGGCCATCACCGCCGCCTGCATGGAGTTCTCCTCCCCGTGCTCGCTGCCCATGCCGGTCAGCAGCAGGCGGGGACGGCGGCCGGAGCGGCCGGTCTCCAGATACTCCGCCACCTCACGGAAGGTCTCCACGATGGTCTGATTTACGTTCTTCATGCTTACTCCCCCATCTGCGCTGCCAGCGTCTCGGCAAAGCCACGCATGGCGTCTGCGATCATGTGACGGATCTGGGTATCGTCCACGGCGGGAGCGGCTTCCTCCTTGCCGGGGTTGGCCTCGATGACGAAGGAAACACCGTCAAAGAGGTTGGTGAGGCGGCCCAGGAACAGAGAACCCTTACCAATGACCATGACACGCTTGATATCGCCGGCCAGCAATGCCTCCCGTGCAAAGCCCACATAGGGAACACCGGAGGGAATATGGCCCTGGGTGGGAGCGAAGCCGGTGAGACCGTGCTCCACGGTGAAGTTGGCCAGCTCAGCCCGCTGCAGCTCGCCCCGCTTCACGGCCAGAGCACCGATCATCTTGTAGTTGGCCAGCGGCACATCGCCGGCACCGGCGGGCTTGGTGATGTCGGGGTTCTGCATCTCCGGGGAATACTTGTCGATATCGGTGATCTTCAGGCCGTTGCGATCCAGCGGATCGGTGACCAGAGAGGTGATGACGGCCTGCGGAGCAGAACCGGTACCCACGCTGTGGCGGCCCAGCATATTCAGGTTGATAAAGGGGTTCACGCCGTCGTCCTGCGTGATGACCACGGCAAAGCCGCCGATCATATCCTCCAGAGCGGGCAGGCCCTTCTTCACGTGGTCCTTGCCATTCATGCCCAGCTTGGCGGTGCAGCCGCCGGCGGTGACCACCACGGTGTGGTAAGCGCCGCTGGCCACCAGAGCCGCCGCCTCGATCATGGCGTGGGCGGGGGCAGCGCAGAAGGCACGGCAGTCGGAGCCGGAGGCGTTGTTCAGCCCGGCGATCTCCGCAGCGGACTTGGCGAAGTTGCCGCCGCCACGCTGGTTGATATCGCCGCAGGCCTCCTCGGCGCAGTCGATGACGTACTCCACCTGATTGCGATCGATGCCAGTGACGTGGATCACGTTCAGCAGTGCCAGCACGGAGGATGCCTTGGACACCAGATTCTCGTGCATGACGTGGGCGGAAAGGTTGGCATCAATATCGTGGGCCCGCTTCACGCAGCCTACCAGCTGGCCCAGATGATACAGTCCCTCGGCGCCCTCTTCCTCTACCAGCCGCTGGATCTCCTCCAGAGAATTGCCGTTTTTCAGGCGGTCCAGCACGCTCTGCTCCATGACGGGGTTGGCGGCCAGCGCCTCCCGGTTGGCAGCCACGAATTCGGCCTCCAGTTCCACCAGATCGAACACGTCGCAGGCCTGCATCAGCAGCAGGAACTCGTTCTGGGGCATCATCTGGCCGAACTTGCCGTACCGCTCGTGGCAGTCGCACTCCTTGTCGCACCAGGGCTGGGCCACTGCCGCCAGTTCATCCGGGGTCTTGTTGCCAATGTAGACCTGATTGGGCCAATAGGCCACCGCCTGCTCGAAGCTGCGGATGTGGCTGGGCAGCTCCTTGAGATACTCGCTATCGGGGTTGACGATACGCTCTGTTGTCTGGGTAGTGCCGTTGTGCAGCACCATATCGGGGGTATGAGCCAGAACATAGCCGGCTCCACGGATGACACTTTTCATAGGTCAGATCACCTTTCGTATGTATGGGCGTGTAAAATCCCTGAGTTGTATACAATTTTATATATAGAATAGAGAGGGATGGCGGTGTGCCATCCCTCTCTGGGTGAGACCATTAGTCTTTGAAGGCACAATACTGTTCACGGATACTGGTCATTTCGCTGACGATATCGTCAACGTCCAGCACCATCTCCATCATACCGACCTGCTCATCATAGACAGCTTCATCAAACTCTGCCTTGACTTCCGGCTCACATACATGATAAACCCTGAGTCCCAACGAGACTCCTGCCAAAGGACCTGCAAAAGTGGGGTCACCGTTCGTCACGGTCTCGGCTGCCAAACCGGCACCCTCGCCCTCGGCAGCACCCAGCAGAACCACAATGTTTTCTGCTCCGTACTGCTCCGCGAACTCCTTGACTCTCTTCTGATTCTCCAGATCCATAGCACCTGCGGCCGTTCAGACGAAGCACTCGGTAGAGGAGAACACGACTTCGGCGCCAGCGCTCTCGGCACAGGCCGCAATGGCCATACCGGGGACACCGTCACGGTCACCGATGACGATGGCCTTTCTGCCCTTGAGAATACTCATTTCTATTTTCCTCCTTCCTTTCAGATTTCTATTCCATGCCCATGGGGCGGGAACACAAAGGAATGAGCTTTTCAGCAATGCTTGAGGATCATTGCCTCGATGCTCTCGGCGGTGGCATCATCCTTTACCACAGAGTCGATCATCTGGCCGTTCTCATAGATGGCCATGACCGGCAGACCCAGCACCTTCTGGCTGATGGCCAGACGGCGGGCCTTGGTGGTGTTCAGGGAGCAGAACTTCATCTTGTCACCGTACTTCTCGGAATACTCGTGCACATAGGGCATCAGCGCAGCGCAGGGCACGCAGCCGTCGCCGTAAAAGTCCACGAAAACCTTACCCTCTGCCTTGAGAACTTCCGCCTCGAAATTTTCCTTGGTCAGATCCAGCATAGTAATGAACTCCTTTCAAAAATCACTTCTGAGCGCTGATATACTTGTAGCACTGCATGGCGGCAATGGCGCCGTCGGCGCAGGCCGTCACCACCTGACGCAGGGGGGTCACCCGCACGTCGCCGGCGGCAAACACGCCGGGGACGTTGGTGCGCATACACTCGTCGGTCTTGATGTAGCCGCCCTCCATGTCCAGAACGCCGTCGAACATCCCGGTGGTCTTTTTGCCGGTGAAGCCGAACAGGCCGAAGAAGCCGTCCTCCTCATCGGCGTGAAGCACCGTCTCCTCGCCGGTCTTGGTGTTCTTCAGGACGATCTCGCTGAGCAGCTCGTCGCCGCCCACGTCCTCCACCTCCTCGTTGCACAGGACGTGGATCTTGGGCTCGGCGTCCAGACGCTCCTTCAGCATGGGGGACACCGTCAGGGCCGGACCTTTGTGGATCATGGTGACCTTTCTGGCGTAGCCTGCCAAATACAGGGACTCCTCGGCGGCGATGCCGTTGCCGCCCACCACGTAGATCTCGAAGTCCTCAAAGAAGTTGGCGTCGCACACGGCGCAGTAGCTGATGCCCTTGCCCACATACTTGGCCTCGTTCTTGCAGCCGATGGAGCGGGTCATGGCACCGGTGCAGACGATAACGGTCTTGCCCAGATACTCGCCCTTGCTGCCCACGAACTTCTTCACGGGGCCGCTGAAGTCGCAGGCGGTGATGGTGTCACTGACACGCTCACAGCCGAACTTTTTGCACTGTTCGGTCATGGGCGCCACCAGCTCCTGACCGGTCATGCCGTCCACCTTGGACTGGCCGGGATAGTTTTCGATGTCATGGGTCACGGCGATCTGGCCGCCGTCGATGCCCTTTTCCAGGATCAGCACGCTCAGGCGGCTGCGGCCTGCGTACAGACCGGCAGCCAGCCCCGCAGGGCCTGCGCCCAGGATGACTACATCATAAATCTTGTTGTCCATAGTAATGGCTCCTGTCAATCAGTAAATACGGCGTTGTTCTCGCCGGACACGGATCCACCGCCCTCGGTCAGCAGGTTCAAAGCGCCCATGACGATCTCACGACGGCGGTTCATCTCCTTCTCAGGAGGCAGGTTGGGATCGCCGGTGGGATAGGGGATAGCCTGAGCGCCGAAAATACGGGCCGCACCGACGGTCTTGGAAATGGGGGTAACTGTGCAGATATGAGTGGCGGGGATACCAGCCTTCTCCAGCTGCTTCACGATCGTTGCACCGCAACGTGTACAGGTACCTCAGGTACTGGTCAGAATGACGCCATTGACCCCGGCGGACACAAGCCGCTCAGCGATCTCCTGGCCCATTCTGGTGGAGTCAGCAACGGAAGTGGAGTTACCGGTGGTAGAGATCAGCGCCGGATACACACTGCCGATGATGCCTTCCTTCTCCAGCATTTTCAGCATATCATAAGGGGCGACCCGGTTGGGGTCGTTGTTGGCGTACACAGGGTCGAAGCCGGCGTGGACGGACTCCCACTTGCCGCTCTCCAGCGTGTCGCCCTCCACGGGGTACTCCTTCCAGAACTTGGCGGTAGCCGCCACCATGTGGTCGGGGTTGCCCATGGGGACCATGCCGCCGGTGGTGCAGAGGGCGATCTTGGCCTTGCTGAGGTCGGCAATGGGGGCAGAGGGCTCCACCTTCTCATAGGTGGAGATCTCCAGCTCGGTCTTGTAGGGCTCGCCCTTGACCTTGGCCAGCAGCATATCCACGGCGCGCTCGGCACCGTTCTTCTCCCGGAAGATGTTCACACGCTTGCCCTTGGCATAGTACTGCTCGTCCTCCGGCGTGCCGATGGGCTCACCCGTCAGCAGCTTTCTGGCAAAGCCGGCCATCAGGGGTACGGCCTTGCGGATACCGGCGGCGGACTTAGCCACCCGCAGGATGTACACGTCCTTCTTGAACATATCCACGGCGGGGTTTTCCTCGTACAGGCCGGTGATGGCCTCCACCCCCGCCTGCTCCTTGGCGGTCTTGCACACGTCGCCGCAGGCGATGCCGAAGCGGCCGGCGTTAAAGGCAGGACCGGCAATGATGAGGTCGGGCTGATACTTCTTGATCTGCTCCAGCAGGAAGGCCCGGCCGGTCTCCATGTTCTCGGCATAGAAGTTATCGCCGCAGACGATCGTGGCCACGATCTCGGCAATATCCTTCAGAGGGGCGCCGAAGGTATTGGCGGAACCATGCATCCCCTCAAAGAGCTGAGGCTCTGCATACGCCATATCCTCGCCGCCGATCTGACCGAAGAACTGGTTGGTATAGAACAAAATTTTCTTCATTCTTTCCCTCTCCTTCGTCAAACAGTGGTGGCGGACAGATAGGTGTTACCCTGCAGATTATGTCCGCCCATGATACCGTGGATCTCCAGCAGCAGCGTGCCGTCGGGCTTGATGGAATCCACATTGCCGCCGGTGACACGCTCCACCTCCTTCAGCTCGCCCAGAACACGGTCCATCTTGGGCAGCAGGATGGTGGCATTGGAGTTGCCGGTGGACACGATGGCGTTGGCCTCGGTGACCACATCCGGCAGAGACTCGGACATACCGTCGGTACCGGCGTCCTCGTTGGTGATGATAACGGTCTTGACGCCCCGCTTCTCCAGACCCCGGCAAACGTGCATCAGGTCGGTGGTGGGGTTGCCGAAGCCCTCCTGAGAGATGATGGCGGCGTCGGCGCCGAACTCCTCGGTGGCGATGCGGACGCTCATCATGATGTCCCGCTGCTTCTCCTTCAGGGTGACCATCAGGGGGTTCAGAATGATGCCCACGAAGTTCAGTTCCTTGCCGTGCTTGGCCCACAGGGCCTTGATGACGGCGTTGTTCAGGTGGTGATAGGTCGTGGTCTTGGAGCCGGGGGACACGCAGTTGCCGCTGATGATCGCACCGTCAAAGAACTCCGTGGGAGAGACAACGGTAGGTACCAGCTGCTTGGCATCCCGGCCGTAGAAGTAAGTATCGTGCAGCAGTCCCTGTGCCATGCAGTTGCACACATACACCACCTTGGGCAGGTCAGGATACTGGTTGGCACGCTCGGCAGCGGTGGGCCAGTGATAGAACTCGGAATCATAGCTCTCCGCCTTCACAGCCACCTCGCCCAGCCAGCGGGCCGCCTTCAGCCCGGCCATGCGGACGACCTCCTCATGCTCGTGCTGATCCACATCCTCCCGCTTGGTCAGGTGCAGCACCACGTTGTTCAGCTTGGAGAAGAGCGTGTACTGGGCGGCGGGGCCGCTCATGTCGATGAGGCCCTCCTGAAAGCCCACGATGGGGCCCGTGGTCACCACGGCGCAGCCCTTGAGTACATAGGTCACGCCGGAGCCTGCCTCCGGCACGTCGGAGCCGAACACACCGGGGAAGATCTCTCCCTCCGGCTTGTAACGGGGCTCCACCACATCCTTCACCGGAAGGATACGGCAGGATTCGCCCGGCTTGGCAAGATCCACCTTCACGGCTGTCACACGGGGGTCCTCCAGAATGAGCTTCTTCAGCCCTTCCACGTCCACCGTCAGCACGCCGTCCTTCAGGTCGTTCTTGTCACCCAGGACGACATCTTTTACTTGAACATTTCTCAGTTCCAGATCCATGATCGATGTGTCCTCCTATCTATAGTCGTTGCTTTTTCACAATCGCATCTGCCTATAATATACCCCACCAAAACCAAAAAATCAATCATCTTTATCAAAATTATGTAAAAATTTTTAAATAAAATTTTGTATACAATTTAGCGGCGAATTTTGTCCTATTTTCGTTCAAGAAATTGCCCTATTCCCACTGTATCGTGTGTTTTTCCACATGGATCCGCCTGCCACCCCCGCCGGGTCGCCCTGCTCACCGGTCCTCCCTTCGCCGCTGCCGCCGCACAGGGTACCTTCCTCGTCGCCGGTTTCTCCGTTTCTTTCATTATCGTTTTTTTAGATATTACCTCTTGCGGTTCCGGCGGCATATGCCGGGATGCCATCCACGGCAGAAATAAACCGCCCCGGACACATAGGCGTCCGGGGCGGTTCTGCGTTTTTCATATGCCTCTCTCAGAAGGCGAAGGTATTCCTCACCAGAGAGCAGTCGATCATCTGATAGTCCTCCAGAATACGCTGGGGCATCTTCGCCCGATCCGGCGGCGTGAAGGTATCGATGCGGGTGATGGCCTCCGACATGATGAGGCACTCCTCCCCGTCCGGGGTCTGGGGCCGATCCGACAGTACCACCGTGCGATAGGGCGTCTCGTGGGGCCGCAGACTGCCGTACAGCGGATGGTTGCACAGCCGGTGGCCTATATACACCAGATCTCTGGCCCGCACCAGGATCTCCCGATAGGTATCCTCCGGGTACAGGCGAACCTCCCCCTGCCCGGCGAACTCCTTCGCCGCCATGGGGTTGTTGGTAACGATCAGATACATGGCGCACCTCCTGCTCCGTCATAGGCCGCCCTCCGGACGGTCGGGTAAAGGGATGCCCCAACGCTGTGCGTTGGGGCGTTTCTGGCGGAAGTATGTGGGAATCGAACCCACCAGGGCGGCTGTTCACCGCCTACACTGGTTTTGAAGACCAGGGGGCACACCAGAACCCATCTACTCCCATATCCCGGTTGTATACAGGAGTTTAGCACAGGTCACGGGGTAAAATCAAGCTTTTTCGATAAATTCGCCACAAAATTGGAAAATCCGATTCTCGTGGCCGAAATTTATCCGCTTTGTCGCCGCTCACAGGCTTCCGATGACCTCCCGGTGGTCGCCCACCATTTTGGTCACCTTGGTCTTGTCGAAAAATTCCAGAATGGCCAGCGCATATTTCCGGGAGGTTCCCAGCAGGTCCCGGTACTCCGCCAGCGTAAAGGCGGGGTGGCCCTCAAAGAAATCGCGGGTCAGGGCGCAGACCTCCTCATAGACATCCTTGTGGTAAAACAGCTGGGGCGTCAGCATCACCAGCTCGCCGCAGGACACCAGATTCTCCAGCACCTTTTTGCAGTCGTCCCGCTCGTTGGTGGGGAAGGAGGCGTAGATGTCGTCCACAAAGGGTACCTCCCGACCGGACTTACGGTAGCTGTCCAGCAGCTTCTGCCGCAGGGCCGTCTGGCGCTTGGTGAGCACCACCCGGAAGTCCGGCAGGGCGCAGCGGTCGGCAATGGCGGTGACGGTGCCGCCCCGGAGCATGGCGGTAAGGATGGCGTCGGCCTCCTTCAGTTCTGCTCCCCGGAGGGCCTTCTGCCGCAGGGCCGCTACCTTCATGCCCGCATGGAGGGGGTTGGCCTTGTGATACTCCGCCAGCACCTGCTCCACCGACTGGCAGGCCTTCCGGTACAGGGGGGCCGCCAGATAGCGCCGGGGCAGGATCTCCAGCAGATCGCCGCTGTTCACCAGATCCTCCAGTGCCCGCACCATCTCCTCCTCCGGCATATTCTGGCGCTGGGCCAGGGTCTGGGCCGTGGGCAGGGCGTAGCCATACTCCTCCACCAGCTGCTGCAGCTGGGCGCCGGCGGAGCCGCCCTCCCGGATGGTCAGGGCCCGGATCACCTCCGGCTGATGCCGCTTATGGCGGGGCGGGCAATCGTCCAGAATGACGCCGCCGCCGATGGTCTCCATGGGGGAGTAGAACCGGATAACGAAGCGGTCCCCCCGCTTCACCGCCACCGGCTCCGTAAAGCGCAGCTGGGCAAAGCCGGACTGGCCCGGCTCCAGCGTATCCTGCTCCAGCAGCACCACCTTGGCGATGTGGGCGGCAGCCCCATGGTAGAAGTGTACCGGGGAGCCGTTCTCGATGATACGGTGGGAATCCTTCAGATCGGTCAGGCGCACGTCCAGCATCCGGGACAGGCGCAGGGTATCGGGCTTGCAAAGGGTATCGCCCCGCACCACGGCATCCCGCCGCAGGCCCGCCAGATTTACCGCCACCCGCTGCCCGGCGTAGGCCTGCTCCACCGAGTGGTTGTGGACCTGCAGGGTGCGGACCTTGGCCCGCTGGCCGGAGGGCATCAGCTCCACCGGGTCGCCCACAGAGAGGTTGCCCTCGATCATGGTGCCGGTGACCACGGTGCCGAAGCCGTCCTTGGAGAACACCCGGTCCACCGGCAGACGGAAGGGGATCTGCTCGTTGCGGACGGCCACCCGGCTCACCCTCTGCTGAAGCTCCTTTTTCAGCTCCGGGATGCCCTGGCCGGTATAAGCGGACACCGGCAGGACAGGTTTGCCCTCTAAAAATGTCCCCTTGACGTGGGCGGCGATGTCCTCCCGGACAATTTCCACCCACTCCTCATCCACCATATCGGTCTTGGTGATGACCACCACACCGTCCCGGATGCCCAACAGGGTCAGAATATCCAGATGCTCCACGGTCTGGGGCATGAAGCCCTCGTCCGCCGCCACCACCAGCATGGCAAGGTCGATGCCGCCGGCACCGGCCAGCATATTCTTGATGAATTTCTCGTGACCCGGCACGTCGATAATGCCGGCCTGCGTATGATCGTCAAACTCGATATGGGCAAAGCCCAACTCGATGGTAATGCCCCGCTTTTTCTCCTCGATAAGGCGGTCAGTGTCGATACCGGTCAGGGCCTTGATGAGCATGGTCTTGCCGTGGTCCACATGACCGGCGGTGCCGATAATGACGTGCTTCATGCCAGCACCTCCGCCGCCGTGTCAGCGATATACTCCATGTCCTCCGGGAAGATGGTCCGCACGTCCAGCAGCAGCCGGCCCTCGGTGATGCGGCCGATGATGGGCTTTTCCCGGCAGCGCAGAGCCTGCTCCGCCTGATTGGGGGACAGCTTGTCCGCCGGAAGGGCCACGGCAAAGGTGGGCAGCAGCTGGGTGGGGACGGAGCCGCCGCCCACCGGCCCGGACTGGGCCACTACCTCCGCCGCCACGCCCCGCTCCTTCAGCAGGGCGCACAGCTGGGCCGCAGAGGCCCGCAGATCCTCCCCGGAGACAGCCAGCATGGCCAGCGTGGGGATCTCCTGCTCCGCCCGGTGCAGGTCCTGATAGGTGGTGAGGGTGGCCCACAGGGCGGCGATGGTCATTTTATCTACCCGGATGGCACGGGCCAGCGGGTGGCGCTTCATCCGGTCGATGTACGGCTTCTTTCCCAAAATGATACCGGCCTGCGGCCCGCCCAGCAGCTTATCACCGCTAAAGCTCACCACATCCACCCCGGCCCGGATGCTGTTTTGCACCGTAGGCTCGTCGTGGATGCCGTAGTGCTCCAGATCCACCAGAGAACCGCTGCCCAGATCCTCCACCACCGGCAGGCCGGTGCGGCAGCCCAGGGCCACGATGTCGCTCAGGGGCAGGGACTCGGTAAAACCCACGATGCGGTAGTTGCTGGTATGCACCTTCAGCAGCGCACGGGTCTGCTCCCCGATGGCCCGTTCATAGTCAGAGAGGTGCGTCTTATTGGTGGTGCCTACCTCCCGGAGATGGCAGCCGCACAGCTCCATGATATCCGGCACCCGGAAGGAGCCGCCGATCTCCACCAGTTCCCCGCGGGAGGTGATGACCTCGCCCCCCTGGGCCAGGGTGCTGAGGATCAGCATGACGGCGGCGGCGTTATTGTTGACCACCATGGCACTCTCGGCGCCGGTGAGGCGGCACAGCAGCTTTTCCACATGGTCGTGGCGGCTTCCCCGATGGCCCGCCTCCACGTTATACTCCAGCGTGGAATAGCCCCGTGCGATGTCGTATACGGCGTCCGCCGCCCGGTCGGACAGGCAGCCACGGCCCAGATTGGTATGGAGAATGACGCCGGTGGCGTTGATGACCGGCCGCAGAGACGGCAGGGACTCCCGTGCCGCCACCCGGCAGATCCGGTCGCCCAACTCCTCCAGCGTGGGGAGGGTCGTCACCTCGCCGCTGAGGATGGCGGAGCGCAGCTGCTCCAGCACGGTACGGATCCACTCCGTCACGGAGGAGGAAGCGTAGTGCTCCCGCAGGTCGGACACCTCCGGCAGATCATATAGCTCGGTCACTTTGGGGATGGCTCGCAGCAGCTCATTCATACGGTTTGCTCCTTTTGTTCGGCAGCCGCCTGTCGGCGGGCGGTGTAGATGGAATGGAGGATATTGACGCAGTAGATGCCCGCCAGCACCAGCGCCGTGGCCAGCCCCTGCAGCAGGGAGAAGGACTCATGGAGGAACACCACGCCGCTGACCACAGAGATCACGGTGGTCAGGCCGGAGAAGGCAGAGGTGCGGGTGGGGCCGATGATGGTGACGGAGCGGTTGGTCAGCAGAAAGGCCAGCGTGGTGCAGCCGATGCCCAGATACAGGCAGGAGGTCAGAAAGCTGCCGCTGGTAAAGGGCAGGGTCAGATACTCCGTCACTGTACCGTGGACGCCGTTATACACCAAGGCGCAGACGGTGAAGAACACCGCCCCCGTCAGGCACATGAAATAGGTCTTCTCCACGGGGGTATAGGCCGTCAGCTGGCGGTTGTGGATGAAATAAATGACGTCGCTGAACACCGCCCCGAACAGCAGCACATAGCCCAAGGGGTTGAAGGTGGGGCTGGTCCCCTTCAGCAAAGTGATGATGACGATGCCCACAGTGGACAGCAGGACGCCGCCCACCTGAATTTTACTGGGCATCTCGTGGAGGAACAGCGCCGAGGCCAGCACCGTGAAGATGGGGATGCAGGCGATGATGGTACCGCTCTCGGAGGCGGAGGTCAACTCGATGCCATACGTCTCGAAGATGAAGTAGGCCGCCGGAAGGTACAGGGTCATCCGCAGCAGCGGCCACGGCTTCTTGGTCTTATAGTCGATATGGATGACGCCCAGCAGGGCGCACAGGGACATGGCCACAGCGCCCATGAGAAAGCGCCAGCTCAAAAGGGAAAATGCCGGCACCGTACCCACGATGCGCTTGGTGAACATAAAGCTCAGGCCGAACAGCATGGAGCTGCAGCAGGAGCCCAGCATGGCGCTGATCTCACGCCAACTCATTTTACCCACACGGATCATCCTCTTCCATATCGTTTTTTGCAGAGAAGGGCTTCTATCTTTGGTATACACGATTTTAACATATCTTTTTGATAAAACAAGCCCCTGCAGAAAAGAATCTCGTTGCATAATGGGAAAAAGCTGTGTATAATACAGGGAAATACCGAAAATCACCACGGGGCCGACCCAAAGTCCGGCCAAAGAAAGGACGAAACGCTATGGATCCCAGAAAATTGATGGAGCGTCTGAAGGGCGCTGCGGCTCTGACGGAGCAGGATGTGGGGGAATTTTCCCACTTCAAGGGGAAGATGATGAAAATCAGCATCCACAGCTATGCCGTGGAGGACTGGGGCAGCCTGTCCCTGCTGGAATCCCGTGGCATGGCGGGGCTGATGCGGCGGGATATGCTGGTCATCAACTCCTGCGTGAAGGATATCCCGGTGCTGGTGATCCAGTACATGGCGCTGTTTGGCCGCCGGATGCTGCAGGTCCATGTGTTGGACGTGATGAAGGACAAGACCGCCGCCGGACGCTTTGCGTCCTTGGGAAGGATGGCGGAGCAGTCCGGCACCGCCGTGCAGGAAACGCCGGTGGAGTGGTATACCCCCATGCAGCTGCCCGGCAGCGTCACCGTCACCGGCAAGAGCAGTCAGCTGGAGCAGTTGGCCGGGGACGTGGCCGTCGGCTATCTTGCCGCCGCCGCTCAGGTGCGCCAGACCGGCGCCGTGGAGGGCCGGTATCTGCGGCTGCGGAAGCTCATGAGCCAGCTGTTTGACCACGGCGGCTTCGGCTACGACGCCATCCGGGTATGTCTGCAGCAGCAGAACACCGAGGATCTGTACAGCCGCTGGCTGTTCGGTCTGGGGGAGGCTCCCGTGTCCGGCAGCGGCGAACAGAGCGATGCCGCCGCAGCGCCTGCACAAACCTCGGATGAAGAAAAAAACACGCCTCAGGAGCCGGAGACGACCTCCGAGGGCAGTGAGGCTCCGGAGGAGAACGGCTGAGCCCGGCAGCGGCAAATCATGGAAAAAAGCAGCGGAACGGCCCGTCTTTTCCGCTGCTTTTCTTGCAAACCGATCGCTTTCGCGGATGTATACAGGACGCTATTTAAAAGATTTCTTCAAAATTTTTATCAAGATTCATAAAAATAGTAGATTCTCCCGGAAAGTTGCGGTATAATTGCATAGTTAAAATACCTATGTTCTGCGTTTTTGTCCCTTCGGGATACACACAGACAGGGAGATGAGGAATGGAAGTTATGAAGAAGGCAAAGCCGCAGGATATCGTATACCATTATGTGAAGAATCAAATCGTAGGAAAATCCATGTTCCCCGGCAACCGCATCATCGAGGATGACATCATCCGGGAGACCGGCACCAGCCGCACCTCCATCCGTCCGGCGCTGCTGCGGCTGAAATATGAGGGGCTGGTGGAGATGATCCCCAACCGGGGGGCCTTTGTAGCCAAGCCCAGCGAGGAGGATCTGCGGCAGGTGTACCGGGTCCGTGAGGTGCTGGAGTGCGGGATGATGGAGGACGCCATCCGCCACCGCACCGAGGCCCAGCTGCGGGCCATGGAGAAGAGTCTCAAGGATCAGGAGGTGCTGACCCAGCACTACTCCCGGCAGGAGTATGTGACCATGAACCACGTCTTCCACTGGCTGGTGGTGGAGGCCTCCGCCAACAAGTACTACGAGAAGTATCTCAACGAGCTGTACAACAAGATCAACACCTACATGATCTTTTACGATCAGTCCAGCGACAACAACTCCATCGTCAGCCACACCATGATCTATGAGGCCCTGCGGGATCGGGATCTGGAAAAGGGGCTGGCGGGCATTCGGGAGGATATCCAGATCGCCTGGGAGGATATGCGGAAAATCAATGTCCCTCTGTAAAAAAGCGCCGGGACACCTGCGGCGTCCCGGCGGGGTATGCGGTTTCAGGCGGCCTTGACAGGCTCCCGCTTGACAGGCTCCCGATGGGGCAGTTGGACATAAAAGATGGTCAGCAGCATGATGCCGCAGCCCACCCACTCCCGGACGGACAGCGTCTCGTGGAGGATGATGACGCCGCCCACGGCGCTGAACACCGCTTCCATGCTCATGAGCAGGGCCGCCACCGAGGCGGGGGTGAACCGCTGGGCGTAGATCTGGATGGTGTAGGTAACGCCTACCCCCAGCACGCCGGCAAACAGCAGCGGCACCACGGCCGCCGTCAGGTCGGCCAGCGTCAGGCTCTCGGTGAAGAGGGCCACCAGTCCCGACAGGGTACCGGTACAGAGGAACTCCACCACCATGAAGGGCAGGGCGTCCACGTGGGGCGAAAACCGACTCCACATCAGGATATGCAGGGCGAAGCACAGGGTGCTGGCCATGATGGCGGCATCGTTCACGTCCAGTGAGAAGCCGTCGGAGATGCACAACAGATACAGGCCCACTATGGCCATGGCGATGCCGATCCATACCCGGCGGGAGGTCTTTTTCCGGAACAGCAGCAGATCCAGCACCGGCACCAGTGCGATGTAGGCGGATTCGATGAAGCCGGCCTTGGTGGCGTCGGCCACATGGAGACCGATCTGTACCAGCACCGCACCGCCCCAGTTGGCAAGGCTGGCTCCCAAGGACGCCAGCAAGAAGCGCCTGCCGTGCCACCGCTCCACCTCCTCGCCGGCCTCCAGAGCGGCGAGGGCCTTGCGGCGGCGCATATAGAAAAACAAGGGCAACAGGGACAAAACGCCCAGATAGTACCGCAGGGAGATGAAGGTGAAGGCCCCCAGATGCTGGGATGCCTGCTTCTGGAAGATGAAATTCATGCCCCAGATGACTGCGCACAGAACCAGCGCACAGTTTGCCAGAAAGGTCTTGTTTTTCATAGTGGTCCACTTCTTTCTTTTTGATCGAATGACAGTTTTTTGATATAGGCCACGGGCCAAAAATAGGGAATGGGAGAGAGCAGAGAATGAAACAGGGGAATCCGGCGGATATCGTCTACGATTACATCAAAAATCAGATCGTCACCAAGGCCATCTATCCCGGCACCCGCATCGTGGAAGAGGATCTGGTGCGGGAAACCGGTGTCAGCCGGACTCCGGTGCGCTCGGCGCTGATGCGGCTGGCCTATGACGGTCTCATCCAGCAGCAGCCCAACCGGGGCGCCGTGGTGGCAAAGCCCTCCGCCACGGATCTGCGGCAGGTGTATGAGGCACGGGCTGTGCTGGAGGTGGGGGCCTTCCGGGCCGCCGTCCATCGCCGCAGTGATGAGAGCGTCCTTCAGATGGAGCAGAACCTGCAAAAGCAGCAGGATCTGACGAACCTCTTTAACATGACGGAGTATGTCCGGCTGAATCGGGAGTTCCATTGGATCATCACCATGGAGGCCCAGAACGCCTACTATGAGAAGTATCTCAACGAATTGCAGAACAAGGTTGCCACCTACCTGCTGTTCTGGGACAGCTCCACCACCAACAGTCTGTCGCTGGATCTCCACCTTCGCATCTTCGAGGCGTTCCGGGACCGGGACGAGCAGAAGGGCGTGCTGGCCCTGATGGAGGACCTGCAGCTGGCGGAGGAATGTGTCCGGGAATCCCAACAGCTGTGATGCCCAACAGCTGTGATGATAGCACACCCTTTGCCGTAAAGCAAGCATAAAGATATTGCCCTGCACCATAAAAAGTGGTGCAGGGCAATTTGTTTTGTCCGGCGGCCGAAGTCCTGTACCGTCGGGCGGTTTCCGTCGTATTCTCACGACCGCTTAACGATTTATTTATTCTTGTGTCACAGTTGTGAACGATACCTTAACTTGACCTTGCGCTCGATATTGTATACAATACTCTCAACAAAAGATGTTTCGATTTTTGAATCATCTATTGTGAAATTGACGAGGGCTTTGCTTCCCGAAAGTGAGGTAACAAAAATGGTCATCGGAGTATTGAAGGAAATCAAGGGTAATGAATACCGTGTGGCGGCCGTACCCGCCACCGTGCATGAGATCGTGCGTCACGGTCACACCGTGTACGTGGAAACCGGCGCCGGCGTAGGCAGCGGTTTCAGCGATGCGCAGTATGAGGCTGCCGGCGCTATCATCGCCGACACCAACACCGTCTGGGAGAAGGCCGACCTGTACTACAAGGTCAAGGAGCTGTTCCCCCAGGAGTTCAAGTGGATGAACAAGGACAAGATCCTCTTCACCTACATCCACTCCAACGCTCACCCCGACGAGACGGACACCCTGCTGAACAGCCACGTCTCCGCCGTGGCCTATGAGGATGTGCAGGACGAGGAGGGTAAGTTCCCCCTGCTGCGCCCCATGAGCGAGCTGGCCGGTAAGGGCGGCTTCCTGGCGGCCCTGCACTTTGCCCAGTCCGTCAACGGCGGCCCCGGCAAGCTGCTGGCCAACGTCACCGGCGTGGAGACCCCCATCATCACCATGCTGGGCTGCGGCGTGGTAGGTACCGGCGCTGCCGAGCTGGCTGCCGCCTTCGGCAACGAGGTGCGTATTCTGGATGTCAACATGAACACCATGCTGGCCGCCAAGAAGACCTCCCCCGCCAACATCACCTACATGATCTCCAACCGCTCCAATCTGGAGAAGTGCCTGCGGGAGTCCGACGTCATCATCAACGGCATCCTGTGGGCCAAGGACCGCAAGGATCACATTGTCTATCGTGAGGACCTGAAGCTGATGAAGCCCGGTGCCATGATCGTGGACGTGGCCTGCGACGAGAACGGCGCCATTGAGACCTGCCGGGATACCACCCATGATGATCCCATCTACTTCGTGGACGGCGTGATGCACTACTGCGTGGACAACATCCCCTCCGCCTTCTCCCAGACCGCTTCCGTGACGCTGGCCAATGCCACCCTGCCCTATCTGCTGCAGATGGCGGATAAGGGCTTTAAGAAGGCCATGGAGGATAACCGCCTGCTGCGTCTTGGCATGACCTGCTACGACGGCAAGCTGACCCTGAAGGAGACGGCTCTGAAGCAGAACCGTGAGTGGACCGACGCTGACGAGCTGGTCAAGGTCTGGTAAAACGCCATTCCCTTAATTTTGATAACCAGTTTCCATTACTCCTCATCACACGGGGTGCTCCGGTGTCAGATTCCTGACGCCGGAGCAGGGAACCCCCGCAGGGGAGCCGGAAGCCTGTTATATACCCTGTACGCAAGCAACACAAGCAGCAACACGAAAAAGAGAAACAACCTGAAAACTTGAGGAGGTAAATATGGATAATTATGGTATCCTTTCTCTGGCTCCTGCTCTGGTCGCCGTTATCCTGGCGTTCATTACGAGAGAAGCCCTGTTCTCCATCCTGTGCGGCGTTCTGGTGGGTCTGCTCATCACCGGTCAGGACCTGCTGTTCGGCTTCACCGGCATCATTCAGAGTGCTCTGGGCAATGCCGATTTCATCTGGGTCATCGGTATCGAGGTGTTCATCGGTATCATGGTGGCCTTCTTCCAGAAGTCCGGCGCCATTGAGGCCGTGGCCAACAAGCTCAATGAGAAGCTTCACATCACGCCCCGCATTGCTCAGATCATGGGCGCTGCGCTGGGTGTTCTGGTGTTCTTCTCCGACTACTTCTCCCCCCTGTTCGTGGGTAACGTGATGCGTCCCATCACCGATAAGGCCAAGGTCTCCCGTGAGAAGCTGGCTTGGCTGTGCGACTGCACCTCCGCTCCCGTCTGCATCACCCTCCCCTTCACCTCTTGGGGCGTGTATGTAGCCGGTCTGGTGGTGGGCTTCGGCACCTTCGCCACGGCGGAGGCTGGCCAGGACGCCGTCATCCACTCAGTCCCCTTCCAGCTGTACGGCATCCTGACCATCGTCATGATCTTCCTGGTGGCTCTGGGCTTCCTGCCTGACTACGGCCCCATGAAGAAGGCCGAGGAGCGTGCCCGCACCACCGGCAAGGTGGTGGCCGACGGATCCACCCCCATGCTGTCCCGTGAGCTGGACAACATCAAGCCCAAGGAGGGCTTCAAGTCCAACCTCATTCTGCACTTCCTGATCCCCGCTCTGATCGTTATCGCCGTGACCATCGGCACCTATGTCATCATGGGCTCCGCCAAGACACTGGAAGCTTTCGTGCTGGCCGTCGTCTATCAGGCCATCGTGCTGCTGATCCAGAAGGCCTTCGATATCCGTGAGATGATCCAGGTGGCCACCGAGGGCATCAAGTCCGTGGTCAGCGCTATGCTGATCCTGTCTCTGGCCTACTGCATCAACGCCATCTCCCAGACGCTGGGTACCTCCAACTACGTCATCAGCGTCACCGAGAGCTGGATGACCCCCGTGACCCTGCTGGCTCTGGCCTTCGCCGTCTGCGCTTTCATGGCCTTCTTCACCGGCACCAGCTGGGGCGTGTACGCCATCATGATCCCCATCGTGATGCCGCTGGCCTTCAATATGACCGGCGGTGAGGCTACCAATCTGGTGTACGCCACCATCGCTGCCGTCATGGGCGGCGGCTGCTTCGGTGACCACTGCTCCCCCCTGTCCGACACCACCATTCTGTCCTCTCTGGGCGCAGGCTCCGACCACGTGGATCACGTTAAGACTCAGTTGCCCTACGCTCTGACTGTGGCTGTCATCACCTGCATCGGCTACATTATCATCGGTATCTGCCTGTAAACCATACCTTCGCTGCTTGTGCGTTTGTTTGAAAGAGAAAATCCATCCATTCCATATCCAAAAACAGGGGTCCTCTGGAAACAGGGGCCTCTGTTTTTTTCGGAGGATCGCCCGGTTTGGCTGCCCGGCGGCATATGGGGCTGGGACGCCGGGGACACGCAAAAGCGCTCCCTCCACATCGGTGGAGGGAGCGCTTTTGCTTATCACTTAATACAGCTTTACAAGGCTCAGGGCCATGGCCACATGGCCGATCATGGAGTTGAAGTCGAACACGGGAATGTCCAGTTCCTCCCGGATGCGGCGGGCGAAGGGGGGCAGGTCGGTGCATTCCAGTACGATGGCACCAATCTCCGGGTGATCCTTGACGCCCTGACGGGCCACATTCAGGATCTCTTCGGTGACAAGGTCCATGTCGAAGCTGTCATCAGGATGGTCGAAGATCTTGCTCCACTCCGGGGCGTTCTCCAGACCCATGACGATGGGGTGCATCTCATCGGTGATGCCGCAGGCCCGCAAGTGCTTTTCGGACAGGCTGGAGGCGCTGGCGGTGATAACGCCCACGGCTCGGTCACGGCCTACCAGTGCCTGTGCAAAGGGTACCTGCAGCAAAGAGGAGGTAAACACCGGGATATCCACGGCGTTGGCCAGTGCCTCCTGGAAGATGGCATTGAAGCCGCAGCTGGTGGTGATGGCCCGAACGCCCTCCTTCTCCAGCTCCTTGGCCAGCTGGATCATATCCTCCAGCAGCTTCTGGCTGGGGTGCAGGATCACAGTGTCGGTGTTGGCGCCCTTCACCTCCACCAGCTTCACCGGGAAGGGGTAGGATGCCAGATTGGTGCTGTTGCCGGGCAACTGTTCCAGCTGCATGAGGCCCTGAGGTACATGGCCGGATTCCCAGCGGAGAATTGCGATCTTTTCCATAATATTCCTCCTGTTGGCCTGTGACCGACTCCCACCGGCAGGCCATCTGAGTATGTCGCCGCAGACTGCTCCACGGTCTGCCTATATAGTACAGCAAAGCGGGACAAAAAGCAATATCGAATCTTGTTATTGTATACAATGGCTAAATTTAATGCCGGATTTCAGTCAGGTTTACAAAATGTTCAAAATCAACGTTTTTAATGTTGACTTTGGCTTCAATGATGTATACAATCTTAACAACAGCTATCAGATTATTTGCATCTGCTTAACTGTTATCGATTTCGTCGCTTTATTTTTGAAAGTGAGGTAACAAAAATGGTCATTGGAGTATTGAAGGAAATCAAGGGCAATGAATACCGTGTGGCGGCCGTACCCGCCACCGTGCATGAGATCGTGCGTCACG
>OFMK01000811.1_pt1 | contig 28059 bp, 30 predicted proteins | sample 1541781 | NCBI WGS metagenome assembly OFMK01 (sample SAMN04209250, study PRJEB22552) | human gut metagenome | biome: gut; material: feces | host: Homo sapiens | place: USA: Oklahoma
ATGGGACATTTTCCCTTGGGGTATATTAGGACATTATCATAAATGGTTTATAAAAGTTCGCCTTCGGGAAAATAAATGCTTGCATATTCTTTGACTTTCTGCTAAAATACTTAGTGTTGTGGGTCTTATTATGACTATTAATATCGTTAGGAGGTGCAGTCATGGCTAAATGTGCTATTTGTGAAAAGGGAGCTCATTTTGGAAACAGTGTGAGCCACTCTAATAGAAAATCACCAAGAATGTGGAAATCAAACGTAAAATCAGTAAGAGTGAAAACTGAAGGCGGTTCTAAGAAAATGTACGTTTGTACTTCTTGCTTAAGATCAGGAAAAGTAGAACGTGCTTAATAGAGCGAAAAAAAGAGATGATTCGAATTTGAATCATCTCTTTTTTTGCGTTACTTTATAGAATAAAAAGGTCTCTTCTCCCGTTTCACGAATACTAGCAGCAAAACAATACATATCCAAGCAGCAGACAAATAATAAAAATTGCAACCTCAAGAAATGTACTGGACAATACCATCGCGAGCAAAATGCCAATCGCAATCCAAAATAATGCAAATCCTACCACACGTTTCATTTCACACATCCGAATACATTCCTTACTCTATTCTATGCATCTGTTTTCCTTCTATGCCTGTTCCTCGTTTTCTTTTTTCTCTCCCTGTTCCAGAATATCAACCACATCGTCTTCCGTCATCTTTTTCTCTTTGTCGGAAGAAAAACGGTCAATCACATCCGGTACCATATCGAGGATTTTCGTAATCGTATCCTGATTTCTGATATTGACAAGCTTTGTTTTTCCATTCTGAATGACAAGCACAGCGCTCGGCGACATCTTTCCTCCGAGACCTCCGGCTCCTTTGCTCTTCTTATCTCCCTCAAACGCTCCGGCGCCAACCGCGAAAGATACGTCCACAAGCGGCAAAATTATCGTATCTCCGATATGAATCGCCTCTCCTACTACCGTCTTCGATGACACAACACTGTCCATTCCCTGAAAAAGGGATTCCACTGTATTCTTAAAATTATTCTCTGCCATTTGCCTTCCTCCATTCATTGATTCTTATAATTGAAACTGCCGTATATGTTGATACGTAGTTCGAATTTCTTTGCTTCGGAATAGATGAAAAAGTACAATTCCCACATAGATTCCACGCAGTTTTCCCCTGATGTGAAGTTCGCCTTCCAGTACTTTTTTCTCAAAATCCGGCTGAATCTTTAGATTGTCTCCATAAAACGGATACAAAATACTGAGTCCTGCCAGCATTCTTCCCGTATCATAAGGTTCCTCGAATCCGTAATGAATCCTTCCTCTGATATCCTTCGGCTTTAAAAACCGAAGAAAAAGAAGCGCTTCTTTTTTTAGCGTCACAAAAGCGGTTCGATGCGTTTCATCCCCGATAAATTCCAGAATCTTCTCCTTCTTTTCTCCAATCCCTTTGATTGTATCACAAATTTTTGTAATTGTGAATTTTATCTTCCGGAGCAGTGCTTTCCATTTCTCCATCATAGAAAAGCGTTTTCTTTTTTTCTTCCGTTTCGGATGGGACTCGATTCTCTTCGGCTCTTCGTGCACCGGCTTCTTCCGTTGCGTATTCTTTTGCAAATCCGGTTCTTCTTGCACGCGCTTCGGTTTCTGTTCTTGTACCACAGGCTTCGGTGTGTCCGGAGATTCTTTGACACTTTCCTCTGTTTCTTTTGACGCATCTTTCTGTTGCGTTTGACTGCCCTGATTCATCTTCTTCCAGGCAATGCGGAGCTGCCATCGCATGGATTCCGGCTCATAGCATAAGAAACCGGCAATCAGACGATACAGCCATCTCCCCCGCACTTCTATTTTGAAAGAATCCGAGCCTTCTCCGCGCATGGCGTCTATCTCATAGTGGAGCGGTGCGAATACAATGACGAGCAGGGAAAACAGAAGCAATCCGAGAATCACTGCAATTAGTATTCCAATTATTTTTAATATCATCAACAAAATATGTAGCATCAATCCCGGCTCCCTTGCTGTTCCAAAATAAACTCTCTAATATTCAAATCATTTCTCTTCTCATAAGTATCTTCGCTGATTTTCTGTACGAGCTGCAACGCTTCCTCATAGCATCCCGCGATTCCCACCAGAAACTTAGAATCCGGCTTCTCGTACTTTTGCTGCAAGAACATAGAATCGAAAAACTCCAACTGATTCGCAGGATTTCTTGTAAGTGTAATCATATAGCAGCCCAGACTTCCTTTTCCTGCTTTCAATCTTCTTAAAATTTTCTCTTTTCTTTTTCTTAAGCTTTCACTTACATACAAATCCTTATAGAATTCCATACACGACCTTCTTACTGCTAATAATAACTGTTTAATATCTTCTTTGCAACATTGACTGCCCGTACTCCGGACGTATCGGCGCCTTCTACCAGGACGCTGATAACCAGTTCCGGATTCTCCACATTCGTAAATCCGACGAACCAGGAATGTGTTTTCGTCTTATCGACGCTGTATTCCGCGGTTCCGGTTTTTCCGGCGACCGTATAGTTCTGTCCGCGTAACGCTTTCGCAGTTCCTTCTTCTACGACCGCTTCCATATATTCTGTAAGCTGTGCCGCTTCTTTGCTTGTCATAAGCTGGGCATACTCTTCCGGCATATTCTTGCTGACGGTCGTTCCGCTGTAATTTGTAATGCGGTCCACCAGATATGGTTTCATTAGCTTTCCGCCGTTGGCGATGGAAGCCGTAATCAAAGCCATATGATACGGGCTTACTTGGGTTTTTCCCTGACCGATGGCGGTCATCATCACTTCCGCGTCGCTGTCTTTCTCAGAGAGCACAAATTTACTCTCTCCGTACATTAACGGAGATGGGAGTGCGGAATTGAAGAGCAAGTCCTTTGCGGTCTCCCGATATTTTTTGATGTTCAGCGACAAACCGATATTGGAAAATGATGCGTTGCAGGAATTTGCGACCGACGTACGCAAATCTTCTTCCCCATGAGCCACATCTCCGCTACAGTGAATCGTTGTCCCTTCATGCTCAATCTCGCTGGAACATTGATACGAGTAGGATGGATAATCGCTGTTTTGTCTCATAAACGCAAGGGCTGTCACAAGTTTAAATGTAGAACCTGGCGCATATTTTCCTTGTGTCGCACGATTCAAAAGGGCGCTGTCTTCATCCGCATTTAAAGACGCCCAATTTTCCGCCACATGGTTCGGGTCATAAGTCGGCTTCGACACCATACTCAAAATCTTCCCCGTACTTGCTTCCATCACGACAACCGCGCCTTTGTGACTTCCAAGCGCGTCATAAGCCGCTTGCTGCAAATCGGTATCTAAGGTTGTCACCACATTGTCTCCGATATTCTTCTCTCCTTGAAATTCTTTGGAAATCTTTTCCAAAATAAATGCGTTGGAAGTCAACAGATTAAAATTCTCTACCGATTCCAGTCCCGCCTTCCCTTTCACCGCATATCCGAGGACATGGGCAAATAAATCATCCTGCGGATAGTTCCTTGTCTCTGTCCCGTCTTCCGCCACATCCGTCTCAGCCAGAACCGTTCCATCCTGCGCTAAAATCTTGCCGCGCACAACCCGGTCTGAAAACAAGTCCTGACGACGGTTATAAGGACTGTTAATGATATCTTTTGCCTCCACCACGTTGAAATATACAATATATCCCATCAACACAAGGAAAATGCTGACAAATAAGTATGTGATTCTTGCAAATTCCTTATTTCTCGGCTTTTTCTTTTTTGAAGCCTTCTTTGCAGGCTTCTTCGGAGCCTCGGTTCTTCGCGCAGGAGGAGGCGATGCTTTTGGACGTCTGTTTCTCGGAGGAGGCGTTCTCCTATCTCTTTCTTCTCCTCTCTTCGTATCGTCCGGAAGCTGTTCCAGCCGGCTGTCCAGGTCGTCGTCCATAAGAATCAGAATATCGTCGTCCCGATACTGTTTTTTGTCTTTCCTGTCTTGTCTTCTCTCTTTCAATATCTTCTTCCTCATCTTCTCTTAATACATATAATCCTTGAATAATCGCGAACATAATCACTGTACTTAGGACAGAACTTCCACCGTAGCTCACAAGCGGAAGCGTGACTCCGGTCAAAGGAATGAATTTTGTCACGCCTCCAATGTTAAGGAATATCTGAAAAATATAACAGGTTCCAAGTCCAAGCGCTACCAGCTTGTAAAATGTATTATGAAGCTGCATCGCGATATTCAGAAACATCACATAACAACTCACGCAAATCAAAATGAGACAAAGGGCAAAAATCAGACCCAGTTCCTCTGCGATGGCTGCAAAGATGGCATCTTCTGTAGCTACCGGAATCGTGTTCGCCGCTCCCTGACATAAGCCCATTCCAAACCAGCTTCCCGTTCCGATGGCGAATAATGCCTGAGCAACCTGGTGTCCCCCGCCGCTTTCCGGGCTAATCGGCCCTCTCCACACGTCCACTCTCGTCCGGACATGGGAAAATAACCGATAGGCAATCCCCGCAGCCACTCCTCCTGCCGACACACCGGCAAGAACATAGAGCGGCTGATGCGTCGCCACATAAAGCATCACCAAATATACGACAAAGAGAATCAACGCCGCACCAAGGTCTGTGCTCATTACAAGGAGCAGCACCTGTGCCGCCGCCAGCATTGTCGTAACGACCACGTCTTTGAACTTCGTCGATTTCTGCAATCTTGCCGCGACAAAAAATACGAAGGTAATCTTTACGAATTCGGAAGGCTGTACTCCGAATCCTGCAATCATGAATCCGAGTTTCGCTCCATCTGACTTCCCGGCAAAGAGGAATACGATTAAGAGCGCGACGATTCCGATTCCCGCGTAGAGCCACTCCCAGTCGCAGAGAGCCTTGACCTTCCGGATGATGACCGGAACAATCAGACTCAGAAGCACTGCGCCGGAAGCAATGACACATTGTTTCACCGCATTGTTAAACTTCAATCTTGTCAGTATAATAAATCCGATGGCAAACAACATACACATGTTATTCACAACCAGTCTGGATACTTTCGGATAAATCTTCGTATACAGAAGGATGATTGCGAGAAGGAACACAACTTCCATTCCGTAAAGCACAAGAATCTTATTGTCATCCAGCTTCAGATACAGTACAAGATATGCCATGAAATGAATCGCGAACATCATCACATTCTGTCTTCTTAATATACTCCGTTTCTTCCTTTCACTCTGATAACCAAATACCGAGAAACACTCATATGTATAAACCGCGATACAAATAATCATCAGATATTTTGATAATTCTACAATAATATTGACCAATTTTTCACCTACTTTATGCCCCGCTTAAAATGTCCTCTTGTAAATGTCCCTTCCGGGGGATTGATTCGTTTCTTCTTTAAAAATACGTCTTCAAAATATGTAAGAATCCGATTCGTTTCTTCTTTTCCTTCCAGCGTAAAATGTAACCGCAATGCTTTCGGCGAAAGCATCGCAATCTCTTCTGTCTGGTCGAGAAGACTGAACGGCTTTGCGTTATAGATGACGTTATAGCAGTAATCACAGCAGTTTTTCACTGTAAACTCCTTGTTCTTCCGGTCCGTCATCTTCAAAAATCCCGGAACCTTCGTGCATCCTTCGGTTGTTTTTCTGATGCATTGCGCCGAAACCATCATCTGCAGATAGCCGTACACAATCAATTCCATCTCCCGGATTCCAAGTTCTCTTAATTCCCGATAATTCAGTTCCAACGGCGCCGTAAGCCCCGCCACGTTCTGCTCTTTCCAGAATTCCTTCGCCTGATGATTGAATTCATACATATTGCAGTCCACGACTATCGGGAGGCTCGGCGCTTTTTCTCTTACGAAAGCATAACTTTCATAGTTTCTCACGAGCACGCCGTCCATACCGAAGTTTGTAAAAAAGTCTTCATAAAGACTCTTTGCATTTTTACGGAAAATATACGGCATGGCAAAATATATTTCTATTTTTCTTTCATGCGCTCTTTGCGCCATCTTCTTCAACACATCATTTTCCCACGCTTGTCCGACAATATTGCAGTCCACATAAATGCGGGAAACGCAGTCAAAGGAAATCACTGTCTCAAACTGCTCCGGTTTCTCCACGTATACATAAAAGCTGTCCGTTTTCCCCTCGGAAGATTCTGCCTGTTTTTCTGTTACTTCTTTTTCGCGTACCGGTTCCTGTCTTCGATATTGAGATAACAGCTTTTCTTCTAACCGCTCGATTCCTCGTCTTCGCAGTTCGTTCAAAGACTGAAGCGGAAAGAAAATTCCATCGTCCATCTCAATCTCCAGCTTATCGAAAGCGAACTCTGTATTTCCTGTTTTTCGTAACTGTTTCTCAATCCGCTCTCTTGTCATCGGCTGATTCATCGCCTTCTGGACTTCCTCGCCTTCTACTTGAACAGCAAGAGATTGGGAATACAATTCCAGTTTAGCACCTTTCCCGGAAGAAAGTATTAATTTTCCATTTATTTTTTCTTTTATTTTTCTTTCTACCACATCTTCCCGCAATTGGCGCAGCAACGCTTCGTTCCTTGTTCGGTTCAAAACCATCCCTTTTGCAAGCGGTCTTTTGCTCCGCAACGGAAGAGACACTGCTTCCCCTGCTTTGATATCCCTTCCCAACGTGTAGTTTTCCTTGTCCGGCAACTCCACGACATCGCCTTTATGCATCTCTACAAGCGCATGCATCTTCACGTCTTTCCCCTGTTGTTTCACAACACGAACCGACGGAACACCCGCATGGTTCGGGCGTGTCAAAGATAACATTTCCTTTCCGTTCCACATCTTATAATACCCGCTGTGGAACCCACCGCGATTGTAAAGGTCCATCAGGATTTCCCTGTCCTCTTTCGTCACATGGAATCCCTTTCTTCCGTTTTCCAAATATGCATCCACATATTTCCGGTAAATGGAAGTCACCGCCGCCACATATTCCGGTTTTTTCATCCTGCCTTCAATCTTGAAGGAATGGATTCCGGCTTCTATCAAGTCCGGAAGCAAATCTACCGCACACATATCCTTTAAGCTCATTGTATAAGACGTCTTCCCGTTTACCTTGTAAGGAAGACGGCAAGGCTGTGCACATTGGCCGCGATTTCCGCTTCTTCCGCCAATCAGGCTGCTGTAAAGGCATTGTCCGGAATAGCAATAGCACAGAGCTCCATGTACGAAGCTCTCTATCTCCAGATTCGTCTGCTTTGCAATCTCCTCAATCTCCGGAAGCGTCATCTCCCGCGCGGTCACCACGCGTTCCACCCCTAGCGATTCCAGGAATTTTGCTCCCGATACGTTCGTAATGGTCATCTGCGTGCTTGCATGCACCGGAAGGTCCGGAAAATGCTCCCGGATAAACTTCAGCACTCCGATATCCTGCACAATCACCGCGTCTAGCCCTTGTCTGTAGTATGGAAGAAGATAGTCATACAACATCCCGTTCAATTCCTCTTCTTTCAAAAGAGTGTTCACAGTCAGATAAATCTTTCTCCCATGCAAATGTACATAGTCAATCGCTTCCAGCAAATCATCTTCGCCCAGATTCTCCGCAAACGCCCGCGCGCCAAAACTGCTTCCGCCAATATAAACTGCATCCGCACCGGCAGATATGGCTGCTTTCAAACTCTCATAGGACCCTGCCGGAGCCAATATTTCTACTTCTCTTCTCATGGTTCTCCTTAAAAAAGACTGTCCGATGACAGCCTTTTATGATTTTTTTCGATTCTTTAGTTCTGTTTCAAGTTTTACAATCTGTTTCTGCAGCTCATTATTTTCAACCTTCAAGCTGTCATTCTCTTTTTCCGCCTTCTCCAGACGAAGCTGTACGGAAATTAATTCATGCTTCAAATCGTACATTTCTTTATCCTTGACTTCCACGTCCGCCTCGGACGTTGTCGCCAGTTTCTTCGCTTTGAAATAATCGTCTGCAATATTCAGTGCGAGAAGAATACTTCTTGTCTCTGCACTCTGTTTCTTATATCCTTCTGTGCTTGCGCACTCTTCAATCTTATGATTCAAATAGGAAGAAATCTTCTGTAAATACTCTTCGCTCTCAAACCCGCTCAATGTAAATACTTTTCCTCCGATTAATACTTCTGTATTGTTTCTTGACGATGCCATATAGGACGCCTCCTTATTTCCGTTCTGTACTCTTACCCATTATAAACTAAAATGCTTGAAAATCCAACCATTTTAGATATTTTCATCAGAAATTCCCAAATGATGATACGCTTTTTCTGTGACAACTCTTCCTCTCGGGGTTCTCTGAATGAAGCCATTTTTCAGCAAATATGGCTCGTAGACATCTTCAATCGTACCGGAATCCTCTCCGATAGAAGCAGCCATCGTCTCAAGTCCGACCGGCCCTCCCTGAAACTTCTGAATCATGGTGAGAAGAATATTCCGGTCGATGTGGTCCAGACCATACTTATCGACTTCCAGTAAATCAAGCGCGTAATTTGCGACTTCCTCTGTAATAATTCCATCATATTTTACCTGTGCAAAATCCCGCACACGTTTTAATAAGCGGTTGGCAAGTCTCGGCGTTCCCCGGGAACGTCTCGCCAGCTCCAATGCTCCCTTCTCATGAATCTCCACATCCAACACCTTGGCGGAACGCATAATAATCGTGCAGAGTTCTTCTGCCGTATAGAATTCCAAATGTTGTACAACCCCAAACCGGTCCCGAAGCGGAGCACTTAGCATTCCGGCTCTTGTCGTCGCCCCGACGAGTGTAAATTTCGGCAGTTCCAGCCGGATGGAGCGAGCGCTTGAACCTTTTCCAATCATGATATCGATGGCAAAATCTTCCATCGCCGGATAGAGAATCTCTTCCACCTGTCGATTCAGCCTGTGAATCTCATCCACAAACAGCACGTCCCCTTCCTGAAGATTATTCAGAATCGCCGCCATCTCTCCCGGTTTTTCAATTGCCGGTCCAGAGGTAATCTTAATATGGACATCCATCTCATTCGCAATGATTCCTGCCAGCGTCGTCTTTCCAAGTCCCGGAGGCCCATAGAACAAGACGTGGTCCAACGCTTCCTGCCGTTCTTTCGCCGCCTGAATATAGATTCGAAGCATCTCCTTTGCTTTTGCCTGTCCGATATAATCTTCCAGCATCTGCGGGCGCAGATGATTCTCAATTTTCAAATCCTCTTCCAGACTCTCTGTTGTTATAATTCTCTTACCCATTCTAAACCTCTATCTTAAAACATCATATACTTCAAAGCCTGCTTGAGTACGATTTCCACATCCATGTCCTCGGTAATCTCCACCTGCTTCACTGCCCGAAGCGACTCTGTACTTCCATACCCAAGCGCCGTCAATGCCTGCACCGCATCCGTCTGTACACCGGAGATTCCGCCTTGATAAGAAATCTCTTCCGCCGATTCCTGACCCTGAATCACATCGTCCATGCTCAATTTATCTTTCAGTTCGATAATCAGCTTCTCCGCCGTCTTTTTCCCGATACCAGGAGCTGCCGAAATCGCCTTGGCATCCCCCGCAAGAACTGCGAACCGTAAATCGTCCGGCGTCAGTTTTGACAGAATGCTAAGTCCTCCCTTAGGACCAATCCCGCTCACCCCGAGCACAAGTTTGAATATTTTCAAATCGTCCCTTGTCAAAAAGCCAAATAACTGCATGGCATCTTCCCGCACATTCAAATATGTGTGAAGTTTCACTTCGCTTCCGATAGATGGAAGCCTTCCCATAGACTGTCCCGGCATATAAATTCCGTATCCGACACCGCCCACATCGACGATGACTTTCTCCTCTTCAATTGCCGCCAATTCTCCTCTGATATATGAAATCATACGTTCTCCTTTTCTACCATCGTATTTTCCTCAACCTGCTTAACATCTCGTTCGCGAGAATTCCGATGACGATTCCGGTCAGAAGTCCTGAAATCATCAGAACCGGCACGTAATAAAACAGGTTCAGACTCTCTGTCACAAGCATTGCGACGAGAAGCTGTCCCACATTGTGAAAAACGCCTCCCGAAACGCTAACCCCAATCACACTAAAACGCTGCCCCTTCTTCAGGAGCGTCATTACAAGCAGGCTCAGGATTCCTCCAGCCAGACTATAGAGGATGCTGAACAGATTCCCGAACATAAATCCTGCCAATATCACCCTTGTGACAGCCAGCAGAAAAGTCTGCTTCCACGACATTTTATACAGGGCTATCACGATAATCAGATTCGCCAGTCCCAGTTTCACTCCGGGAATTCCGATATGAAAAGGAATCAAGGTGTCGATATAGCTGAACAACAACGCAAGCGCAGTAAACACACCAAAATGAACCGCTTCTTTCTTCATCTGATTCTCCTCTAATTTGCAACCGCATCATTCTCAGTCTGTTCTCCCGTCGTCACCGTCACAACAACCTGGTTCGGAAGACAGACAATACTTTCTCCGTTTTTGGAGATTGCCTTCTGTTCCACACAGAGCTTATCCGGACAATCCGCATCTATCATATCCGCTTTCCCATCCCGGATTTCTAACAGATTCGTGTTATGAATCTCTATCGTCTGGTCTTTATCAAGGCGATATTCTCCATATACTTTCCCGCCGACCGTCACTTCTACAACGGCGCCGTCACCACTCCATACACGTTGAAAGACAACCAATAAAATCACCGCAGCCAGTAATATTCCTGCAATCAGTACATAATCATTTTTCTTCATAGTTTTACCTCTGTCGTTTATTCTAGCACATCGTCCTTTAGAATGCAACCACACGTTCGATATCAAAAAAGGAGAATACCATCTTTTGATGATATCCCCCTTGATTTCTTCTATTACATCGTAATAATTTTCTTCGGACATTTCAACGCGCATGCGCCGCAATCTGTACATTTTGTCAAATCAATCTTTGCCAGATTATCTTCGAAGATGATGGCGTCATTTCCACAGACTCTCTGACACATTTTACATCCGATACATCCGGTTGTACATGCAAATGTCACTTCTTTTCCTTTATCCTTGGAACTGCACTGTACCAAATGCTGCTGTGTATACGGCACTAACTCGATTAATTTCTTCGGACACGCCGCCACACATTTTCCACAGGCTTTACATGCTTCTTTATCTACCACTGCCACGCCGTCCACGATATGGATAGCGTCAAACGGACAAGCCTTCACACAGCTTCCGTAACCGAGACAGCCATAACTGCATGACTTCGGCCCTCCGTTTTGTACCATATTCACCATCGTACAATCTTCGATTCCGGTATATTTATAGTTCTGGCTCGTCTTCTCGCATGTTCCTGCACATTTCACAAATGCAGTCATCCTTACAGAATCTCCGGCCTCTTTTCCCATAATCGCGCCGATTTTTTCTGCGACAGGAGCTCCTCCTACCGGACAACCTCCGATTTCAGCCTCTCCTTTTACGATTGCGGCTGCAAGACCGGAACACCCTGCGTAGCCGCAGCCACCGCAGTTATTTCCCGGAAGTACGCCCATAATGGCTTCTTCCCTCTCATCTACTTCTGCCGCGAACTTCTTACCTGCGATTCCAAGGAAAGCGCCGATGAATAATCCGGTACCGCCTACGATGCAGGCTGCAATTATCATTCCTGTTATACTCATACTATCCTGCCTCCTAAATCAATCCTGAGAATCCAAAAAACGCAATGGCCATAAGCGCTGCAGAGATGAGCACGATTGGTGTTCCCCGGAAAGATTCCGGAACATCATTGTACTCTGTCTTTTCACGAATCCCCGCCATAATCACAATCGCAATCGTAAATCCAATCGCGGTTGCCGCTCCGTTTACCACGCCTTGTAAAATGTTGTACTCTTTCTGCACGTTTGTAAGCGCTACGCCGAGCACTGCGCAGTTTGTTGTGATAAGCGGAAGATAGACGCCAAGGGCGTTGTATAACGGCGGCATCACTTTCTTCAGGAACATTTCTACAAACTGCACGAGAGCCGCAATAACAAGAATAAATACAATCGTCTGTAAATATTCAAAATGAAGCGGCGCCAATATGAACTTATAAATCAGTCCGGTTACAAAGGAGGAAATCGTAATAACGAACACGACCGCGCCGCCCATTCCGGCAGCCGTCTCTACCTTCTTCGACACTCCGAGGAACGGACAGATTCCTAAAAACTGGCTAAGCACTACGTTATTCACAAGGGCAGAGCCAACCGCAATGATTAATAATTCTTTCATCTTCGTCCCTCCTACTCTTCATTTCCTGTTGGAAATACTTTTCCACTACATGCGGTATTTCCACAGCTTGCACAGCCTTCGCCACAGCCGGCCGGTTTCGTCTCTTTGCCTTTTTTCGCATGGTTTGCTTTCACTTTATTCTGCAATGCCACAAGGCCTGCCAGGACGAGGAACGCACCCGGTGCAAGGATGAAAATTGTGACCGGTTCATAGGAAGCCGGCATCACGCGGAAACCAAAAATCTCTCCCGCACCGATGACTTCCCTCACAATTCCGATGGAAGTAAGACCGACTGTGAATCCAAGTCCCATTCCGATTCCGTCAAAGATGGACGGAAGCACCGGATTCTTGGACGCATAACTTTCCGCTCTTCCTAAGATGATACAGTTTACAACGATAAGCGGAATATATAATCCGAGCGAATCGTATAAGCTTGGAAGGAATCCTTCCAGTAAAAACTGCACAATCGTTACGAAGGAAGCAACGACTACGATAAACGCCGGCATTCTGACGGAATCCGGTATGATTTTACGAAGCATGGAAATCAGCATATTGGACATTACAAGTACTACAGTTGTTGTAAGTCCCATTCCCACACCGTTCATCGCCGATGTTGTAACAGCCAGTGTCGGACACATACCAAGCATGAGCACAAACGTAGGATTTTCTTTTACGAGACCGTTAAACAGTCTTTCTGTACATTTATTCATTGCCACTGCCTCCTAACACATTCTGATAATATGCAAGTCCGGCATTCACCGCACTTGTCACCGCTCTGGAAGTAATCGTCGCGCCGCTTAATGCGTCGATATTCCCGGACGGATTGTCTTTTTTCACTTCAAATTTCTCTGCCTTGACGTTGCTGAACTGGTTTTTGAATGCAGGTTCCGTCGCATTCATACCAAGCCCTGCCGTCTCGCTGATGGAAAGAATCTCGATTCCGGCAACGGTTCCGTCTTCCAGAATCCCAACTGAAATTTCAATCTCTCCGCCATAGCCTTCTTTGGATGCTGTCGTAACCGCATAGCCTACAGGCTCTCCGTTTTCATCCATTGCCAAAGCCGCTTCTTTTACATAACAGCCGGATACACCCGCTTCTTTCAGCGCCTTTTCCGCTTTTTTCTCATCCGGCTCTTCTGTCTGGAATTGCTTTGCCCCCGGAAGAACCTTCTGATACGCCTCCTGCTTCGCCTTCTCCTGAGAAGCCGCGATTGGATTCTTCGTCACTTCATATACGAGTCCAAGAAGCATACCGGAAACCAATGTAATCGCCGTCAAAATCGCGGCATTTTTCACAATCTTATTCATTACCGTTCGCCTCCTTTACCAAATGGTTTTGGAAGAGTTACTTTCTCGATAAGCGGCACAAGAAGGTTGCTGATGATAATCGCATAGGAAACACCTTCTGCAGAGCCGCCGAAGAGACGGAATAATCCGGTCAAAATACCAAGACACATACCATAGACTATCTGTCCGCGCTTTGTAATCGGCGAAGTCACATAATCTGTTGCCATGAACCATGCGCCGAGCATCAACCCGCCGCCGCCAAGATGTGCAATGATATAATCGGTATCGAGTCCATGTCCTCCGAACACGATAATAAAAATTACAAATGTCACGAGGTACGTTCCCGGAATCCGAAGGTCAATGACTCCCATCAGAATCAGGAAAACCGCCCCGATAATGATAGCAATCATGGATGTCTCACCGATAGTTCCGGCGATATTTCCAACGAGCATATCCCATGTATTCACGCTCTCCCCTGCTTTCAAAGCGGCGAGCGGAGTCGGGCTTACGACCGCATCATTGTATACAAAGGTTGTCATTCTTCCGGTAAAAGATATGAGAAGGAAACATCTCGCCGCAAGAGCCGGGTTCATGAAATTCTGTCCCAATCCTCCAAATAACTGCTTTACAATCAAAATTGCGAAGACACTTCCAAGTACACACATCCACCAAGGAGTAGTCGGCGGTAAATTCAGGGCAAGCAACAGTCCTGTTACCGCGGCGCTGAAATCACCGATTGTCACTTTTCTCCCCATCAGTTTCTCATATACATATTCTGTCAATACCGCGGAAGCAGTTGTCACCGCCACTACAACAAGGGCATGCATTCCAAAGTTGTAAATTCCGAATCCTGTTGCAGGAAGCAAAGCAATCAGTACGTACAGCATGATATTGCTTGTTGTCGCTTTGGAACGAATATGCGGGGAAGATGATATATTATAGTTCTCGTTCACTTTTGTCACCTCATCCTTTATTTTTTTCTATGTGATAATGCAATCTTTCGCATTGCACCAATCGACTGTTTTAACTGTCGTTTTGCCGGACATACATAGCTGCAGGAACCGCACTCTACACATTCCAGCCCTTCCATCTTCTTGAATCTCTCTTCCTCATGATGTTCCGCCAGGTCCGCAAGTCTGGATGGAATCAGACGGCTCGGACAGACTTCCACGCAGCGTCCGCAGTTGATGCATGCGGAAGGCTCATAGGCAGATACTTCGTCTTTCGTGAATCCAAGAATGGAGGACGAAGTCTTCGTCACCGGCACATCGGTTGTGAACATGGCAAATCCCATCATCGGCCCTCCGGAGATTAACTTCTCAGGCTCTGTCTTGAATCCGCCTGCCGCTTCTATCAATTCTGCCTGGTTCATTCCGAAAAATGCTTTAAAGTTTCCCGGTTCAGAAATCGCATCTCCGCTGACAGTCACGATTCTCTCAAGAACCGGTCTTCCTTCCACGACCGCTGTGTGAATCGCAATCAACGTCTCCACGTTATCTACGATACATCCCGCGTCTGCCGGAAGCATGGAGGAATTGATAGCCCGTTGTGTTGTCGCATAGATAAGCTGACGCTCTGCCCCTTGAGGATATTTTGTCTTCAGGACTTTTACTCCCATGCGTTCTTCCTGGCTTGTCAGCTTCTGAAGCTTCTCGATACAATCCGGTTTATTATCTTCCACCGCAAAGATTCCTCTTGCATGTTCAAACAAAGAAAGCACCACGCGCATTCCGCTGACCAATTCTTCTGTATTCTCAAGCATCCGTCGGTAATCTGCCGTAATATACGGTTCACATTCCGCACAGTTTGCGATGATGTAATCAATCTTCTCCGGCTCCTTCGGCGAGAGTTTTACATGCGTCGGGAATCCCGCGCCACCCATTCCGACAATGCCGGCATCGCTGATTTTTTTCTTAATCTCATCTTTGCTCAATTCGTTCAGAGGCTTTGCGTCTTCACGCTCCGCTTTCTCATATAATCCGTCGTTCTCAATTACAATGGACAGCACCTTTGAGCCTGTCGGGTTGAAACGCATCTCAATCCCTTTCACCGTTCCTGATACAGACGAATAAATCGGAGCGGACACGAACCCTCCTGCCTCTGCAATCTTCTGTCCTCGTAATACGCGGTCACCTTGATTCACAATCGCACTTGCCGGAGATCCGATATGCTGTGAAAGAGGAAACACCAATTCTTCTCCCGGCAAAATCGATTGAATCGGTTTGTCTTTAGAAAGTTTTTTCCCGTCATCCGGATGAATTCCGCCTTTAAATGTTAGAAGTCCCATTCTTCTCTCCCTTTCTTATATTTATTTATATTTTCTATATATTGTTCTTATAGATTTCCTTTTCATATATCATACTAGAATTCGTTCTACTTTTCTACAAAACATGCGTAATTTTTTGTATCTTTTGAAAAACATCTTGACGTTTTTTTAACATATTTTTTACAATTTTTCACAATAAAATAACGCCATCGCTCGTACTCCTCCTGTATAGCCAATCCCCAAAAACTTCGCAAAGCATAAAAAAATAGAGGCTAAAAGCCTCTATTTCTAAGTATTTCTTATTCTTCTACCGCTTCTTCTGCAGGAGTTTCTGCTTCAAGAACTTTCATGCTTAAGCTGATTTTCTTCTCAGCAGCGTTTAAGTCTACGATTTTTGCTGTGATTTCCTGTCCAACTTTTAACACATCTGCCGGTTTTTCAACATGTGTTTTGGAAATCTGTGATACGTGGAGCAATGCATCCACACCCGGAGCTAATTCTACGAACGCACCAAAGTCTGTCATTCTTGCAACTTTACCTGTTACTTCTGTACCAACTGCATACTTCTCTTCTGCATTTGCCCATGGATTTGTCTCTGGGAATTTTAAGCTCAATGCAACTTTTGTATTATTGATTTCTTTTACGAGAACTTTTACCTGCTCTCCTACCTGGAATACTTTCTTCGGATTCTCAACTCTTCCCCAAGACATCTCAGAGATATGTAATAATCCGTCTACTCCGCCAAGGTCGATAAATGCGCCGAAGTCTGTTACGTTTTTCACAGTTCCTTCTACTACATCACCAACGTTTAATTTCTCGAAGAGTTCTTTCTGCAATGCTGCCTTCTCGGCAACCAAGAGCTGTCTTCTGTCTCCGATTACGCGGTTTCTTCTTGGGTTAAACTCGCTGATTACGAATTCGATTTCCTGTCCCTGGTATTTTGTAAGGTCTTTCTCATATGTATCAGATACAAGACTTGCAGGAATGAATACTCTTGCCTCGTCTACGACAACGCTTAATCCGCCGCCTAAAATCTGATTGACAGTTGCTTTTAACACTTCTTTATTCTCGTAAGCTTCTCTTAATCTTTCATTGCCTTTTTCTGCTGCTAATCTCTTATATGTTAACAACACCTGACCTTCTCCATCGTTGACTTTCAATACTTTGGCTGTCATAGTATCTCCTACAGATACCATTGTTGTAAGGTCTGCATTCGGCTCATTTGTGTATTCACTTCTGGAAATGATACCGTCAGCTTTGTAACCGATATTTAAGATAATCTCATCCGGTTTTACGTCGATAACCGTACCTTCTACAACCTCTCCGTTATGTATTGTCTTTAAAGACTCTTCCAACATTTGTTCAAAAGTTAATTCTGACATTATTTTGAACCTCCTCAATTATATTATTCGGCGTTGACGCCCCTGCTGTAATACCTACCGTTTTTGCTGACCCCAATTGATTCGAATCCAAATCGTCAAGTGTCTGAATATAGTACGTATCCTCACATGCGCTTGCGCATATTTCAAATAATTTCTGAGTATTGGAGCTATGCTTATCTCCTATTACAATCATAGCGTCCACACTCTTTGCAATACTCGCCGCCTCTGTCTGGCGTTCAGTCGTGGCATTACAAATTGTATTTAAAACACTTATATCATATCGCTTTTCCGAAAGAATTTCAACTATTTCTTCAAATTTCTTGTAATTAAATGTCGTTTGGGATACGACGCATATGTTTCGGTTGGAATCCGCCGTAAACTGCCGCGCGTCCACGACATTTTGCACGACGGTAACCGGAGTAACAGACCACCCTTTGATGCCTGCCACTTCCGGATGCTCTTCATTCCCAACGATAACAATCTGTTTTCCCGCTTCGCTTTCCTTCTGTACGATATTGTGGATTTTCTTCACGAACGGACATGTCGCATCCACGCTGGTGAGATGCTTTTCTTCCAGTTTCTCACAGATACGCTTCGGAACTCCATGGGAACGAATGATGACGACGCCCTCTTCCACTTTGTCCAAGTCTTCTTCCGTCTGAAGCACTTCGATTCCTTTTTTCTTCATATCCTTAATCACTTCTTCATTGTGGATAATCGGACCATAGGTATAAATCTTCTGTCCTTCCGCTTTCTCTACCTGTTCATAAACAGTCTCCACCGCCCGTTTTACACCGAAGCAGAAGCCGGCTGTTCTGGCAACTTTTACTTCCATACTTCTCTCCTTTGCCTATTTGCAATGAGACAAAATCGTCTCCACCACTTCTTCGATGGACAGGTTTGACGAATCCACATACACCGCGTCTTCCGCCTGCCGAAGCGGCGCAATCTCCCGATGCATATCCCGATAGTCTCTCTCCTCGATATCCCTTGCAATCTCTTCCAGGTTACAGTCCACACCCTTTTCCTGTAATTCCAGAAATCTTCGGTTTGCCCTCGTATCCACACTCGCAGTCAGATAAATCTTCGTGTCTGCGTTCGGCAGGATGTTCGTGCCGATATCTCTTCCGTCCATCACGACGTTTTCCCTTGCCGCCAGGTTTCTCTGCAATTCCAGAAGCTGTGCACGCACTTCCGGCACAGCCGAACACATGGAAGCCATATTCCCTACTTCTTCCTCGCGAAGCTTCGCCGTCACATTTTCCCCGTTTAAGTAAATTTGTTGTACGCCGTCTTCATACACGATAGAGACGTCCGCGTCTTTGCTTGCTGCCGCGATTTTCTCCGTCTCTTCCGGACGGATGCCCTGCTGCAAGAAATAAATCGCCATGCCCCGGTACATCGCGCCGGTATCCACGTAAATGTATCCCCGTTCCTTTGCCACCAGTTTGGCGATGGTACTTTTTCCGGCGCCCGCCGGCCCATCGATTGCTATATTGTATCCCATAGTACTCCTCCTGTATCTCGTTTCTTTTCAAAAATAACTTACCAAATCGAACTTCCTGCCGCGTATCCGGTTGACCAGGCAATCTGAAGATTAAACCCTCCGGTTAACGCATCCAAATCCAGGACTTCTCCCGCAAAATACACTCCCGGAACAATCTTCGATTCCATCGTCGATGGATTGATTTCCTTCGTCTTGACGCCCCCTTGGGTAATAATCGCTTCATTGAACGCACGCGTTCCCGTAATCGTCATCTCGAAATGCTTGATTAAATGCACGAAAGAAAGCCGTTCTTCCTTGGAGATTTCATTCACCTTCTTCTCCGGATGAATCCCGCTAAGAGTCAGCATCACCGGAATGAGTTTTGCCGGAAACAGCTTCGTAATCGCGTTTTTAAACTGCCGGTTCTTATTCTCCTCAAAATCTCTGAGCACTCTCGCGTCCAACTGTTCCATGGATAACGCCGGCTTCAGGTCAATGACAAGACGCATCTCTTTCTTCTGCAGTTTCTTCACGATATAGGAGCTGGCGCTTAACATCAAAGGCCCGCTCACCCCATAATGTGTGAACAGCATTTCTCCAAAATCATGATACACTTCTTTCTTGCCGTCATAAATGGACGCCTCCACGTTGCGAAGAGAAAGTCCCTGCAGTTCCTTCGCGTAGTCTTCCTTCACCGTAAGCGGAACTAAGGACGGAAGAATCTCTGTCACCTCGTGTCCCATCTCCTTCGCGAAGCGGTATCCATCCCCTGTGGAGCCTGTCGTCTGATAGGAATAGCCGCCTGTGGCAATCACGCAGGCATCCCCGGAAAGTTCTGTTCCATTGGACAACCGAACTCCGCAGAATCCGCTCTCATCTTTCAATATCTCTTTTACTTCCGTATGGAGATGGAGGTCCACATTCTGTCGTTTCAATTCCCTTGTCAAAGCCGCGATAACATCCGAAGAATGGTCGGATTCCGGGAAAACCCGTTCTCCACGCTCCACCTTAATCTTCAATCCTAATTCCCGGAAAAACTCCATCACATCCTCATTCGTATACCCGTAAAAACTGCTGTATAAGAACTTGGAATTTGAAACGACCGCCCCAAAGAGCGTGTCCATATCACAGGCATTCGTAATATTGCATCTTCCCTTTCCGGTAATGTAGATTTTCTTCCCAAGCTTCTCGTTTTTTTCCAATAATACGACTTCATTTCCATTTCTCGCGGCAAAAATCGCAGCAAACATTCCGGCTGCGCCGCCGCCAACTACAAGCACTCTGCTCATTCTTTTCTTCCTTCCAACTCTATCTCATCTTTGTTATATACCTGATATTCGTCCCATATCTCTTCCAGACTTCCAAGCGTTTTCGTAAGCTCATCCCGCTTCTTCATGCAGAGCGCAACAACAAGCGCATTGACGACGCTTAACGGCGCCACGAGAGAATCTACAATCGACGCCATATCGCTTCTCGCAATCAAGTTGCAGGAAGAATACGCCGTCATCGGGGAATGCTCGCTGTCTGTCAGCGTAATCACCTTCGCTTTGCGGTTATTCGCAAATTCCAACGCTCTCAATGTGCGGACCGAATATCTCGGAAAACTGATTCCGATAATCACATCTTCCTCCCCAATCCGAATCAACTGTTCAAAAATCTCGCTGGAGCTGTTCGTATTGACGAGCGTGACGTTCTCAAATATCAGATTCAGGTAAAACCCAAGAAAACTTGCCAGCGGGGCACAGCTTCGGATGCCTACAATATAGATTCTCTTCGCCTGAAGCATCATCTCTACTGCCTGCTCAAAATGCGTCTTGTCAAGGTTGGATAACGTCATCTTAATCTTCTCCGCATCCGACTGAAGCACTGTCTCCAGAATCTCTGACTGGCTGATTCTCCCGTACGCAACCTCCATACGCTGAATCGAATTCAGTTTATTCCGCACCAATTCCTCCAACGCCTTCTGAAATTCCGGATAACCGTCATATCCGAGCTGTGTGGCGAATCTGACAACCGTAGATTCGCTGACTCCCACCGTCTTTCCAAGGCGTGAAGCGGTGAGAAACACTGCTTTATCATAATTCTCCGTAATATAATCCGCGAGAAGCTTCTGTCCTTTACTCATCTTGTCATACTTCTCCCGAATCTGGTTTAATAACTCATTGGTTCTGTTATTTTTCATCGTTTCCTCCGTAACATATCCTGCTTCCTAATGACTTATTATACACAAAGAGATGGAAAAATAAAAGACTTCTTTTTTCAGAAAGAAAAGAAGGAAACGATAAGACGTTTCTGCTTAAATCTTAACATTTCCTTCTGAGTTTCCTTTTCAGTACATTATACCGGATAACTTCCGTTCTCCGTATCCGCAACCTTCTGGTCCACTTTTGTCTGCTGGGCTTCTCTGTATTTGAAGAAGTCTGTTGCCACCTGTGGGAACAACGCATAAGACAAGACGTCTTCGTCCTGCTGTGACCATTGCGCCATTTCTCCGCGCAACGTATCTAACTCGTCCGGAATCAAATCTGCCGGACGGCATGTGATAATCTCCGGATTTTCTCCCAGGACTTTCTTCTTCACTTCTTCGTTGAACGGTTTGACCGTCGCACCGTATTTTCCACTCAGCACGTCTTTCGTCTCTTTCGTCGCCATCTTATAACGCTCGCCCATCAATACGTTAAATACGGCCTGTGTACCTACAATCTGGGAAGAAGGAGTTACAAGAGGCGGCTCTCCAAGGTCCTTACGAACGCGAGGTACTTCTTCCAGTACGTCGTAAAACTTGTCTTCTGCGCCCTGTTCTTTGAGCTGTGAAGTCAGGTTGGACAACATACCGCCCGGTACCTGATAGAGCAATGTCTTAATGTTAACGCCAAGGTTCTTCGGATTCAAAAGTCCGGATTCCAACGCCTCGTCACGAATTGGACGGAAGTAGTCTGCAATCTCTGCAAGAAGCTTCTGGTCTAAGCCGGTATCGTATGGCGTTCCCTTGAATGTTTCTACCATTACCTCTGTCGCCGGCTGTGAAGTTCCCATCGCGAACGGGGACATTGCAGTATCAATCACATCTACGCCTGCCTCAACCGCTTTCAAGTATGTCATAGAGGCAACGCCGGATGTGTAGTGTGTATGGAGCTGAATTGGAAGGCTTGTCGCTCCCTTCATCGCTTCCACGAGTTCTGTCGCTTTATATGGAACTAAAAGTCCCGCCATATCCTTGATACAGATAGACGTAGCGCCCATATCCTCGATTTTCTTCGCAATATCCATCCAGTAATCCAGTGTATAAGCATCTCCCAATGTATAGGACAATGCAACCTGTGCATCCGCTTTTTCTTTTACTGCCGCTTTTACGGCTGTCTTCAAGTTACGGATATCGTTCAGACAGTCAAAAATACGGATGATGTCGATTCCGTTTGCAACGGATTTCTGCACAAAATATTCTACCACGTCATCCGCATATGGACGGTATCCGAGGATATTCTGTCCGCGGAATAACATCTGAAGCTTTGTATTCTTGAATCCATCGCGGAATTTACGAAGTCTCTCCCAAGGGTCCTCTTTTAAGAATCGAAGAGAGGCATCGAATGTAGCGCCACCCCAGCACTCAACAGAATGGTATCCTACTTTATCCATTTTATCAACGATTGGAAGCATCTGTTCTGTTGTCATTCGTGTCGCAATCAATGACTGATGCGCATCACGTAAGACGGTTTCTGTAATTTTAATTGGTTTTTTCTCCATGTTTCATTCTCCTCCATCTCTATTTCACGCCAAAGATTGCCATGAAGGTTCCGGCTGCAACCGCCGTACCGATAACACCGGCAACGTTTGGTCCCATCGCATGCATCAATAAGAAGTTTGTCGGGTCCGCTTCCGCTCCAACTTTCTGGGAAACGCGCGCCGCCATCGGAACCGCAGACACACCCGCAGAACCGATTAACGGATTGACCTTTCCTCCGCTCAACTTGCACATCAGCTTACCGAACAGCACACCCGCTGCCGTACCGAAGGCAAAGGCAATCAAACCTAAGATTACGATTTTGATTGTGTCCATATTCAGGAATGCTTCCGCACTCGTCGTCGCACCAACGGATGTACCGAGAAGAATAACAACGATATACATCAATGCGTTGCTTGCCGTCTCCGTAAGCTGTCTTACCACGCCGCATTCTTTGAACAGGTTACCTAACATCAACATACCAACGAGTGGAGCTGTCGTAGGAAGAATCAAGGAAACGACAATCGTAATAATAATCGGGAAGAGAATCTTCTCCAACTGGGAAACGGGTCTTAACTGTTCCATCTTAATCTTACGTTCTTCTTCTGTCGTAAGCAGCTTCATAATCGGCGGCTGAATAATCGGAACAAGTGACATATAAGAGTATGCCGCTACCGCGATTGGCCCTAAGATTGCCGTCTGCTGCAATTTACCGGCAAGGAAGATGGACGTTGGTCCGTCCGCACCACCGATGATAGAGATTGCCGCTGCCGCTTTGTCGGAGAATCCCATCGCCATCGCTCCGAGATAAGCCGCGAAGATACCGAACTGTGCCGCTGCTCCAAGAAGGAAGCTCTTCGGATTGGCAATCAATGGTCCGAAGTCCGTCATCGCTCCAACACCCATGAAGATTAAGGACGGAAGAATCGCCCATTCATCAAGTAAATAGAAGTAATGAAGAAGACCTCCCACTCCATTTTCCGAATCCTCAATCGATAACATAATATCCGGGTAGATGTTTACCAAAAGCATACCGAAGGCAATCGGAACAAGAAGAAGCGGTTCGAATCCCTTCCGGATAGCCAGATACAGAAACACACATGCAACCGCAATCATAACATAGTTCCCCCATGTCAGATTGAAAAACGCTGTCTGGTCCATGAGGTTTCCCAATGTACTTGTAATGTATTCCATTTTATAACCTCCAAACGCCTTAGTTTAATGTAGCCATGACTGCTCCTGCTTCTACAGAATCGCCTACTGCTACATCAATGCTGGCAACGGTTCCGTCTTCCGGCGCTACAACCGGGATTTCCATCTTCATTGCTTCGATAATGATGACCGGGTCGCCTTTTGCAACCTTCTGTCCCACGCTTGCTTCTAATTTGAATACTTTTCCTGCCGCTCCCGCTTTCACTTCAATGCTTCCGGCTGCCGCAGCTTTCTTCTGAACCGGAGCCGCCTTTGGCGCCTGTGCCGGAGCTGCTTTCGGTGCTGTAACTGCTCCACCTGCATTTTCTTCTACTGTAACATCATACACATTTCCATTTACTGTGATTGTATAGCTTTTCATTTTGATTTCCTCCTGTTATCTAATCTCTTACACCCATTTATTGGATGGTCTTCGCTTAATGGAACGAACAACGAATCCGTCAGTTGACGTTCCTTCCTGCGCCGCAATTGCCGCTGTGATGACCGCTACTAATTCGTAGTCATCCACTTCTTCTATGGATTCTGCCGCCGCAGCTTCCGGCTGTTTTGCCGTTGTCTCTTTCACATTTTCTTTCTGTTTTGTCTGGCCGAGCAAAGCCGGAATATATTTCATCAGAGAAATAATAAACGCGAGGAAAATCAATACCGCAAATACCGTTCCCATTCCGAGGAGCGTATTCATTCCCGCTTTTTTCAGAATCTCTCCCATTCCGTACTCCGCAGATATATCCATGGATTCCATCGTCAGATTCTCATCAAACTGAATCGCGATGGTCGCGTTTCTGTCTTCGTATTTTGCTTCTGTGGAAAGTGTCACGCCACTTTTATCCGTTTCCGCTTCAAACTCTCCATGTCCTTCGTATGCGCCGCACTCGTCAATCGCCGCTTTCCATGCGTTTATCATCGACACAAGCGCTTCCTTTTCAATCGGAAGTCCAATCTGCATCATCGATAAATTCACCTGAAGCTCCGAACCCTTCTCAAACTGTTCAAACGCTTCGTCATTCATCACCGCAAAACTGGAAATCATGCCTTCCGCATACTGCTCCAACATTTCCTTATCATACTCTACTGTCTGCTTCTGGCTTCCGCACCCTGCAATGCCGAGTACGACAAACAGCGCACACAGTAACACACTCAATCTTTTCTTCACCTTGTTCACCTCACTAAACCGTTCCATGCTTCTTAGATGGGCGTTCTTCTCTCTTCGTAAACAACATTTCAAAAGCGCCAATCACATATTTTCTTGTGTCGGCCGGTTCAATGATTGTATCCACATATCCTCTTCTTGCTGCTGACAGCGGACTTGACTGTAATTCTCTGTATTTTTCTGCTTCCTCTCTCAATGTGGCCGCATCAGAATCCGCATACATAATCTTTGCCGCAAGATTCGGCTCCATCATTCCGATTTCCGCCTGTGGCCATGCATAGACCATGTCCGCGCCTACGGATTTGCTGTTCATCACAATGTACGCGCTTCCGTACGCCTTGCCGGTAATAACATTTACTTTCGGAACCGTCGCATTGGCGAACGCGTATGTCAGTTGTGCCGCTTCTCTTGCAATGTTCTTTTCCGAGCATTTCGTTGCTACGAATCCTGTTACGTTCGTCAATGTCAGCACCGGAATTCCGAATGCATCACAGAAATCTACGAATTCTTTCGCTTTTCTGCATCCTTTGACACTCAATTTATCAGAAAACTCTTCAGAGAGATTCCCTTCCTCATCATATATTTTCGAACGGTTTGCGACAGCTCCCGCCGTCATACCATTGAGACGGATGAATCCTGTCACCATATCTTTCGCATATTCCTGCTTCGTCTCAAAGAACACGTGCTCATCTGAAATCATGGCAAGCGCGATTGCAGCATCTTCAGACGCATTGACAATCTCCGGAAGTACGCGGTTCAAATCATCGTTACATTCATCATAAGAATCATTATCTTCATTATTAGAAGGAAGTAATGTCACCAGGGTACGAATCGATTCCAAAATCTCCTCTTCTGTTCCTACCTGGTCCACAAGCCCTGCTTCTTCGCTCTGGAATGCCGCGGAGGCCGTATCGCATTTCTCTACGCTGTTCCCATCCAGCGCATTCGGTGAATTCACGAATAATTTTCCCTTAGATTGTTCCATAAATGTAAAGTCTGTGAGAGCCGGAACAAGTGAAAGTCCACCTCCACATGTACCGAAAATTGCCGTAATCTGTGGAATGACACCGGAAGCCAACGTTTGTTTCATATAAAGGCTTCCAAATCCATGTAATGCATCCGTCGCTTCCTGAAGACGAAGTCCTGCACAGTCAATCAAACCGATGACCGGAGCTCCCATCTTCATCGCCATATCATAGATTGCCGCGATTTTCTTCGCGTGCATCTCACCGATTGCTCCATTCAATACAGTTGCATCCTGGCTATAAACATACACAAGGTTCCCGTCAATCATTCCGTAACCTGTGATGACACCGTCTGCCGGAGTCTCTTTTGTCTGCATGTTGAAATCCGTTGCCCGCGCTGTAATCGCGCCGCCGATTTCAACAAAACTTCCCGAATCAAGCAAAGAAGCAACTCTTGTGCCAGCCGGGTTTTCTGTTGTGTTACTCATAATTCTAGCCCTCCATTTTATAATCTTCTTTCAAAATAGCAAACCAATTTCTGCCGATTTTCATTATATCTCATGTTTCTCTGAATAGCAATCCTTTCCATTTGATTTTTGATATTTCTTTCACATAGTTTTCATCCTGAGATTCCATGTTTTTCCTCGTGTTTCTTATCCATTTCTTAAAAATATATAAAAAAGAAATTAAAAAGAATTGCTCTTTTTTTATTTTTATGTTAGAATTATCAAGTATTCAGCGTACATTGAAAATTGAACATTGTTATGCAAGTTGGAGCCTTGTGTATTCTTTTGTCCGTATTTCACAATACGCTGTACAGGGGATTATCGGTTCTTATTCTTTATTAAGAACCTGGAAACGAAAATTTATTTTATGGAGGTTTTCAATTATGGGAACAACTAAAAAACACACATATCCGATTGGATATTGGGTTTGCTGTTTGACTTACACATTTGAGCGTTTCGCATTCTACGGCTCAAAACCTCTGTTAGTGCTCTTCTTAACAGCAGCAGTATCAGAAGGTGGTCTCGGTATCAGCGAAGTTGATGCAGCTCCTATTGCAGCATTATTAACATCTCTTACATACCTTGCTCCTATCGCTGGTGGTTGGATTTGTGACCGTTGGTTCGGTGCAAGATATGCGGTAACTTTAGGATGTATCCTTATGGGTCTCGGTTATATGATTGGATGGAAATCTACTTCCGTTGCTATGGTATACGGAATGATTGTTGTTGTATCTATCGGTACAGCATTCTTCAAAGGTAACCTTTCCGCTATCATCGGACGTCTGTTCGATGACCATGAACTCCTTGACTCTGCGTTCTCGATTCAGTACTCTTTCGTAAACATCGGTTCCTTCTTCGGTTCCATGATTTGCGGTGTTCTTTACATGAATCAGTTTGCAAAAGGTGAAGTTCTCGGATTCAGACAGGTATTCTTATTCTGCGGTATCTTAGTTATCATTGGTGGTATCTTCTTTACACTCTGCTACGGTTTATTACAGGGACAGGGTAAATTACCATTCAAATATCTTACAGATACTCAGGGTAACGTAATCGGTCAGGAAAAACACGAAAAAGAGGAAAAATCTACTGCTCCTCTTACAGTTGTAGAAAAGAATCACGTACTTGCTATCCTCTTAGTATCTCTCTTCTCAGTTGTTTTCTGGTTGGCATACTATCAGCAGGACATCTTCTTAACTCTGTATATCAAAGACAAAGTTATGAGAAACATCGGTTCTTTCGAACTGTCACCGGTACACTTAACAACAACATGGAACGGTCTTCTTTGTATCTTCTTAAGTTTGGCATTTGCTAAATTGTGGACAATTCTCGCTAAGAGACCTCAGGGAGACTTATCTATGTTCCAGAAAGTAACATTAGCATTCGTATTCTTAGGATTATCTTACGGTACATTAATGGTAATGGAAATTCTTCGTGGTGTAGGTGCTCCTGACACTGAAAAAGCTCACTTCATCTGGATTGCATTATTCGGTGTGTTTATCACAATCGGTGAGATTTGCTTCTCTCCACTTGGTAACTCATTCGTAAGTAAATTCGCTCCGAAGAAGTACTTAGCATTGTTAATGGGTGTTTGGACAGCTGCTACATTCGTAGCTTCTCAGTTAAATGGTCAGATTATGAAACTCGTTGAAAAACTTGGTGACTTCAACATCATGGTTGCATTTACAATCATCTCATTTGTATGTGCAATCGCTATGTTCTTCTTAATCAAACCATTAAACAAATTAACAGAAGAAAAATAAGTAAAATACTAAAGCTCCATAAAAACAGTCTGCTTTTTGCAGGCTGTTTTTTATATAATAGGAAATTCCGACTTTTGTGGAATCAATGAATGAAAATAGCCCACACAAAGGTGGGCATAGGAACAAGATGACGCTCGTTAGAAGATATAAAAACCTTCT
>OFMK01000815.1_pt1 | contig 27940 bp, 22 predicted proteins | sample 1541781 | NCBI WGS metagenome assembly OFMK01 (sample SAMN04209250, study PRJEB22552) | human gut metagenome | biome: gut; material: feces | host: Homo sapiens | place: USA: Oklahoma
CCTGAACAGACAGGCCGCCCGCGCCTTTTCCGCACTGGGCCGCGCTACCCGGCGGCAAGCCGGGCAAACACGCGCTTCAGGGGGTGGTACAGCGCCAGTACAATGACAAAATTGCCCGCACAGTGCGCCACACTGAATGGAATACCGGACACAAGGCGTGCCAGCGCGCCCATAAGGCCGAATTCCACCAGATAGACGGGCAGGAACAACGCCTCGAAAAAAAGGCCGAAAAAGCCCGCCGCAACAGCCCATAAAAGCGCCGAATTGTTTCTGCGCAAAGCGCGCACGGCCAGCACCCACAGCGGCCAGGCCCAGCAGTAGGCCAGCCACCAATCGCCAAAGCCGTAAAACAGCCCCTCCAGCATCACATACACCGCCGTGGCCGCCAGCGCGCTGCGCGCGCCCAGGCACACAGTGTAAATAAGCAGAAGCAGCACCACAGGGTGAATGTTCGGCAGGCCGGAAAGCACCCATTTGCCCGCGAATACAAACGCGCCCAGCAGCGCCGAGCGCACAAGCTGCTTTGTGGTGGCCAAGGCCCCGCCCCCTTCCCTTTTTTGATGAAAAAACGCGCGGCACGGCGCGGGCCTTTTATGCCGCGCCCGCGCAGCGCCGCGCCATGGCTCAATAGCCCTGCGTCAGCGTAATTTCAAAGGTGTCGCCGTCCGCGATGGGGGTAGAGTCCACGCCGGTCTCCAGCATTTTGCCGCCCTTGGTGAAGCACCACCACTCCTGGTTTGCGTCATCCGCCGTCACGCCGTCCACCGTTTTTACAAACAGGCCGTAATCGCTTTCTTCGCCCGCAATCAGCGCCTCCTGCTCCAGCGCGCCGCGCAGGTATTCCTCGCTGGTGGAAATGGCGTGGCTGTTCTGCGTGCCGTCTGCGAACACCACGTTCACGGTGATGTTCTTTTCGCCCTGTGCGCCCTGCGGCCTCAGGGCGAACCACAGCCCCAGCGCAATGGCGGCCACGGCCACCAGCGCCACCACGGCCAGCACAAGCTTTTTGTTGTTTTTCATGTTACGCTTCTACCTCTCTTTTTGCAGCCCCGCCTGAGGGCAGGGCATTTTCTGCAAAACAAAACACCCTTTTGCAAAAGCCGGGGGCAGGGCGAAAGGCAGCCTTGCCCGGCGAAAGGCCGCGCGAAAGCCGCAAAGGCCTTCGCGCCCACGCCGTCCGCCGAAAAGCCGCCGCTGTTCGCAGCTTTTTCAGCGGCGCAAAACCGCCCCGGCTTCCGCACATAGAACAGAAAAGCCCCCTTGGCAGGCCTGACGGCTGCTGTAGGGGGCTTTGTCTTGCACGCTGTGCCGGAATGAAAGGGCGGAATAAAGGCCTGCCCGGCCCCGGCTAAAAGCGAAAGGGCGGCACAAAGCGGCGCTGCACGGCAAGCGGCGGCGCGCTGTGCCATGCTGCACTTTTTTGTACGCAGCCCATTGCCCCGTGAGCATTGTACGCAGGCTGGGCACGGTAGCCCGACTGGGCGCCCGGCGGCAGAACGGCACAAGGGCCGCCCTGCCGGGCAGGCGCGTCACGGTGGCGGAACCGCGCGGGATTTTCACCCGCTTCCCCGTATCCGCCCAGCTGCACGAGAGTTTTGTTTTCCGGCCAAAGCATACCACAGAAAATGGCGCAAAGCAAGTGTTTTCGCCCGTTTGCGCTTGTATTTTCGCCCGCAATGCGGTATCTTATTAGAAAAGACGGCAATAAAGGAGAGGTGCGCTATGCAGCGTCAGGACGCGGTAAAGCTGGTACAGAAATATAACAAAGAACCCTTTCACATGCAGCATGCCTTCACGGTAGAGGCCGTGATGCGCTGGTTTGCAAACGAGCTGGGCTATGGCGCCGAGGCCGATTTCTGGGGCCTTGCGGGCCTGCTTCACGATGTGGATTTTGAAATGTGGCCCGACGAGCACTGCAAAAAGGCGCCCGAACTGCTGGCCGAGATAGGCGCAGACGAGGCGCTTGTGCACGCCGTGTGCAGCCACGGCTGGGGCGAGTGCAGCGATGTGGAGCCCGTGCACCAGATGGAAAAGGTTCTGTTCGCCACAGACGAACTGACGGGCCTTATTGGCGCGGCGGCTCGCATGCGCCCATCGAAAAGCTGCAAGGATATGGAGCTTTCCAGCTTGAAAAAGAAATTTAAGGATAAGCGCTTTGCCGCAGGCTGCTCGCGCGATATCATCCGCCAGGGCGCCGGGCTGCTGGGCTGGGAGCTGGACGAGCTTCTGGATAAAACGCTGGCCGCCATGCGCGCAAGCGAAGGGGCCATCGAGGCTGAAATGGCTGCGCTTTAACTGCGTGCCCGCATTTCACACCGTCTAACGCCGTGCCCGCGCCGCCTTTGCGGCATGGGCGCGGCCTTTTTATGTATGGAAAGGGGGTAAGGCCGCATGGCGGCCAAACTTATTCTGAACATCGCCGTCAGCCTGGACGGCTATATCGCAGACAAAGCCGGGGGCTATGCCTGGATAACCGGCCACGGGGACGCAGGGCAGAATACAAAAGCACAGTTCAGCTTTGATAAGTTCCTTGCCGGGTGCGGCACCGTAGTAATGGGGCGCAAAGCATATGAAGAATGCGGCATCAGGCACATTGACGGCTGGCAGGAAAAGCGTTTTTTTGTGGCCTCGCACCGCCCGCGGCCCGCGGATGCGCCGCCGAACGTAAAATTTTTCTGCGGCGGGCTTGCTGAAAAGGTGGAAGATCTGAAGCAGCGCGCCCAGGGCGGCATCTGGCTGTTTGGCGGCGGCCAGGTGGCCAGTGCCCTGATAAGCGCGGGCCTTGTGGATGAAGCCGTCATCGGCGTGCTGCCCGTCATTCTGGGCGCGGGCCGCAGGCTGTTTTCGTGCGAAATGCCCACCCGCCTGCTTCATCTGGAGGAATGTACTGTCACAGACGGCATTGCCATGCTGCGCTATACAAACAGGGGCCGGTCATAAAACCGGCCCCTGTTCTCGTCGAATAAGAACGCCGCAAAAAGCCTCCGCTTCCAGCGCCGGGCGAAGCGGGCTGCCGCCGGCGGCGTCCGCGCCCTTTCAATAGCCGCCGAACGGCCGGGCCGCCGGGCTGGGAAGGCTTTCGTTCGAACAACGGCCGCCCGCTTACGGGCGGCCGTGCAGAGGATGCACATAAAATATTTCGCTTGCTGAAATGTACCCCGGCAGCAGGCCTTTAGAGGGTCTGCGCAAGACACCGGCCCGGCCAGTGGGGATAACCGGCCAGAAAAAGCCCCGGCCGCGCCGGTAGAGATGCCCTGCAAAGGGCTTTGGCTGCCCGCACGGGATGGCGCCGGGTATCAACAGCGCGTTTTTGCAATGGCACAGCTTCATCAGGGCGCGTATTCGCCCATTTGCCGCCTGCCGGGCAGGCAGGGCAGGCAAAGCCGCCCCATGCGCACCTTGGCGCCAGCCGCCGGGGCGGCCTGCGGCCACAGCTCAGCCTTCCGCCTGCCCGTGCGGCTTTTGCGGGGTCCCGCCCGCGGCGGCCGCCTTGAAAAAGGCTATCTCGCGCGCCCAGCCCGCGTCGTCGTTCGGCGTCTCCAATATCTTCGGCAGGCCCGCCAGCACGGGGTGCTGCGCAATGCGCGCAAAGGCCGCGGCCCCAATGTGCCCCTCACCTATCTGCGCGTGCCTGTCTTTATGGGCGCCGCAGGGGTTCAGGCTGTCGTTCACATGCAGCGCCTTCAGCTTTTCCAGCCCGATGACGCGGTCAAACTGCGCCAGCACGCCGTCCAGATCGCGCACGATGTCATAGCCGCCGTCCCACACATGACAGGTGTCCAGGCACACGGCCACCTTTTCGTTCAGCCGCACCTTGTCCAGAATGGCGGCCAGCTCTTCAAACGTGCGGCCCACTTCGCTGCCCTTGCCCGCCATCGTCTCCAGCAGCACGGTGGTGGTCATGCCCGGCGTGAGGATGGCGTTCAGCTGCGCGGCGATCAGGCGCACGCCCTCCGCCGCGCCCTGGCCCACATGGCTGCCCGGGTGAAAGTTATAGTACTGGCCGGGCAGCGCGGCCTCCAGCCGCGCAATATCCTCTTCCATGGCGCGGTGGGCAAAATCCCGCACGGCTTCGTCTTTGCCGCAGGCGTTCAGCGTGTAGGGCGCATGCGCCACCAGCGTGCCAAAGCCGTTTTCCCGCAGAAAGCCGCGCAGGGCGGCGGCGTCCGCTTCGTCCAGCGGCTTCTGCGCGCCGCCGCGCGGGTTGCGCGTAAAAAAGGCAAAGGTGTTGCCGCCCAGCCTGGCGGCCTGCCTGCCCATGGCAAAGTAGCCCTTCGAGGAAGATACATGGTTGCCTATCAAAAACATGGCTATGGCCCCTTTCCCGGCGCGCGGCGCTTCGGCCGCGCACGCCGTACAGGGCCATTTTATCACATTCCGCGCCCGTGTGCAAAAAAGGCCCACGGGCACTTGCCCATGGGCCAAAGATATTTTTCACGCAGACCCGCCGTGGCTTTACGCCATGCGGCGGGCCTTTTTATCCGGCCGCAGCTTGTCTGACAAAATGTCACTGATAAGAATATCGACCATGGCCAGCATACGGATGAGATGAAAAGGCCCTTTGAAAGTAGAACCCTTGGTACTGGGCATGGTAGGTTTGCCGTCCCGGCGCAGATAACCGTACCATTCGCCGTATTCCGGGTCGCTGAACATTTTTTTGCAGTAACACAAAGTGGTATCAAATATTCGAAGGTATTTTTCATCTTCCAAGTCGCGGTACAGCATCATGGAAGCGATCAACAGTTCCGTATGCGGCCACCACAGCTTCATATCATGCTCATAAGCTTCGGTAGGCAGGCCCTTGCAGTCGACAAAATAAAGAAGGCCTCCGTACTCTTCGTCCCATCCTTTTTCAAATGCCTGATCGAATATATTTTGCGCCAGTGCGTGCAGTTTTTTATCCGCAGTATAATTTGCCTCCTCCATCACAAACCACGAACACTCGATATCATGCCCAGGGTTCACCACCCGGCCGGCAGTGTGTTCCATCTGAGGTTCCCCATTGGGGCCTACATTCTCCAACGTGCAGCCCAGTTCAGGTTTATAATGATATTGGAATATCTCCTCACAGCATGCCCTTGCGCGCGCGTTATAAAGCTCCAGACGCTCCGGGTCGCAGCGCCGCATAATTGCCGTAGTATTCAAAAAAATCATGGGGTCGGCCAGCGCGCGGCTCGCGCGAGTTTCTGTAATCGTTTTGGGCCCTATGCCGGCAGGGTCCGGAATGAGGCCATGATTGAGTTCATAAATCAAATCATAGGCAAAACGGGCACGTTTCAGACATTCCATCTCGCCGGTGAGCCCATAGTATTCTGCATTGGCAATACAATAGAAGCTTTCGCTGAAACAATAGCGACGCTGGCGCAGGGGCTTGCCGTCTGCAGTCACAGTAAAATACATGCGATTTCCCGCTTTTCTATTAATGCAATATTTTTCCATAAAATCAAGGCAGCTTCTGCTGGCCTCCATCCATTTTTCTCTCGCGCCATAAACATGGCTCAAATAAGCAAACGTCCATCCACAGCGGCCTTGCATCCACACGCTTTTATCCGTAGAATATATCTTTCCCATGCGGTCAAGGCAAGTGTAAATGCCGCCGTATTCATGGTCCATTCCATTTTTCAACCAGAAATCAACACTGCGGGCCAACTCCTGCCTTACCCACTTCTGGTAGGCTTCCAATTGTTCTTTCTTTTTCATCATGAAGCATCCTCTTTTATAAAAATGGTATACAGAGCAGTTTTCTTTCTGCCTAAAGACTCTTGCCACAGCCGGTTCAACAAAATTTGGCAACTGCCGCTTTAATCATGGCCGCACATTTCTCCACCTGAGGTATGTCTTCAGGGAAAAGCGCCGGTATCGGCTTGCGGACGCCTCCCAAAATAAGCCCTTCGTTGATCTCTAAAATTTTCTTCATCACTGCATACATATTTCCCTTACATGCGCACATTCCATAGATAATCTCATCGATAGCATACTGGATCTCACGAGCCTCATTTATTTTGTTGTCAACGAACAATTCATCGGCCTTCAGAAACAGTTCAGGCATAACTGCATAAGTACCGCCGATCCCGCCGTCCGCACCAATAGCGCGGCCCGCGATAAACTGTTCATCCGGGCCGTTAAATATCACAAAATCCTTTCCGCCCTCCATCTTGAACATCTGAATATCCTGAACAGGCATGCTGCTGTTTTTCACGGCAGCCACCCGGGGATTCTTCAGCATTTCACGAAACAAAGACACAGTAAGCGCCACACCGGCCAACTGAGGAATATTGTAAATGACAAAATCTGTATTGGGCGCAGCAGAAGATATATCGTTCCAATACTGCGCGATTGCAAACTCAGGCAAATGAAAATAAATGGGGGGGATTGACGCGATAGCATCGACCCCTACACTCTCTGCATGGGACGCCAGCTTCATACTGTCAGTTGTGTTGTTGCAGCCCACATGTGCTATCACCGTCATTTTCCCTTCCACTTCACTCATAACCGCTTCCAGAACAGCTTTTTTTTCGTCCACGCTCTGGTAAATGCCTTCTCCGGAAGACCCGTTTACATAAACGCCTTTTACGCCTTTGCCAAGCAGATGGCGAGCCAGTTGTCTGGCGCGCTCTGTACTTACGTTGCCGTCATCGTCATAGCAGGCGTAAAAAGCGGGAAATACACCTTGATATTTGGAAATATTTTTCATAGTCAACACCTTTTCCCGTTAAAATCAGCTATTCATACAGGCTTGCAGGCCGGGCCGTTGAATATCCCTTCTCATTTTGTTTCTCGCATATTTGCTGTTCTCGCGATTCAGAACATGGCAGCCCACTTTTCTATCAGGCTTCGGTCATAATACGCAATATCTCTTTGTCTGTCTCTCTCATTCCATCTTTTCCCAGCCTGCCTACGCTGCAAATAGTGTTTTCGACACCTTTTTTTACAATGCCTTCTCCAGCCCTGAACTGCTGTTTATGTTGAGCCATCGCCAGCGCCAGTAAAGCTGCATCGACAGAAGACGCAATTTTAGCCGCACAGGATGGTTTTGCCCCATCGCAGATAATTCCCGAAGTAATCGCCAGACAATTTACGATAACATGTTTGATTACTGTATCATTTTCATGCATTAAAAAGGCGATGCCAGCACCGGCGGCACAGCCGGCGCTTACTGCGCCGCAATAAGCAGACAACCGGCCAATACCTGCCTTTTGATGTAAACCCAACAGGTTTGCCAAAATCAGCGCGCGATAAAGCTCTTCTGTCGTAGATTTCAGTTCTTTTGCATATTCCAAAACGGGAAGCGTCACAGTGATCCCCTGATTGCCGCTTCCAGCATTAATAACGGCCGGCATCTCGCATCCACTCATGCGGGCATCCGAGCCTGCCGCCGCCTTCGCCTTCGCGCGGACGCGCACGTCTGTATGGTCGTTGCATTCCCAAATGAGCCTGCCAATGTTGGCGCCCCACGGTTTTTTCAGGCCTTCCTCCGCGATTGCGGAATTATATTGTATTTGCCTTTTGAGAACAGATTTTACATCTTCCAAATCGCACGTTTTTGCAAAGTCCAAAATACGGTCCACCGTCAGAATATCTTTTTCGGTCTCTTCTTTCATGTATTCGCCGGCCGGACGTTTTTCAAAAATTTTTTCGCCATTCTTTTCTATCAGGACGATATTGGTATGTTCATCCACAATTCTTATTTTTGCTGTATCCGGGCCGGAAAAAACAGTCACAGCCAAATCGAACACCAAATCGGATTGGGCTATTCTGACTTTGATGTCTTTCTCTTTCACATAAGCGGCAATCGCTCGTTTTTCCGATGCAGACACCTTGCTGATCACTTCTAATTGCTTTTCCGCCCGGCCTGCGATCATCCCTGCCGCTACAGCAGCCTCTATCCCTTTCATACCATCCGTGTTTGGCACCGTAACACTTTTCACATTTTTGATTAAATTACCGCTCGCCTCCACGACAGTGCGTTCTGGCAGCGTCCCCAGAATTTCTCTGGCCTTGGCTGCGGCAAAAGCAACTGCAATTGGTTCCGTACATCCCATCGCAGGTAAAAGTTCCTCTTTCAAAATTTGAACATACCTCGCATAGAGTTTATCGCTTTTCTCCATTTTTCTAATTCTCCTAATAAACACAAAGTAAAAAGATGGGAAATGCCAATATATTTTAGCGCAGCATCGTCAAAGAGGCGGTACATATCCTGCCACGATACGAACGAATAAAAAATTTAAGGCATTCGGGTTTTATATGAAAGGCAAAACGGGCGCTTATCGTGCTAAGTATCTTCCATTTTGCCCGTAAATTTCAAATAGAACAACATGTACAAGCGCAGCAGAGCCTTTTTCTGCCTGCATTATTCAGATATGGTTCCAATCCATACAGCAGATTCTTCAAATTCTCATGACGGCTCTGTAATGCTCCTCCATCTGTCAAGATTTCGTACAGGCAGATGGAGGAACATCTCACAGAGGCCTTTTTAGAAACGTCTCTCTGAACGGTTTCCAGCCTTCCGCGGTTCCCATACATTCTGCGAGAACTCGGCCCGGCCTGATTGTTTTTCTGATTTGCAGATCTGAGAAAAGCGAAAAGCAATGAAATTCAGAATCGTGACCTGATACAAATTTCATTGCTTTCGCTCAGATCGTCAAAGCTGATTTATTCAGCTAGGCTTACCGCTTCAAGATGATATTCGCCAGCTGTATTATCGACCTCAAACCCCTGTACACTTTCATTGACGCCCACTTTTGTTACAGTGCTCGTCACAGGTATCGTCCAGCTTTGTTCCACCATGATCTGTAAGATGTCATGGTAAAGCTGAATTCGCTTGTCTTTATCCATCTCGGAAGCCGCTTGTTTGATCATCTGGGTATATTCGGGGAAAGTGTCTTCTTCTATTCCGAAAAAGTTTCTGGCTGTCCGGGCGACTGCAGCCCCGTCAAAATAGGCGGAAGGGTCCAAAATCGGTTCCCCGGTGCCAAAGCTGACCATATCAAAATCGCCGTCTGTAAGGCGCGGGAAAAAGCTTGCGCTCTCCAGAGGTTCCAACGTAACGGTAACGCCTATCTGTGACAGGGAAGATTGCAAAATCTGCGCCTGTTCCAGGCAGCCATCAATGCCCATATTGACTGTCAGCGTAAATTCAAACCCGTCCGGATAGCCGGCCTCCACCAGCAATTCCTTTGCTTTTTCCAAATCATACGGATAATAATCTTCCAAATCCTGTGGATAGAATTCACTTGTAGACACAATGGGGAGATAGCGGATATCGCCTTCGCCGTCGTAGACCATATCACGGACTGCCTCACGGTCTACCGCATGCGCAATAGCCTGGCGGACAAGCTGATTGTCAAAAGGCGCACGGGTTATATTCATAGAAAAATTTTTATATTCGGGCGGGACGTTTTCTTTTATAGACAAGTTATCGTTTTCCAGAATCATTCCAATATCCTGCGTGCTTATATTGTCAACGATGTCTACGTTCCCCGACACCAGATTGATAGCACGGCTTTGTGCATCCGTAATAATGCTGAGCTCAACACCGTCCAAGTACGGTTTCCCTTCATCCCAATAATATTCATTTTTCACAAACGTGGCATGGTCGCTCGGGCTCCACTCCTCCAAAGCGAACGGACCTGTGCCCACTGGGTGAGTTGCCACGTCGTCCGCCGTTTCAGGGCAGATCAGATACAGCCTTGACAGTGCATCCTCAATTTTGAAATCAGAACTGGCCCAAGTGATGACGACCGTGTGAGGGTCTGTTGCCTGAGCTTCCACACAATTACTGAAATACTCTGTAATATGATAGCCGGCCTCTGTGTTTTTCGCTCTTTCTATATTCCACACAACGTCTTCTGCCGTAAAGTCACTGCCATCCTGAAATTTTACATTTTCCCGAAGCTTCAGGGTGATCTGCGTATAATCGTCATTGAAGCTCCATTCCGTTGCCAGACCTGGCTCATATTTACCATTTCCAAGGCGGATCAGTGTCTCAAACAGCATCGGATTATAAACCCGGTTCGCCAAGCTGATTTGAAAAAACGGGTCAAAAGTAGACCAATCATCTGACACCGCAATTTTCAGTATCCCGCCTTGCGATGTGCCGGTAGAATTCGCCGTAGATGGAGAGGCGGCAGGTTGAGAACTGGAAGGCGCGGTGCCGCATGCCGTCAATGCCAAGAGCAAAGCGAGCAGTATACAAGCGAGCTTATACGTCTTTTTCATCATGAATATATTCTCCTCCTTCAAATTTTTTCAAAATCGCATATAAAAATCGGCCAGCGGCTCAGATAAAACATCAGGCACCAAAAGAGTGTTTTCGTTTCCTCAGGGCTGAGCGTACAAGCTCACTTCCTCCCTCCTTTCTCCTTGGTCAAAATACGTTCACTCTGGCGGCACCCCTCTGTAGTTTTCAGCACGGGGCTTCCCTGTTTCTTTTTGAACGCTCCCCCTCCTGTCCATATATCCTATGCGCTTTCTTTGGATTTCAAACAATCGGAAATCGCTTTCAAATTTTCACATGGCGTAGAAGCCAACAGAACGCAAGTAGGCGAAAGGATGAACCTGCTGCCGCCGGCTTCATCCAGAGCATGCTGAACCATTTGTTTCACCTCAGCCGGGGTATACTTCATGATTTTAAAAATGTCGATGCCGCCAGCCAGCACTTTATCGGGAAGCAGTTCTCGCGCCTGTGTAATAGTAGTGCCGCTGTATATGTTATCCCAGTTTATGATATCGATCGGATAATCACGGAAAAGCTCCAGCATCACTTTTTTCATGCATACATGCATCAGGCACAGCTTGCCCGCTTTATGGATTTTCTCAGCGATAGGGTAGTCGTATGTCACACCGAATTCTTTGTATTGGTCTGCAGATGACAGCGTTTCAAAATTTGCCGCCTGCGTGGCGAAAAAAATGCCGTCTATGCCGCATAAGAACGCGCGTTCCAGAAAGTCCTCTTCCATGCGCTGGATCTTCCGTAAAGCCGCGTGAAGAGCTTGGGGACATGTTTCTATAAAGTATTTCAAAGTTCCTGGGATATCCCCGTTTCCTATCAATTTGCAAATGACAGTCAACGGCGTAAAAAGCGTCATCAAAATCGGGGCACTGTTGTTGCCTTTTTTGCTGCATAAGATTTTTTGGGCTGTGAGTTCGCGCGACAGCGCGCCTGTTTCCGGGTTAAGGACTGGCAGGTCCTCCAGATCCTTCTGTGACTGAAGCAGATTATTTACCATCCTGGGATGTTCCCATTCCTGCCTGCCAAATTGGATTGCAGCGCCAAAATCCTGCACAAAGTATAAACCGGACGGCGTGATCTTCAAAAAGTCCATATCATACATGTCTCGAAGTTCCAGACAGGCATCTGCCAAAGTAACCGGGTTTCTGTCTCTCATATGAAAGTGCATCCACATACTGAACGGCGGCCTATCCAAATGCTCGCCGGCAATGCAGCGCCGGACCCTTTCTAATTTATCCATTTTTTATGACCTCCTGATAGAAAATAGAAAATCGGGATATCTGTTTGCAACCGAAAATTCAGCCGATATTTATCACATCGTTTCCAATGCCTTATGACAGGAAACATAGTGATTTTCAGAAACGAAACACCGTTTGGGGCTTTCCTTTTTACAATGTTCACATGCATATGGACATCTCGTAGAAAACGAACACCCGGGGGGCGGCGCAATTGGGTTTGGAACCTCCCCTTCTAAGATGCTCTCCGGAGAATCCATCTTCTCCATTTGCGGATCCGGAACCGGGATAGCACTGAGCAGTGCTTTGGTATAAGGATGCTGCGGGGCAGAAAACAACACCTCAGCGGGGGCATACTCTACAATTTCTCCAAGATACATGATGCCTATTTCATCACAAAGATATTTAAGCACAGACAAATTATGTGATATGAACAGATAAGTCAGATCATATTCATCTTTCAATTGCTTAAAAAGATTGATAATTTGTGATTGGATTGAAACATCCAGAGCGGCGATTGCCTCATCGCAAACAAGAAAGGAGGGGGAAAGAAGCAATGCACGTGCAATACAGATGCGTTGCAACTGGCCGCCGGAAAATTCATGCGGAAATTTGATCAGAACATCCGCAGAAAGCCCCACATCGTTTAGAGTTTTTTCTATAATGACTTCCCTTTCTTTCTCGTTTTTCCCAATTTTATGGATTTTCATCGGAGTTTCCAAAGACTGTCGTATCGTCTTTTGGGGGTTCAAGGACGAGAAAGAATCCTGAAATATAATCTGATTTTCTTTTCTAAGCTTTCTTATGTCATAGGCCGAATCAAAAATATCGCATCCATTGATAATGATGTTTCCGCTTACAGGTTCAACTAAATGAAGGATGGCTTTCCCCGTTGTGCTCTTTCCAGAGCCAGATTCCCCGGCCAGCCCTACAATACTTCCCCGCTTAATATTCAAATTTACATTATGCACAGCACGAACAAATTTTCTTGGCTTGAACAGCTCTTTTTTGACTGGAAAAAGGACAGTCAAATCTTTCACTTCTATAAAGTCACTCATCCATCTCGTCTCCAGTCTGTTGATATTGCCAACATGCAACATAATGCCGGTTGCCCACATTTTTCATTCGAGGCGTTTTTGTTCGGCAAATGGGCTGGCATTTGCTGCATCTTTCACAAAAGGCACACCCTGCCGGAAGATGTTTTGGATCAGGCGGCAACCCAGGAATTGAATATAAAATTTCAGGTGCCTCTTTTAAATGAGACGGGATCGCCTCCAGCATTCCCTGCGTATAAGGATGCATGGGCGAACCATAAAGTTCTTCGACCAGTGCCTCCTCCACGATACTTCCTCCATACATGACAAGAATGCGGTCTGCAAAGCTTGCCAGGAGGCTCAAATCATGTGTGATCCATATCCATGAAGTTTTTCTGGCCTTTTGCAATTTTTTGACTAAGCGTACAATCTGTGCCTGTATGGTTACATCCAACCCTGTCGTAGGCTCATCCGCCAACACAATTTGCGGCGAACAAATAAGCCCGCTGGCAATCATGGCGCGCTGCAGCATCCCCCCCGAAAACTCATGCGGGTACTGTTTGACACGGTATTCCGGATTGCTGATCCCTACCTCTTTGAATAATTCAGCCACTCGTTGTATACGCTCTTTTTCCGGGATATGTTCATGAAATTCAATAGGCTCAGCCACTTGTTTTCCAATAGGAATCACTGGGTCAAATGCAGACATCGGGTTCTGAAAAATCATTGAAATATCTTTACCGCGCATTTTATACAGTTCATTTTGGGACATTTGCAAAATGTCTTTCCCTGCAAATACGATATCTCCCGTTATGACCGCGGCAGGAGGCTGCGGAAGGAGACGCATGACAGATTTGATCGTTACCGATTTACCAGAACCGCTCTCTCCTACAATACCCAGAATCTCACCTTGATACAAATCGAAGCTGACATGGTTCACTGCGCATACAGGCCCTGTTTTTGTGGGAAATTTCACACTGAGGTCCTGTACGCTCAAAAGCTTTTCTTCCATCATGACACCTCTGTTTGACGCGGGTCAAATATCGCGCGCATTCCATCACCCAACAAATAAAGCCCCGTAATCAAAATAGTCAGTATAAGCCCCGGGAAAATAACACACCATGGAGATTTCAGCAAAAACTCTTTCCCTGTGCTCAGCATTGCACCCCATGACGGCGCCGGCGGTGGGTTGCCAAGGCCTAAAAAGCTCAGGGCCGACTCTAAAAGTATTGCCGACGCGATGGACACTGTTACCTGAACGAATAGCGTTGACTGTATATTAGGCAGAATTTCCTGATAAAGTATCCTTCCCCGGCTGTAACCCAGCGCCTTTGCAGAAGCTACATACCCACAGTTGCACTCTCGCAGAATGCTGGATCGTGTCAGACGGGCAAAAGAGGGGACATTCACAATGGCGATTGCCAAAGTGGCACTGAAAGAACTCGTACCCAGAATCGCAATCACCACGATTGCCAACAACGTTGCAGGAAAAGCAATCACTGCATCCATAAGCCGCATAGATACATTATCAAATGCGCCTCCCAAATAGCCCGCAATCATACCGATGTTAATCCCAAGCAAAGCTGCAATTGCTACAGAATTTATACCTATACCGAGGGAAGAACGAGCCCCATACAATATCCTGGAAAATGTATCCCGGCCATATTCATCCGTCCCCATCCAGTGCTGGGCAGACGGTGCCTCCAGCCGGGGTCCGACCCCCATTGCCAAAGGGTCATATTCAGTTAAAACGGGTGCCAAAAGTGCCAGAAGGGTAATGGATAAGAGTAAAAGCAGGCCAATTTTACCGTTTGTGTTATGCCACAGCTTTAGAAAAGCATTTTCCTTTTTCTCATTCATATTGTCCCCTCTCCTTATTCCAGACGGATACGCGGATCGGCCAATGCATTCAGGATATCGACCAGCAAATTGACCAGCATAAATGACAAAACAATATACAAGACCGTCCCTTGAAGCAGGTTGTAATCACGCCAGTTGATTGCCTGAATCGTCAGTTTCCCAATACCAGGCCATCCAAAAATCTGTTCTATGATCAGCGCGCCGCCAAAAAGGTCCCCCATTTGAAGGCCGATTACTGTAACCACCGGAATCAACGCATTGCGCAGTGCATGCCGGTATGTCACCTTTTTAGGCGGCACGCCTCTCGCACTGGCGGTAATGATATAGTCCTGATGCAAAGCATCCATAAGGGCTGCCCGCAAGTAGCGGATCGTCTTGGCGGCCATTCCAAGCGAGATAGTCAGCGCCGGCAGCATCAGACTTTGGACGTGCCCCCAGGGGTCTTCAAAAAATCCGACAGTTCCTGAAGGCGGCAGAAAATGCAAGACCAGCGCAAAAAGAAGCATCAGTAAAATCCCAAGCCAAAAACCGGGAATCGCGAAGAAGACGGCTGAAAAACCTGTGCATATCTTATCGAGAAGGCCATTGGGCTTCATCGCACAAGCGATGCCCAGCGGCAGGCTGAGTATAATTGAAAGGGCCGTTGCAACCAGTGTCAATTCAATCGTCGCTCCTAATTTGGAGGCGAGCATTTCTGCGATGGGCTGCCCGCTGATCACAGCATTGCCAAGGTCTGCATGAAGCACGTTTTTCAGCCAGATGAAATATCGAACGAGCATTGGTTTATCTAACCCAAATTTTACATTTAAAGCCTGAAGCTGCTCCTCTGAGGCATTGGTGCCAGCCAATACCTCTGCCGGAGTACCTGGTATCAAATTAATGATCATAAAAACGCCAAAAGAAACTATCACAAGCGCCAACAGCATCTGAATAAGCCTTTTGATAATATATTTTCCCATGGCCATCCTCCTGAAAAATTTTATAGAATCAGAACTTCGGTCATATCATTGTTCCCTCTTTTTTGGTTGGGAAATGCACCCCGTAATTTCTTTTGCCCTCGGGTGTGTCAAACCCATGAGGCTTTACCGCCATGAAATGTGTTGCATAGTCTGTTCTTCCGTACTCAAAAATTTTGAGTCATGATTTTATAAGCGGTTTTAACTGATTATGTTTCGCCTTGGCATCAGCGCCAAAAAATAACCTGTTTTCCTCCTCCGGTTTTTTGTCAAAATCGAAAAACTTTCGATTTCTGTATTTTTATCCTATCAAAATCGAAATTATTTTTCAATCGAGTATATATCTAAAATTTTTTCGATTTTATTGTGCAGAATTACATTTTTTGATATCTACTGACTTTTTTACCCACTATTCTTTTATTTTGGGGAGTATAATAGACATTAAACAGTCACTTCTTACGGTTTAGGAAAGGAATAGCCGAGTATGAAAACAATCATCGACCAGATGCTGAACCGCTACAGCGAATTCACAAAATCAGAACGAAAAATTGTCGACTATATTCTGGAGCATAAAAGTGATGTGCAGTATTTGAGCATTACAGACTTGAGCACCGTCTGTAAAGTATCCATTTCAACACTTTCTGTTTTTTGCAGAAAGCTGGGTGCGGAAGGGTTCAACGTATTCAAGCTGGAGTTGGCGAAGGCCACTATGCCGCAGATGCCGGTTTCCATGCCGAGTTCTTTCGGCGACCTCTGCGCCGGCGATACACTGGAACAGGTCGTAGAAAAAACATTTGTAGCCAATCAGGCTTCCTTGCAAAAAACATATCAGCGCCTAGATAAAGAAAAAATCTCGAAGGCCGTTGACATCCTTCGAGATTCCGAACGCGTATTATGTTTAGGGCAGGGCAACCATTCCATTATTGCAAAGGCTGCTTGGGCGAGGTTTTCGACAGTTTCTTCCCGTTTTTATACAACGGATGATTCTCACCTGCAGGCCCTTGCTGCAGCCACTATGACAAAAAAAGATGTCTTACTCTTTTTCTCCTATTCCGGTGCTACACATGATTTCATTGAACTAGCACATATGCTGAGATCTCTTGGTGTAAAAATAATCCTCGTAACGGGTTTTCCTCATTCGCCGGGTTCAGAACTATCAGACCTTGTTCTTCTGATAGGTGCAGATGAGCAGCCTCTCTCTTATGGTTCCGTTGGCGCAATGATCTCACAGATGCTGGTAATCGATATTTTGTATAATGAGTTCTGCCGCAGAGATTTTGAACATGCGGAGCACACTCGGGATTTTGTCGGCAAAATATTAGCCAAGAAATGCATGTAAAACCAGAGTAGCCCTATTTAGTGTCGGAAACTAAACCTCTCTTTCATATCATCTTCCCCCTTATAATTACATAGTCCGCTCTCGCCCGCCCCCGGCTGCCGGTGTTTCGGGGCAGGGCCCGGGCCGTGGCGGCCTGCCATTTGCCCATTCGATGCGTCTGCACAATAAAGAGCTTCCTTTCCATATGGGGTCGCTTTTGGGCCCGATAAAGAAAGGAAGCCGTCCTGCTTTGAAGGAGGTGCCGGGCAGGCTCTATTTTCACGCGCACCGGTAAACGGTGCAAAAGCACTGCGCTTTCAAGGGGGCGCCTGTCTTTGGCCCTGCCGTGCCCTTTTACGCCATGCGGTGAGCTTTTTTATCCAGCCGCATTTTATCTGCTATCATGGCAATGAATTCAGAGTTGGTGGGTTTGCCGCGCAGGTTGTGGATGGTGTAGCCGAAATAGCTGTTCAGGGTGTCTACGTCGCCGCGGTCCCACGCCACCTCGATGGCGTGGCGGATGGCGCGCTCTACACGACTGGCTGTTGTGCCGTTGTGTTTGGCTATTTCAGGGTAAAGGCGCTTTGTGACAGAATTGATATACTCGCCGTCCTCCATCGTCATCAAAATGGCGTCGCGCAGGAACTGGTAGCCCTTGATATGGGCGGGTACGCCTATCTGGTGCAAAATTTCCGTCACGGTGCGCTCATCGTCCACAGGGTGGGCAGCCTGGCCCCTGCCCAGTGCCGCCGTCACACGCGCGGCCATGGCGGAGGCGTCAAAGGGCTTCAGAAAATAGAAAGAAAAGCCGCCCTGCATCATCTCGCTCTCCAGCACGTCGTCTGTGAAGCTGCCCGTCACGAAAAACAAAACATTCTGGATGCCCTGCTCGTCGCAGCGCTGCTTGACGCTGATGGCATCCAGCCCGGGCATGAAGGCGTCCAGCAGAACGGCGCTGGGCCGCTCCTTTTCAATGGCCGCAAGGGCCTTGCGGCCGTCTTTTTCACACACGGTCACCTTTACGCCGCGCTGTGAAAGGGCGGCAGTGCATTGCTTTGTCACCTCCGGCGCAAGGTCTGTCATCAGCAAACTAATCTGTTCCATCTTCTTATTCCTCCATACGGTGTTTTACCTCTTTGTGAGGGGTTGTCCTTTGAACTGTTTGGATTTTACCATATATTTCCATATATTGCAACAGTTTCCAATAAATTTTTTCCATATTTTGGTAGAGCGCTCTCCTTCGACACAAAATACAGTGGTTCGCGGTACACCCTTTGGGAAAGGAACTCTGAAAAACGAAGGCAGACGCCTGCGAAACTCGCTGCAGGGCGGGCAAAAGGCCCCTGCAAACAGCAAAAAAAGCCGGTCGGGGCACATCGCGTGCGCTTTCCGCCCAGCTTTTATACTTTTTCGAGGCTTACGCAGCACGGCGGCCTGCGGCAGCCTCGGCTGTTTCCAGCATATTCTCGGCAAAGATGCCGTATCCGCGGGTGGGGTCGTTCACCAGCACATGCGTGACGGCGCCCACAAGCTTGCCGTTCTGAATGATAGGGCTGCCGCTCATGCCCTGCACGATGCCGCCCGTGTTCTGCAGCAGAACACGGTCTGTCACGTGCACCACCATGTTGCGGTTTGCGTCGCTTGCATTCAGGGCTATCTTTTCTATCTCTACCTCGTAGCGCTGCGGCGTGCGCCCGTCGATGGTGGTGATAATCTCGGCGCTGCCGGTAGTCACCTCCTGCGCAAGGGCAAGCTCCATATCAACGCCCTCCTGCACATAGCTCGCGGTGCCGTATACGCCCGTTTCACCGTTCACCGTGATCTCACCTGCGGCGGCGGCCGTAAGGAAGCGTCCCTTCAGCTCCCCCGGGGCGCCCGCACTGCCCTTTTCCACGCCGGTTATCTCTACCGGCACAATCTCACCCTTCAGAAGCCCCAGCGTTTTGCCGGTGTCGGAATCGTGGATGGAGTGCCCCAGCCCTGCAAACGTGCCGGTGGTGTTGTCTATGAACGTCATGGTGCCGATGCCCGCCGAAGAGTCTCGCACCCACATGCCTGTGCGGTAGGTGTTGGTGGAAAGGTCCATCACCGCCGTCAGGCGCACTGTCTTTTCATGCCCGTCGCGCTGGAACACCACCTCGGCAGGCGCGCCCTTCAACTCCTGCAGGGCCTCGGCCACATCCTCGTTGGTGCGCGTTTCATGCCCCGCAATGGAGACGATGACGTCGCCCAGCTTCAGCCCGGCTGTTTTGGCCGGGTTCTGATAGCCCTGCACAGTGTAAATGTCGCTGAAGCCCACCACCATGGCGCCGTTGGCGAACATCTTGATGCCGAACGGCGTGCCGCACACCTGTACCACACGCCGCCCCAGCACCTCTGCGCGCACCGTCTTCACCGGTATTACACCCCCAAGCGAAAGCTGCGCGTTGTAAGACGACCCGCGTGAGGCATTGGCTGCCGCCTCTTCCTGCCCCAGCGCAGGCGAGGAGGTGAGAAACGGCATGCCTGCCACATGGATCTCGCCCGTCTCACCCACACGGAACGTATCCGGCAGCAGGGTAGAAATGTACAGTGCAAACAGAAAAGCTGCCACGATGCAGGCGCTGGCGGTAAAACAGCTCCATCTGATGATTTTTTCCATGGGAAAACCTCCGCTCTTTCCGCGATGTTCCCCCATAGTATTTGCAGGCGTACGCCCGTTTAATCTTTTTCGGATGAAATGGTCACCGCCCGCACACCAGCCTTTTCACCCGGCGGGCCGCAGCCGTGAGCACCGGCCCCGCCACCACGGCGCCGCCCACGGCCCACAGCGCCCTGCCCCACACGGCCTGCGTGCCGAACACCGGCTGCAGAAACGGCACATATACGCACAGGACGGCGCAAAGCACGCTGGCGCTCACCGCCGCCATCAGCGCGCGGTTGCCGCCGAAATGAAGGCCCTTGCCGCGGCATTCGAAGATATGCAGCATCTGCGACAGGACAATGGTGAGAAAGCAGGCCGAGCGCGCCTCGGTAAGGCTTTCGCCCATGTACAGCGCAGCCGTATAGGCCCCGGCGCTGGCAAGGCCCAGCATGGCCCCGCGCACTGCAATGGTGAGCGCCAGCCCATGCGCGAACAGCCCCTCTGCCTTGGGCCGCGGCGGGCGCGCCATGATGTCCCTTGCGGGCGGCTCCATGCCAAGCGCAATGGCCGGCAGGCCGTCTGTAAACAGGTTCACCAGCAGTATCTGGATGGGCGCCAGCATCACCGGCAGATGCATCAGCATGCCGAACAGCATCCCCAGCACCTCGCCCAGGTTCGAGGTGAGAAGATAGCGGATAAAGCGGCGGATATTCTGATAGATGACGCGCCCCTCCTCCACCGCGGCCACTATGGTGGCAAAATTGTCGTCCAGAATGACGACGGCCGAGGCCTCCTTCGTCACGTCCGTGCCGGAGATGCCCATGGCCACGCCAATATCAGCCTCCTTTACGGCGGGCGCGTCGTTCACGCCGTCGCCCGTCATGGCCGTGATATTGCCCGCCTGCTTGAAGGCGCGCACAATGCGCAGCTTGTGCGCGGGCGACACGCGTGCAAACACGCGCGCCGTTTTGCAGGCCGCGGCAAGCTGGGCGTCCGTCATGGCGTCCAGCTGGGCGCCCGTCACCGCCTCGTCGGCAGCGCGGGCAATGCCCACGCTCTGTGCAATGGCAAGCGCCGTCTCAGGCGAATCACCCGTAATCATCACCGGCCGGATGCCCGCCGCCAGGCACTTTTTCACCGCGGGCTTCACCTCAGGGCGGGGCGGGTCCATCATGCCCACAAGGCCGGTAAAGCAAAGGTCTTTTTCGCCTTTCTGCGGCGCCGCGCTTTCGGCAAAAGCCAGCACGCGCAGCGCAGCGCGCGCCATTTCCGCAGCCTGCGCCGCAATGGCCCTTCTGTCCGCCGCCGTCATGGCGCGCACGCCCGCAGGCGCGGCAATGTGGGTGCACAAGCCCAGCAGGACATCCGGCGCACCCTTGCAGTACAGCATCTGCCCCGCCGGGGTGCGCACGGTCACGCTCATGCGCTTCCGCTCGGAATCAAACGGCTGTTCAGCCGTGACGGTGTGCGTGCGCGCAAGGCCGCGCTTTTCCACGCCCGCTTTGCGCGCGGCAATCAGCACGGCGGCCTCGGTGGGGTCGCCCTTCACCTCATACACGCCGCGCTTTTGCACAATGGACGCCCCCGCGCACAGCACGGCCGCCGTGCACAGCCTTGCAAGCCCCGGCTGCGTGCCTGCCGTGACGGCGCGCCCGGCCAGCGTCACCTCGCCTCTGACGGCATACCCGTCGCCGGACACCGCGTACTGCGCCCCCGGCGTCCAGATGCGCTTCACCGTCATTTTGTTCTGGGTGATGGTGCCCGTTTTATCCGTGCATATCACGCCGGCGCAGCCCAGCGTTTCCACCGCGTGCAGGCGGCGTATCACGGCGCCGCGCCGCAGAATGCGCCCTACGCTGAGCGCCAGCGTGATGGTGACAATGGCGGGCAGCCCTTCCGGGATAGCCGCCACGGCCAGTGACACGCCGGTGAGCAGCATCTCCAGCAAATCGCCCCCCTGAAGGAAGCCCAGCAGGCCCACGGCGAGGCAGATAACCACGCAGGCCGCTGCCACAAAGCGGCCCAGCTGCTTCAGCTTTTCCTGCAAAGGCGTGGGCCCCTCGCCCGCCTCATCCATCATGCCCGCTATTTTTCCCATCTCGGTGGCCATGCCGGTGGCCGTCACCACAGCCTCGGCCTTGCCTGCGGTGACGATGCAGCCCATGAACACCGTGTCGCCCGCCTTTTTGGCGGCGGGCACGCTTTCACCCGTCAGCATGGCCTCGTTGCACTGGAGGGCTGCCGCGCTTTGCAGCCTTGCATCCGCGGCGATTTTGTCGCCCGCCTCCAGAAGAAGCACGTCGCCCGGCACCACGGTGCGCGCGCTGACGGTTTTCTGCGCGCCGTCGCGCCGCACACGGGCTGTGGGGGCGCTGAGCTCCTTCAGTGCCTCCAGCGTCTGCTCGGTGCGGTATTCCTGCAAAAAGCCCATCACGGCGTTCAGCAGCACAATGGCGATAATGGTGACGGCCTCGGCCCCCTGCCCCATCAGCACGCTGATGAGCGTGGCCGCCGCCAGAATGAGAATCATCACATCCTTAAACTGCGAAAAGAACATGGCGGCCACGCTGGCCTGCTTTTTTGCGGCCAGGCGGTTTTCCCCCACCTGCGATAGGCGCGCGGCCGCCTGCGCGCTTGTCAGCCCCTGCGTGTTCATCAGCCATTCCCCTTTTCCGTCGTATCGGCGCGCCGCGCACGGGCCGGGCACGCCCCGCCGCGCCGCCCGGCCGGTATCTGTCTGGCCCATCTATATGAAAAAAAACAGGGCGGCATGCCACGGCATGCCGCCTGCCGCGGCACACAGCCGCATGCTTTTTTAAAAAATATATAGATTTTACGAAATATATGAAGACAAAGCCGGGCGGATATCGTATCATAAACAAAGACAAGCACCACACAGCGCAGGGCCGGTACGGCGCCCGCACTGCCGGTGCTGGCCCAAGGGAGGAAGTTTTATGCTGCTGTTGATTCTATGGAGGCTGGTAACTGCGTGCAGCATCCTGCTTGGCCTCTACATGCTTTATTTCGGCGCCGTGGCCCTGTTCGGCTTCAAAAAGCGCCGCGCCGTGCCGCGCACAGCCCCCAAGACCAGATTTGCCTGTGTGGCGGCGGCCCGCAACGAAGAGGCCGTTATTGCAAACCTGGTGCACAGCCTGCGCCGCCAGAACTACCCGCCCGAGTTGTTCGACATTATTGTAGCGCCCAACAACTGCACGGACGGCACCGCCCGCGCCGCGCAGGCCGCCGGGGCCATGCTGTATGCCCCGCAGGGCGAGATACACAGCAAGGGCGACGTGCTGCGCGAGGTGGTGGAGAACGTGGTGCTGGCCGGGGGCTATGACGCCATGTGCGTATTCGATGCAGACAACCTTGTGCACCCGGACTTTCTGGCCCGCATGAATGACGCCGTGTGCGCCGGGCATGTGGCTGTGCAGGGCTTCCGCGATTCCAAAAACCCCGAGCAAAGCGCAATTTCAGGCTGCTATTCCATCTGCTACTGGATGCTGAACCGCTTTTACAACTCTGCGCGCAGCGCGCTGGGGCTTTCGGCCCTTGTGAACGGCAGCGGCTTTACAGCCACGGCGGGCCTTCTGCGCGAGTTGGGCGGCTGGAACACCGTAACCATGACGGAGGATTATGAATTCAGTGCGCAGTGCGCGCTGACAGGCCACCGGGTGGCCTTCCAGCCGGAAGCCGTCATTTATGACGAGCAGCCCCTTACCTTCCTCCAAAGCTGGCGCCAGCGCCGCCGCTGGACAACGGGCAGCCTGCAGGGCCTGCAGGTGTACGGCGGGCGGCTGTTCCGCGAGACAGTGCTGCGCCGCAGTGCTGTATGCTTTGACATGACCATGACCTTTCTCACGCCCTTTGTGCAGCTTGCCAGCACGGTGCTTGGCATCACCGGCGCCGTCCTTGTGCTGGCGGGGCACGGGCTGGCCTTCGGCGGCATTCTGCTCAGCGGGCTGCGCGCCGCCGCACTGATGCTTGGCATAGGCGCCGCGGGCACCGTGCTGGGCACCTCGCTTGCCGCCGCGCTGACGGTGGTGCTGAAAAAGGGCAGCCTGCGCGGTGTTATGAAGGGCGTGGCCACTTTCTGGCTGTTTGCGCTAAGCCACATGGCCCTCACTCTGCTGAGCTTTGTGAAAAAAGAGCGCACATGGCGGCCCATTGCACACACCAACACCGCGCGCATTGAAGACCTCACCGCCTGAACATGCACACCCTTTCTCCGGCATGCCGGAAAAGGCCGGGGCCCCAAGCAGAGCCCCGGCCTTTTTATGTTTTTCGCCCGCCTCCGTGCGGGCGTTTTCATACGCAGCATCAGTTTGAAAATACAGGCGCATTACTTTTCAGCAGAACTCCTAAGCTCTTTTGCGCACGCAGGGCTGCCACCTTCGGCTCATTTTCCGCAAACGTCCCCGCGCCGCCCCGGTGGTCGGATTGGCTGTGCATATAAAGGATCGTTTTCACTTTCTTTCCCGTTGGCCTTCGAATGAGCTCTGCCAGTTTTTGCCCCCGCTCTAATGTATCCAGCATGTCGGTGAGGATCACGCCCGTCCTGCCCTCTACAAAAGGCGGCGTTGCTGTGCCCCATGCCGCGGACATACCATACGCCCTGGGTTATCTGGCGGAATTCCTTCCTTTCATTGTCTTCCGCAAACTTTTTCAGGCGCCTGCTTCCATCTCGCGCCAGCATTTTCTCATCCCTTTCCGTTCTCTCTTGCGCAAATGCACGGGCCCGACGGCGGGCCGGCGTTCACTGCACCTCCTTCAAAAGCTCCTCGGCAGAGACGCCGTACAGCTTTGCAAGCCCCAGCAGGTTGGACGTGTTGGGGTCGGCGGTGCCCTGCTCCCACTTCGACACAGCCTGGCGGCTGACGCCAAGCGCCTCGGCAACAAACTCCTGCGTCATTTTGCAGGCGGTGCGGCGCGCCCTCAGCGCCTCGCCCAAAGAGCGCTTCACCTGCGCCCTCTCCTGCCGCGCATCCTTTGAACGGATATATTTCAAAAGCGCGCGGGCAGCCAGCACGGCAAGCGCCATGCCTATGCCCAGCGGCACAAGCCCCAGCAGCGCCACCAGAGCCGTATTCAGCCCAAAAGCCATGGTTTTTCCTCCTTTCCCTTCAATGCCGCGAACGGCGGCAGGGCGGTACGGCATCCGCACGGCCCCGCCGCCTCATCTCCAGCTTACCCCCAAACACAGGTTGCCTCCACCACTTATTGCGCAAAAAACAGTTGCGCCGCCGCATATGGCAGGGCACCGGGCCGGAAACGGCCGCGCAGCCAACCAGCGCCCCGAAAGCTCCTGCTCCTGCTCCTGCGCAACCGACGGGGGCCCGGGCCGCCCCGCCGCAAAAGGACGCCCCCCCTGCAGGCCCATGATTTTTCAGAAGGGCCGCCCCTTTCCGGCGCGCGGGGCGCAGCGCCCAAACGCTTTTGCATAAAGCTGCCGCCGGCGCCGGGGCGCAAAGGGGACAAGCGAAGTTTCTGCTTTTACGAAAAAGCCTCCGGCCGTGTTATCCGCCCCGCTTTCCGCCAGAAGTGCTGCGCCGCACGCCCTTGCCGCAGGGCAAAGCCGCTGAAGATTTTCTGCGGCGCAGGCGGAGGCCTGCCATACGCTCAGCCCGTCTGCGCTGCAAAAAAGCGCGCATGCCCTTTTGTCTGCCCATGCCGCCCTGCCCCTTTGCAGGCTAGCAGCCGTTTTCGTGCAGCCTGTGCGTGCAGCGCGCCGCAGCCGCCCCGGAACATATAAAGATATTGCTATTATAGCCTTTTCGCCCCAAAAAAAGATATCCGCGGTTTGGGAACGGCCTGTGAATACTGTGTGCGCCCCGCCCGTGCCGCAGGCCGTGGGAAAAAGCGCATATTTTTACGCAAAAAGGCGCTTTTGGCACTTGTGCGGGCGGCGGCGGATGTGTTATCTTATAAGATGTATGAAAACACACGCAGCAAAGGGGTGCGCCGCAGCGCGGCGGCCCCCTTTGTGCGTGCAGCACACAACTTACACCGGTGGGGGCGGGCACATTATGATACGACAGGGGTTCGACAACGCGCTGTTCATCCAGAAGCAGACACAGCACATCACAGAGCGCATTGCGCAGTGGGGCGGCAAGCTGTACCTTGAGTTCGGCGGCAAGCTTTTCGACGATTATCACGCCGCGCGGGTGCTGCCGGGCTACGATGCAAACGGAAAAATAAACCTTCTGCACGAAATGCGCGAGCAGACCGAAATCATCTTCGCCGTCTCGGCGGACGACATTGAAAAGACAAAGGTGCGGGCAGACCTTGGCATCAGCTATGACATGGAGGTGCTGCGCCTCATCGACGACATCACCCAGATGGGCATTGCGGTGAACAGCGTAGTCATCACCAAGTACACCGGCCAGACGGCGGCGGACGGCTTTGCCCAGAAGCTGACCACGCGCGGGGTGAAAAACTATATCCACCGCCCCATCAAGGGCTACCCCACAGACATCGACTACATCTGCTCTGACGAGGGATACGGCGCGAACCCGTATATCGAGACGACAAAGCCCCTTGTGGTGGTGACGGCGCCGGGCCCCGGCTCCGGCAAGCTGGCCACCTGCCTGAGCCAGGTGTACCACGAGATCCGCATGGGCCGCCGCGCGGGTTATGCCAAGTTCGAGACGTTCCCCGTGTGGAACCTGCCCCTGAAGCACCCTGTGAACCTCGCCTACGAGGCAGCCACGGCAGACCTGGCCGATGTGAACATGATAGACCCGTTCCATCTTGAGGCATACGGCGAGACGACGGTGAACTACAACCGCGACGTGGAGGCCTTCCCCATTGTGCGCAACATCCTCTCGCGCATTTCAGGCGAAAACGCCCCTATCTACCGTTCGCCCACCGACATGGGCGTGAACATGGTGGGCTATGCCATTACAGACGACGAGGCGGTGAAGCATGCCTCCGGGCAGGAGATTATCCGCCGCTATTTCAAGGCCCTGTGCGACCACAAGCAGGGCAAGGGCAAGGCCGACGCCGTAGACAAGATAAAGCGCATCATGCAGGAGATGGGCCTTTCCACGCAGGACAGGCCCGTGGTGGCCCCGGCGCTGGAAAAGCAGAAGGCCGCGGGCGTATCCGCCACGGCTATCGAGCTGCCGGACGGCCAGATCATCACCGGCAAGGCCAGCAACCTGATGAGCGCCTCGTCCTCCTGCGTGCTGAACGCCATCAAGGCGCTGGCTGGCATAGACGATTCGCTGATGCTTATCAGCCCCATTGTGCTGGAGCCCATTCTGAAGCTGAAAATCAACATTCTGGGCAGCCGCTCCAGCGTTTTGAAGGTGGATGACGTGCTGGCCGCCCTTGCCATCACCGCCGCCACCAATACCATGACGGCGCGCGCCATGGAACAGCTTCCCCGCCTGCGGGACTGCGAGATGCACTCCTCCTGCATGCTGCACTCTGGAGACGAGGGCACGCTGCGCAAGCTGGGTGTGCGCCTCACCTGCGAGGCCAAGTTTCCCTCGAAAGACCTGTATTTTTAACTTTCCCACGCGCTGCGGCCCGCTTTGCCCGCGGCGCGCTTTTTATTGGGCTCGAAGGCCCGCTGTCGGCGCCCCGCGGCTGAACCGCTCGGCGGGCACTGAGCCACCCGGCCATCCGGCTGCCCGGACGAAAACCGGCCCGGCCGGCTGTGTAAAAAACATGGGAAACTGCTTTCGCAGGGGTGCGCCGGGAATTTCAAGGCGCAGCGCAGAACCGAAACTCCTACAGGAAAAGGGCCTGCCGTCTGTTTTTTCAGACGGCAGGCCCTTTCGGCTGCCCGAAGCATTTCTCAAATTTTGCCCGGCTTTGGGGCCTTGCCTTTACATGTCCCCGTTTATTCTTTTGCGCCGGCGCACTGCTCAAGCAAACAGCTCTTTCACACGCTGCCAGAACCCGGGCTGCGTCTGGGCTGCAGGCACACTGTCCTCCTGCGCACTGTTCAGCTGCGTTTCAGGCCCATCCACTTTCATAATAAATTTTACGCTTGCACGCGTGCCGTCCGCTGCGCCGGTATAGCTCGTGTACTCATTTGCCTGCTCCTGCATGGCGTCCATCACATCCGCCGCCTGCGCAAGCTTTCCGGCGTCCACCTCATTCAGCATATCTCCCGCTGCGCTTTGGAATTCGCCCGTGCCCTGCGCCAGGGCACCCGCGCCCTCGGCCAGCTGTTCCGAACCGCTCTGGAATTGCGCAATTGCACCCTTTACCGTTTTGCTGGACGCCGAAAGCTTCTCCAGCCCCGTCTGCAGGCTGGCCGCGCCGCTGTTCAGCTGCTGCGCGCCGTCCGTCAGGGCATCAGCTCCCTGCGCCGCGCCGCCCGCGCCCTTGGCAATGGCGGCTGCAGCGCCGTACAATGTCTGTGAATTATCGCTTTCATTGTATAGTTTTTCTGTCAGCGCATTCATTGCGCCTAAAAGCTGCCCGGCGGTTTTCTGCACCTGGTTAAACTGCCCCACAAGGGCATCGGTGTCAAGCGCGGCAAGCTGGCCCAGCGCAGCAGACACCTGCTGGCCGGCCCCGGCTGTAATGCCGCCCACAGCCTGGCCGGCAGCCGCGGCCGCAGCCGCAACGCTTTCCGGGCTGTTGGCCCCCGCCGCGGCCGCCGCAAGGGCGGCCTGCTGCTCGGGCGAAAGCTGACTGAACACTTCGCTGGCCTGCAGCGCGGCCG
>OFMK01000825.1_pt1 | contig 27693 bp, 24 predicted proteins | sample 1541781 | NCBI WGS metagenome assembly OFMK01 (sample SAMN04209250, study PRJEB22552) | human gut metagenome | biome: gut; material: feces | host: Homo sapiens | place: USA: Oklahoma
TTCATTTTGAACGAAAAGTCCTCTTTTTCCGTAGAGGCAGTTATTTCACAGCCCCAGATTTTTTCCTTTTTGTGACCTGATTACAGAACTTCTTATCAACGAAAACTATAATAAAGAAAAAAGTTAAAGGAGATTACAACCATGAAGATACAGTTAGAAGAACGATTAAAAGACTATATGAAAGAAAATAATTTCAAGAACATCATCATTACATCTATGGTGTGCCATACTTGAGGCGGTTCCCGTCTAGAGGTGTCAGCAAGGTTTGTTGACGAAGCAGAATCAAATGTATTAAGAAACGACCATTTCGAAGAAATGAAACACGAATTAGGAAGCGCCTTTATCCGACGTATTCCTCAGAAAACAGAGGAAGTCGTGACACTTGGACTTTCCCGTTTCATCAAACGTATTACCGTAAACGGAATCTATTCCGCTTAAAAATTTCAAAATCTACAAAATACTTGTGACATGGAGATACAATTTCCCCATGTCACAGTTTTTATGGCTTTATAGCAACTTTTATCACATTTTCCCGTCTATTTTCAAAAAGCTCGTATGCTTTTTCAATTTCTCTCAATGAAAAGGTATGCGTAATGAGTGGTGTCGTATCTATTTTTCCTTCCTGAATCAGACGCAACGTTTCATCACAGTCACATCCGTCCACACCTCCAGTTTTAAAAATAAGATTTTTCCCATACATATCTGGCAGCGGAAGAATCTGATTCTCCTCATACATTGCCACAATTGTCACAATCGCATTCGGCCTTGCAGCCCTCCAGGCAAGTTCAAACGTATCTTTCCCGCCAGCCACTTCCAGGACTCTATCTGCTCCACCATGTTCGCTCCGCTCTTTCACAAAACTTTCCACATCTGTTTTCAATGGATTGACTACGAGAACTTCCGGATAATGTTCATTAATAAAACGGATTCTTTCCTCATCAACTTCACTCAGAATAATCCTCTTCGGCTTCTTCAGCATCACACAGAGAAGCGTACAGATTCCTGTCGGCCCACCGCCCAGAATCAATACCGTATCCTCGGGTCCGATTTCAGATATCTTCGCTGCCCAATATCCGGTTGCCAGAACATCACCCACGAACAACGCCTGTTCATCTGTCACACCATCCGGAATCTGATTCAAGCCTTGATTCGCATACGGAACACGCACATATTCTGCCTGCCCACCGTCAATCCGGCATCCAAGCGCCCATCCTCCATTTTCATCGGTACAGTTATTCACGAAACCATTTTTACAGAAGAAACACTCTCCGCAAAAGGTTTCCACATTCACCGTCACCCGGTCTCCTGGTTTCACCTTCGTCACGCTCTCTCCGACTTCCTCGACGACTCCTACCATTTCATGTCCAACCGTAATTCCCGGAACAGCACGTGGAACCGCACCGTTTTTGATATGGATATCGCTGGAACAGATACTTGCAAGTGTTACCCGGACAATGGCATCCTGTGAATCTTGGATTCGAGGTTTCTCTTTCTCTTCTGATACAAAATTACCCTTTGATTTATATGTATACGCTAACATGCTTACACCTCCTTATGATTTCTTCGGAAATGAAATGATATTATTTTCTGCTTCACGCTCTTTTATAACCTTTGCAATTTCCGGCATTACCTCTGCCGGACTGTGTCCTCTTAATATAAAAGTCCTTGTTGTATTCATAACCTTAAACAACTGATTCAATAAAGAGTCCAATAGTTTTTCATCCTCAACGACTTCCTCAAATCCAAGGAAACATTCCTCCAACATATCCATAATCTCGTCAATCTGTCCGCCGATTCGGAACAGGAACTGTACTCTTTTACAAAGTTCCTCCGCATCTTTCGCTGTCTCTTCCCCGTACTTTAAGAAGAACTTTTTCAACTGATTTAATTTTGAGTCAAATGGAAAATATCCCTTTTCCCCAAGAATCTGAATTTCTTCTAAGGTCGGCTCATAATAGTCAAAATTTTTCTGCATGGCCGAAACTTCCTTCATGTCTTCACTATTTCGAAGCATCTTCAACACAATCTTCGCCTCATTGATAACAAAAAACTTTTTATTTTCCGGAACATTTTCACAGAAAGAAATGACGTCAAACTCATTTTTCGATTCCCCGGTATCTCTCTTATACAACTCTAATGCCTTCCCAATTGGACAAATGCCATATACTTCTGCCGCACAATTCAAATACATCAGAAATTCTTTGTCAATCACAGCGCTCTTCTTCCAATCCCCCATGCAATTCTTTGAATATGCTTCTTTTACTTCTTCCGGAATGTATATCCGTCCTTCTGACCAATCACTCTGAACTACTGCATAACCTGCTGCCAAAAGCATATCATAACTCTCATAGGAATAGTCCATTTCGATTCTATTTACCTTACTCTCCAGAAACGCTATTTCACTTTCACTCAAAAAACGAAAATATTTCTGCATCACATCTTTATCCAGCAAATCTACACATAAACGTTCCACTAATTTTTCTTTCTTAAGATTTGAATATCCGGACAAATGCAACATCTTCGCTATTTCAACTAACTCCTGCCTTGTATGTTCCTCCAGTATATCTTTTAGCGTCACATCTGTATAATCTTTCTCGCTTACCCACTCACTTTCCAAGTCAATCTTCTTAAACGGGAGTGATTTCATGGTTTCTTCATAAATTTGATTTTGCGTCATCGGTCCACTTACAGTATTACTCAAATAAAGCGTCTTTAAATGCTCATTTACATTTTCTAAGTCGAACTTTTCTGTAAAATGATGCTCCGTCCACTCTTTCATCTGCTCAAATTCCGGATGCGCCGGATTATCCAATATCCTCAACAGTTCATAATATCCAGAAATACCGCCGCAGTCCTCATACGGTGTATCACCCTTATACTTTATAATCTGTGCATAATTTTTATCGTAATCCATCAAAACTTTTTCAACAGTAACTCGATGTTTCCAATAATCCCCAAAATCGTAGATATATGTAAACCAATCTTCTGTGTCCAGGAAGTCATCAATCAATGTCTCCCCACTTTCCAGCATGTCATATTCATCCCATCCCCACATATCATATTCTTCCACTTCTTCCTCAATACGAATCCTCTGGTGATAAAATTCAAAAGATGTGAGATGACACCCACACCATCCCATCGTCTCGTTGAGCAGAATACTCAACTGTGAAAATGTCAATCCCGCCGGAACTATAACCCGTCTCCATATAGGTGGATGTGAATCTTGAATTTGAATTTTTAACTGATATGCTTTCATAATTTGTCACCTTTCTTTTGTTGGGGACGTAGTAAGGTTTCGTTTTGCTACGTCCCTAATTGATAAGCGCTATGTCCCTTTTTGCAATATGCTATGTCCCCTTTCAAATATTTTGCGCAGATTAGAAATATTTTTATAAAATCTCAAATTCAAAAACTATGGGGGACAGGGTGTTTTACAATTAGGGACAGGTCAAACTTCAATTGGGGACGTAGTATTTTTACACTTTACTACGTCCCCAATAAACTACATATATTTCTTTTTCATTTCTTCTACTTTCTGATTATACGCAATACTTTGTTTCTGTTGCAGAAGATTTGTTCTTAAATTCTCTTTAATCTGTTCAAACTCGACCACAGAAGCCTCATTTTTCTTCTCAACTTTAATCAGGTGATAACCAAACTGTGTCTTCACCGGACCTACCACATGACCGATTTCTGCCGCAAATGCCGCATCTTCAAATTCTTTGACCATCTGTCCTTTTCCAAATTCACCTAAATCTCCATCGCGTTCTTTGGATGGACATGTGGAGAATTCTTTCGCCGCATCTTCAAATGTCTTCTCTCCATTTACGATAGCGTCTAAGATATCATTGCATTTTTCTTCAGAGTCTGTCAGGATATGTTTCGCCTGCACAGTCTCGCCTCTCATAAATTGCCCTTTGTTCTGCTCATAGAATGCCTTCAGTTCTTCTTCCGTTACAGTCACATCTTTCAATGTCTCTCTCATCGCCATCTGCGCGAGGATATCACGCTTTGCATTCTCATATGCCTTCTTGAAGTCTTCTGTCTCATCTAACTTCAAATCTTCACCCATCTGTGCAAACATATGTAGAGATGTCAACTGGTCGAGACAATGTTCTCTGAACTTCGGATTATGGATGTAAGCCTGTTGCTCCTTCGGAACGCTTGCTAAAAATGCGTCAAATTCCTCCTGTGTAATCTCTCTTCCAGCTACTGTTGCTAAAACTTCTTTGCTCATATTTTCATTCTCCTTTGTTTTATCTTTCTAAATTCTTTTCTTACAAATATCCGCAAGACAACATTTCTCACAATGCGGAGTTGTTCTTGCCGTACAGACTTCTCTTCCATGATACACAAGTCTGTGACAAAAATCACTTCCTTCTTCCGGAGGAATAATCTTCCACAATGCCATCTCCACTTTCTTCGGCTCTTTGATGCCATCCACAAGCCCGATGCGGTTCGTCAATCGAATACAATGCGTATCTGTGACGATTGCCGGCTCGCCGAACACGTCTCCCATAATCAGATTGGCGCTTTTTCTTCCAACCCCCGGAAGCGCCAGAAGCTCGTCAAATGTCTTCGGAATCTGGCAGTCGTACTTATCTCTTAATATTTTCATACATGCGCTGATATCTCTTGCCTTGCTTTTCCCAAGTCCACATGGTCTGACAATCTCCTCGATTTCATTCACATCCGCGTCGGCAAGCGCCTCCACATCCGGAAACTTCTCATATAATTTTTCTACAACAATATTCACACGTTCATCCGTACACTGTGCTGCGAGGCGAACTCCAACCAGAAGTTTCCATGCCTGGTCATAGTCGAGAGTACAATCTGCATCCGGATATTCTTTCTTCAAACGCTCGATGACTTCAAGCGCCAATTGTTTCTTTGTCATTTCTTTCTTCTCCTCTTTTGCTGAAAGTTCTCATATCTCATATGTTACACGTTTCTGCTCTCTCACGCAACTATTTTCTTACTCTGTATTCTGTTTCCAAACACAACTATTTTCTTACTCCGTACTCTCTTTCCTGACGCAATAAAGATTGCGCACCCACACGCAATCTTTAGCCATTTTTATACTTTCTCTATTTTAATTTTAAGACGCTTTCTCGCTCCGAGTGTCGCCGGCAAAATATTCTGATATCGATAGATACTAAGCACCAATCCGATAAAAACATAAGAGATGAGCATCGTACTTCCGCTTGCTGACAAGAACGGCAAGTCTCCATAAAGCTTTGTCGTAACCCCCATATTCATCGCCACATTCGAAAAAATCATATTAAAAAATACAAATCCACATCCATATCCCATCATTTTACCGAGCTGATTCTTCTGATGCTTGGAAACCGAGAATATCTTCCCTGTCAACAAAATCAATAATCCCACAGCCAAAACTGCTGCCAAACTTCCGTAATATGCCGTAATCGACACCAAGATATGTGCATGAATCGCAGATGGAAGCGGTCTTAAATTCTCCAGATTCGTTCTTCCTATCCATGCGCTTCCTGAAAGAATCTTCTCCATTAATTCTTGTATCACATATGTTTTTCCCGAGAAATATTCCACATAAGTCTGTGTCTCCATATGAAAACTCTTTGCCAAGAACGGAACGTTTACAGAAAGTCCCACTGCAAGTAACGGAAGGAGAAGAAGAATCATCCAGTAACAAATCAAAAATTTCTTTCTCGATACCTGAAACCAGCTTTTCCACACTGCAATCGAAAGCAGAATCGATAATGTCACTCCCATTGCACCCGCCTGACTTCCATTCGATGCTAAATATGCCAGACATACCGGAATCACAATCCACAGAATAGATTGCCAAAGTCCGATTTTTCCACATTTTCGGTACTGAAATAAAATTGCTCCATAAACCGGTACATACAAATACAATAGCAAAATTGGGGAAAATGTGACCGTTCCCAGATGCATATACATTCTGGAGCCGTTCACTACCGTTGCAGAAAAAATTATTATAAGAAAACCAATACAAAATACCGCACCTATCGCCTTCGCATAGTATCCGATAACGCTGTAATCCAGTCGGTAAATGATTCCCATAAGAGCGAGTCCCATTCCAACTGTCAAGACATCTTCTAACAGCGAATAACTGTTATACGCCTGACAATCTCTTGCCACAAAATATCGAATCGCCACACTGCACAAACTGATAAACGCAACTGCCAAAATCAGTTTCCATTCGATTCTCGGTCTATGGATTTTATCTAATTCTACTCCCGTCTCCACCGGGTCTCCCATGTCCCGAATCGCCGCTTCCACAGCTTCTTCCCGCTCCATTCCGTCTACCATATTTTCACAAATCTGCTCTTCAATATGTGTCTGAATCTCTCTTCGCACAAGTTCATGTGCCTGTTTGCACCGAATCTGCGCCAGCAATTCTTGTATATATCTCTCCATATTCTACACCCCCAATATTACCATGACATCTGCTACCGCCCTCGTATATTCCTTCCACTCTTCTTCCTTATGACTCAAGATTTTCTCCCCTTCTTTTGTCAGGCTATAATATTTCCTCACTTTTCCAAGCACTTCTTTTTCATAAGAAGTCACCATATTTTTTTCTTCCATATTGTGTAATAACGGATACAAGGACCCTGCCTTCAGCTCAAACACATTATTTGATTTCTCACGTAAAGTGGATATCATTTCATATCCGTACATGTCTTTTTTAGACAACAATTTCAAAAGAAGCATCGTTACGCTTCCCGACACTAATGTTTTATCTACAGCCATTTTTCTTCCTCCTCTATTATATAGTTCTCCTATATATATCCTACCTATATAATACATAGTTTACCTATATATGTCAACCCTCTTTCCACACTTCTGATTATCTGCTATAATCATTTCTAATACGAAATTCTCTATAGAAAAACAGAAATATGATAAATAACAGGAGGAACAAACTTATGGCATTCAAACCAACTACTTATCCAACGGAAAAGCCACTCATGTATCGTTTACTGAAAACCCAGCTTCTCGCTCTCATTGACGGTGTTCCGCATAGAACCGCAAACCTTGCGAATGCCTCCGCACTTCTTAACAGCGCATTGAAAGATATCAACTGGGTTGGATTCTATTTCTTAACAGACGACATCCTCATTCTCGGCCCGTTTCAAGGGAATCCGGCCTGTGTGGAAATCCAGTCCGGCAATGGAGTCTGCGGCACTGCAGTCGCCAAAGATGAAGTACAGCTCGTGAAAAATGTGCACGAATTTCCGGGGCATATCGCCTGTGACTGCGCATCCAATTCCGAGATTGTTATTCCGATTCACAAAGATGGAAAAGTCATCGGCGTATTGGACATTGATAGTCCTATCCTTGCAAGATTTGATGAAGAAGATGAGAAAGGTCTGTCAGAACTCGTCAAGCTTCTGGAACAAATCCTTTAAGCAATATGCTCCTTCCGAAGAAAACAAGCAAAAGAATCAAAACTTGCCTCTCAGGAAGGAGCATATCACGAAGTATACAGTCCTCAAAAGCTGTACCGTCTTATTTTATAATGATAAATACATCTCATACCTAAGTCTAAAAAATCCAACCAAAAGTTCACACCACCATCGTGATTTTTACTCCTGATTGGACTTTATCCGCCGCATTCATATGTTCTTTTTCCCTTCTTATGGAAATCTTTAGAATTTTAATAATTCCTTTCTATTTCCGTCACACTTTCCTCATAATCATTGCTTATACTAAATATATCAAATGAAAGAAATGAAGACAACAGTCGTATTTAAGCAATATTATTTATGGTTGTTGGCCTTCGACTAACAATTCCGTTTTAAACGTTTTTCATATATTTTTTTCTCCTTTGGGCTGTACAATAGGTACAGCCCCCTTTTTATTTCATCGTACTTTGCGATTCTAACCCCTCTATGCAAGAGAACCCATCGGGTCCCAAGGCTCTAACATAATCGGCTCGCTCTCGTACTCTTTTAGAACTTCCTCCGGAACATATTTCTTATTAACAACAACCTGATACATATATTCGTCAAACCACTCGTCTGTCATCATATAATAACCGTCTTTTCCTGACTCTTTTCCCCAGCTATTTTCCACTTTCCAGCGATTTGGCTTTCCATCTTCATCCAGGTTCACGCCCATGAATACCATGGCGTGTGTCATCAGGCTCTGTCCATATTCCACACGCTCGCCTTTCGTCATTGTGAATTTTGTTCCGAACAACTCTTCTTTGTTATAATTGTTCAAATCCATTTTTCCATTCTCGCGGCCAAGCTCTTTTCCTACATCACAACCGAACCACACCGGAGAACCATCCTGCATCTGCGTAATTGCCGCCTGCTTCAACACTTCTGATTCCACATTGACATAGCGCACTTCTCTTCCTTCTTTCACGTTGCCAAGGAACTTCACACTATAGCTTCTGTGAAATGGCTTGTCACTGGTCGGCGCATTAATCAGACTGATATAATCATTCACATCGATATGGATATATTTCTCACAGAATGTTTTCGGTGTCAAATTGGTATCCCTATGGAAATTTTTTTCTTTGTCCCGCACTTCAAAGTCAAATGTCTTCGGTGGCTTTCCAAGGCAGATGCAAAGCATATTGTAGACTTCACGCATCATCTCTTCTTTTTCTTCCCTTAATTCTTCCTGGCTTTTCCCTGTTCTAAAGCCTTTTCGGAGCACACATGCATACTCGCGCAATTTCTCTGTCATGAGTTCACACATCTCATTTGTCTCAGAAGAAGAGATAGTTTCCGGCATCGCTGACTTCGGAACAAGCCCGTATTTTGTGATAATATTGCAAATCATATCCCACTGTCCACCATCATTTAACGGCGCGCTTAGAAGATGCGCTATCAATCGGCTATCCGTCGGTTCCTCCAACGTCTCAAGGATACTCTCCAGAAAATAGTTTGCTTTCTCCAGCTTGTCGTAGAACAACGTATAATTCTGGGATAATTCAAAATTTTCAAGGTTCATCTCATGAATCACATGATAACGAAGGAAATTCAATGCTGCAAACATCCAGCATCGTCCGCTCTTTTTCTGATTCGTAATCGCACCTTGCTCCAGATTCAATGAAAACTCATAATTGTCTCCACGCTCTGCGTTGTGGTTGCGGGCTGTTTTCAACACTCCATTGGATGTGACTGCATTCATGGCAACAAGGTTGACTCTGTCTGCATCAAATCTCTCTTCAAACTGATTCAATTTTTCTTTTGTAACAAATGTCTCCATAACAAAAGGCTCCTTTCTACTTGTTTGTTTTTATAAGAAATGGTTTATGAATCGGTGTCTCCATATCCCAAATTCTATATTCTCCTTCCCAGTAATAAGCCGGTTTACATGCTCCGCTTCGGAATACACGTATCATATCTTCCATCGTCTTTACGTCCTCCGGGAAATATGTAGCAAAAAATCCGATTTTCTCAATAATATGGCAATCGCTGGAACCTACGGTGATTTTGCCAAGTTCTTTCGCATAATCCGCCGCTTTTTTATTTGCTTCCGGAAGTGTGCTTCCATTCAACACCTCGATGCCGTCCAGCCCTTCCACTATCTTCAGGTTTTCTTCCAGCCCACGATTATTGTTTCGGAATGGATGTACCGCAAAGCAGATTCCCCCCTGCTCCTTCACAAGGTCGATAAATTCCTGTGCGCTTACCCTCTCTCTCGGATATTCCTCGATTCCGAAGGCTACGATATCTCCTTGTAATGAAAAATATTCGATTCCTACGAAGATTGGAAAATTCACTTTTTCCGAATACTCCGCCGCGAATTCTTTCAGTCCCATGTCGTCATGGTCTGTAATGCAAATCGCTCCCAAGCCGCGTTGTTTCGTAATTTCCACCATATCCTCCAACATCAAAAAGCTGTCTTTGGAATATCTGGATTCGTGCATATGCATATCAATAAACATTTTCTACACCTCTTGTTCAGCCGCAATCTCCAATATTTTCTCGCTGATTCCTTTCCATGATATCTGTTCTAGCTGAGGCTCCTCTTCCTCTTTCTGCATCAGTTTCGCCCGCATTGCAGATGCAAGCCGTTCTTCAAATTCCGGCAATTCTTCTTCTACCGGTTCGTCCGTATTTCTCATAGCCGGAAGTCTCACGAAAGAAATTCTGCATCCCGGCACATTCTCACGAAACCACTCGGTTACTCCCGGAATATCTGAACTTACCACCTTACACCCGCATGCCATCGCCTCGATAAGGACAAGTCCCAATCCTTCAAAGTAGGACGGAAGAACAAACACATCGCTTTCCCGCAGTACATCCGCTAACTCCTCTTGTTTTAACATTCCAAGAAACTCGACGTCATATTTACAACGTTTTGCAAGCGTCCTGATTTCTTCGTATTCTTTTTGCGTCCCATGTCCGCCTGCAAGCTTTATCTTCAACTGATTTGGTTCAAATTTCAGCTTATCCACCGCCCGAAGGAGGCTGAATACGCCCTTCTTCTCAGATACTTTTCCTGCAAATGCAATCTGAAAATACGGTTTTTTTACGCGTTCTTTCCGGAAAAATTTCTTCTCATTGTATCCAGCGCCAGCCACATAGATTTTCTCATCCTCAATATCGAAAATCTCTTCGATTGTTCTCTTATGCGCATTCTGAAGCGCAATCACTAAATCCAATGTTCGAATCTGGCTCTTAATATATTCCCGTTCCAAAGGATTTTTTTGAATCTGCCTCAAGTCAGAACCATGACTTACAGCAATCACCTTCCTATCCGGGTACCACTCCCGCACCATCGCGGTTAAAAGATACAGATGATGACATACAATCAAATCCGGTTCCAGATTCCTTACCGCCTTCTCGATGATGTAATGAAATCTTTCTCGAAATTTTGCAACCATATCCGGCGTCAAATCGCAGTATTTTGTGCTCTCATACGGCATCTCATCTGACATTCCGGTGACGGCAAACGGAAGCTTCTCTGTATGAAATTTCACTGGGTAAAACGTCACATTCTCCGGGAAATCCGCATAATCCTCCTCATAAATTCCGGCCACTACTGCCTGTTCACATCCAAGTTCATCCCAGCTCTTCACCAGCTCTGTCAGGTAGACGCCGCTTCCTGTACTGTGCGGCTTCTGAGCAGTAATACTTAATATTCTCATTTGTTGTCGCATACTTTTCCTATCTCTTTTCCTTTTTTATCTCTTCGCAAACATTCCGCTTCCGCGTTTTTTTACTTTTCCATGCCCTTCATGGCTTCATGCTCCACAGCCAATTCCCGATATAGCTCCGGGACGCTCCATGTACAGTTCGTCTCCGTCAAAATCGCCTTATATTCGACACGAATCCCGGCTTTTCTCATTGCTTTCAGCGCCTCATCCAGCTTTTGACTCCCAAGTCCGGCAAAGACCATCATCTCTTTTTCCAGTTCTTCCCCTTCATACTTCTCCGGTTTCTCTTCCATTCCTTTCACACCCGCAAGGTAACCGACTGATTGTAAGTAATCTTCTTTTTTCACCTGCACAATCCGCATTTTCAAAGACATCGCCATAAGTTTGATTTTTCTCGCCCTCTCTTCATCCTCGAAATGAATCAATAAAATCGTTTCTCTCAATTTATTTCTACTCCTTTTTCTCTTCTTCATACATCTGAAGCAGCCGCTCAAGCGTAATCTCAATCCCTGCTTCCTTTAAGGAATCTGCCCGTTTCCGATACAGAACTTCCAACATCTCCTTTTGTCCTCTGCCATGGCATAACGCCTCATAACATGACGGACATAGCGATACGATATTCGGCACAACATCCAGGGAATAGGAGCATTCTTCCGCATATCTTAACGGAATCAGATGTCTTGGCTTTGCAAGCGCATACTGTCCTCCCTGTCTTCTCTCTATCACATGGCTTTCGTCAAATTCACATTGAAAATCGGCCTTCTTCAATGCGCGAAGTGCCGTCTCTGTGTTCCGTAAATGCAGGCTTATTCCATTCCTGAGAATCGGTTTTTCTTTCTTCCTCAATTTCTCTTCCGCGCCAATCTCCAGTATCTCTATTTCTTCATCCGATATCTCCGCAATCCGGTCAGACAATCTTCTCTCTTCTAACTCGTCCTCTTTCCTGGCATCCCCTGCAACTTTTACAGGAAATACCCAGACTCTTCGGATGTTTCCATGATTATCCTGACGAAATTCCTGATACGGTTCCTGCACAAGTCTTACGATTCCCCGATATACATATTCATTCTGAACATACACTTCAAAAAGATGTACCGTCATGCCGTTGGTGTTCGACTCGCTCAATATCTTATTATAACTTCCGTCCAGCATCTGGTCTCCGTTCATCCCCATTCCGGTGTAATATAAAATATCGTTTTCCCATTTGTCATCGGCAATTCCCTTAATATGATTCGATACAATCACAAGCGTCTGAAACTTCTTCGTGGGAAGCACTCCTCCGGCATTGGAACATTGAAAAAGATTCCGAAGCTGTCCAAACGTCAATGTATCTCCAATCTGTAATCCCGGATTAAATCTCATGAATATTTCCCCCTGTTCTACACATAAAAATACCCCACTTTCCGTATTTTCTTCTATCTTAACACGTTCGGTGGGGTATGACAATGCACGTTTTTTATTCAGTTTCTAAGATTCAATCGGTGAGAAATCTGCTACTCCATGCTTGCAGAGCGGACAGATATAATCGTCCGGAAGCGTCTCTCCTTCATAGATGAATCCGCAAATGTCACAGACAAACCCTTTCTTTCCTTCTGTCTGTGGCTTTGGTTTTACATGGCTGTGATAGTAAGTATATGTCATGGTATCCTTATTACTCATAACGCGCGCTTCTGTTACGGTACAGATGAACATACCATGTGTATCAAGGTCTACATACTTCTCTACCTTCAATGACATGAAAGCATTGATGTATTTTGGAAGGAAAATAACTCCGTTATCGGAACGAAGTGTCTTCATTCCCTCAAATTTATCCGCAGTACGTCCACTCTGGAATCCAAATCTCTGGAAGATTTCAAACGGCGCTTCCACAGAGAGACAGTTCACGTTCATCACGCCGGTCTGCTTAATAATATGGTGTGAATAATTTGCCTTATTGATATTGACCGCCACACGATTCGGGTTATCTGTAAGCTGTGTAACCGTATTAACAATCAATCCGTTATCCTTCACTCCATCATTGGAAGTTACGACATATAATCCGTAACCGATTTTGAAAAGAGCCGTCATATCATTCTTGTTTGCCTTCTCTTCTGACTGCGCAATATACTCCTCGCACAGTTCGTCTGCCATCTTCTCTAACTGTTCTACGTTCTCGTTGCTTACGGAAGAAAAGATTTTCACATTCTGATTCATCCATGTGATGTTCTTGCTGTTCTCAAACATTCCTTTCATAATCTTCGCCGCAATCGGAGCCCAGCTTCCGTTCTCAATCAGACCAATCGTGCGGTTCTGATAGTTTCTCTCTGTCAAATGGTCGATAAACGTCTTCATAAACGGAAAGATTTCAGAGTTATATGTTGTTGTCGCAAGCACGAGTTTTCCGTAACGGAATGCGTTCTCAACTGCTTTTGACATATCTGTTCTCGCAAGGTCACATACAACCACTTCCGGACAGCCTTTTTCTTTCAGTTTGTTTGTCAGGATTTCTACCGCTTTCTTTGTATTGCCATATACAGAAGTATAAGCAATCATAACGCCTTCCGCCTCTACGCTATAAGAAGACCATGTGTTGTATTTCTCAATATAATGTCCAAGATTCTCTGTGAGAACCGGTCCATGAAGCGGACAAATCACCTGAATATCCAATGTAGCCGCAACTTTTAAGAGATTCTGAACCTGAACGCCGTATTTTCCAACGATACCAATATAGTAACGTCTTGCTTCATCATCCCAGTCTTCTTCTACGTCAAGAGCGCCAAATTTGCCAAATCCGTCCGCAGAAAAGAGAACCTTATCTGTGCTGTCATAAGTCACCATGACTTCCGGCCAATGTACCATCGGCGCAAATACGAATGTAAGTACGTGCTTTCCGAGTTCCAAAGTATCTTTATTCTTTACTTCCAATGTTCTTCCTTCAAAATCCATCTCGCGGAAGAAATTCTGCATCATGATAAATGTCTTCGCATTGGCAACAATCGTTGTATCCGGATATACTTTCATAAAGTTCTGGATATTGGCAGAGTGGTCCGGCTCCATATGCTGGATGATAAGATAATCCGGTTTTCTTCCTTCCAAAGCCACTTCGATATTGTCCAGCCATTCGTGTGTAAACTTCGCATCTACCGTATCCATAACCGCAATCTTCTCATCTTTAATAACATAAGAATTATATGCCATTCCATTCGGCACAACATACTGACCTTCAAACAAATCAACCTGATGGTCGTTAACGCCTGCATAAATGATATCGTCTGTGATTCTCATAATGTAAACTCCTTTTATTTTACTTTTATTCTGCTTGTTTTCTAAGTGTCCCGTATCTTTCCTCACAGAACAGTATAGCCACAAGTTCGGAATAAATCAATTATTTAACAATAAAAATTTGTATAAAATAGCGCGCAATTTATACTCTCTATCGATTCAACGCTTTAACATTTTAAAGATTTATTAAAATAAATTGCAAAAACCCCTTGTCAAATCCTTCCGAATGGTCTATAATACATTCAAATTTAAGAATTTTTTAAATTCATTTGATGGGAACAAGTACTCTGCAGCGGAATTTTCAGAGAGGTAGTGGCCGGTGAGAACTACTAAGGAACCTGTAAGAAGAAATCATCCCTGAGAAGCAAACTGAAACTAAGTAGGAGCGCCGGAGTAGAGCCACGTTACAGGTGATACGCATTATATGATGCGGATAAGAGCTGAGTTTTTCTCAGGAATTAAGGTGGTACCGCGGTTAACAATCGTCCTTTTTATAGGATGATTTTTTTTTACACAAAAATTCCTTTGAAAACGATATCGCAACAGACACACGCGCAAACATTTCGTTTCACACAATCTTTTGATTCAAGGAGGATTATTATGAAACTCACAAAAAAACAAATTTTACTCGTAAGCTTTATGTTATTTTCTATGTTCTTCGGTGCGGGAAACTTAATTTTCCCTCCGTTTTTAGGACAGAATGCCGGTGAAACCATGCCGCTTGCAATCGCAGCCTTTTTGATTACAGCGGTTGCGCTTCCTGTATTAGGCGTCATCGTTGTCGCCAAATTTAACGGCCTTCAGAAACTATCACAGAAAGTGAACTCCAAGTTTGCCATCGTATTTACAATTTTAATCTATCTCTCCATCGGACCTGGGCTTGGAATCCCGCGTGCCGCTTCTCTTCCATTTGAGATGGCAGTTGCGCCATACTTGCCGGAGAATGCAAACCTTACGGTATTTATGTTATTATTCTCTCTTGTATTCTTCCTGATTGCCGGATGGCTTGCCCTGACTCCGAATAAATTAGTAGAACGAATTGGGAAATTTTTAACACCGAGTTTGTTATGCTTGTTGCTCTTCGTTTTCTTCAGCTTCCTTTTCAAAGGAACTGTAGACGTTGCTCCTGCACAGGAAGCTTATAGTGCGAATCCGTTTGTCAAAGGTTTCTTAGAGGGATATCTGACAATGGATACTATCGCTGCATTGAACTTTGGTCTTGTTATCGCAACAACAATCGGAGCTTTTGGTATTAAAGAAAAGAAAAATGTCATGAAGTATACGGTAATGACAGGTGTTTTTGCAGGATGTATCCTTGCAGGCGTTTACCTCATCCTTGCTTACATGGGTATGAGTTCTTCTGCAGTCTTCCCAATCCAGGAGAACGGCGCATGGACATTACGTTGTATCGTTCATGAATTATTCGGAGGCCCTGGAGCGATTGTATTGGCAGCAATCTTCACTCTGGCTTGTTTGACAACTTGTGTTGGTTTGATTACTTCTATCTCACAGTACTTCTCAACACTGACCAGCAAGCTTTCTTACCGCCATTGGGTATTCGTGATTACAGGCTTCTCATTCTTAATCTGTAATCAGGGCTTAAACATGATTTTAAGCATCTCCGTTCCTGTATTGGACGCTATCTACCCAATCTCAATCATGCTGATTGTCATGGGTCTGTGCGATGCCGTATTAAAACAGGTTGCTTTCGTCTATCCTTGTACAATCGGCGCCGTAGGTGTTGTCAGCGTCTTATATGCAGTTGAAAATCTTGGAGTAAACTTAGGAGTTGTAAGCGATGTGCTTCACATGCTTCCATTATATTCTCTTGGACTTGGATGGGTGGTCGTTGCAGTTGCTGTTATCGCACTTTGTACTCTCGTTCATGTCGTAAGAAACTTAGATTTTGCGAAAAGCAGCTCTCTAAAAGTAGAGGACTAATTCTTTGATGACAATCGGGGAAGCCGGAACTTATCATTCCGGCTTCCCCGATTTTATTTCGTCTCCTTTGACAGAAAATCCTCTACATTTTCTTCTGTCACTTTAGCATACGGAAGATACACATACCTTCCTTTCTCAAATTCAATTTTCTCAATCCCTTTTCTTTCGATAAGCGCACATGCCAAATCTGCCATGCTCTTCGCCTGTCCTTCCTTGTCATTGTAAACCGTTGCGGAAAGTTTCCCTTCTTTCACAGCCCTGAGCCCCACATCGGTTCCATCCACTCCAAAAAATAATGGTCTCTCTTCATTGGCATATCCGAGTTCATTGTAGGCATCAATTGCTCCAAGCGCCATCTCGTCGTTATTCGCCAGAACCACTTCGATATTCTTCGGATACTGCTCTAACATCTGAATGGTCCGGTGTTTTGCCTGCATCCGGTTCCAGTTCGCAATGCCATAATCCAATCGTTCCAAAGCAATACCTTGCTCCTTCATCGTATCGACTACCGTTTCCGTACGAATAATCGCGTCCTGATGTCCGCTTTCCCCTTCCAATATCACATATTGAATCTTGCCGTCCTGGTTCTTGTCTACAGAAGACTGTTCCCGTATCATCTTTGCCGCAAGTTCTCCCTGCATGATTCCTGACTGTTTCGCATCGGCGCCGACATAGTAGAGTTTCTCCCACTGCATCAAATCCTCCATCACCGGCTCCCGGTTAAAAAATATGACCGGAACATCATTTTCCCGCACCATATCGATAATTTCCGATGGGTCTGTGCGGTCCGCCAGATTGACGCAGAGCAAGTCGCAGCCTTCGCTAATCATCTCCTGAATCTGGTCGTTTTGTGTTCTCTGGGAACCTGCCGCGTCCCGTACCGTCACAATCATATCCCGCTCCCCACATTCCTCTTTGAAACAATCCAGCAATTCATTCAAGAATACGTCCGACTGATTATAGCACGCTACCCCAATATAATGCTGTTCTTTCACTTCTTCGCTTTTCTCCCCGCATCCTGCAAACAATAACATACTGATACAGCCGATGATTCCCGCTATCCGAAAATTTCTTTTCCCAAACACGTTTTTACTCCTCCCATCTCGTCACGCATTTCCTACTGGCTCATGGTAAACAGGCTCTCTTGATTCTCTTTTGAAAATAATGTATCCCGTCGAATCACTTTGTAAGAAACGTTTCCGTTTTGCGATTCTTCATTAGAATGCCGTATTTCTCCTACCATCTCACTGACACTCTGATACCCCATATTGAATTCATCCGGAACGACAAGACATTTCACCACATTTTTGTCCAGATAATACACTGCTTCCGTAGAATGTCCGATTCCATACACTGGAATATTGCCGGACGTCTCTGTGGCATAATCTCCCCAGCGCACAAGACTTGTATCATCTAAAGCGAGAATCATATCCACTTCGGACTGCCCGTCCAGAAGTTCGTTTGGCGTCTCCTCAAAGTCGCCGGAGACAAACCACCGAACCTTCGCCCCAGCCTGTTCCAACGCTTCTCTGGCTCCCTGCTCTCTTGCCATCACAACCGGCGAGTCTGTCGTCTTGGAAAAGAAACCAATCTCGATTCCTTCCAAATCTCCTCCATAATCGCGAAGCACTTCCTCTGCCAATGTCTGTCCCATCTTCCGCTGGTCCGGCCCCACAATCGGAGGCGTCTCTCTTTCTTCTCCCGAAGTCCGGACATGCTCAATCAGTACAACTGGAATACGGATGTTCTTCAGCATGGCTTCAATATTTCCCCCTGCCACCGGTTGAAAAATCACGCCATCCACACCCTTTTTCACTTCCTGCTCAATGACACGCTTTTCTTCTCCTGCACTCCGCATCGTCCCCGTACTCACGACAGATACGTCCACCTTCCAATCCTCCGCCGCTTTCTCAAGTCCATATTTGAATGCAGACCACTCGATATCATCCGGATTCTGTACGATGACCGCTATCTTCTCCCGCTCCTCTCCGTTTCTCTCCCACATCATGATAAGAGCCAGTATGACAACGAATACTGCCAATACGATTTCCACCAGAATAAACGTTTTCTTCTGTTTTTCTTTCATTTTCTACATGCCTCTATCTTTGATTTCTTCTTTGCTGAACGCATACCCTTTCTCCAGAATCTTACAATTCTCCTCCGTATATAAAATAGCCGGAACGCAGATGGAAACCGTTGTGCCTTCATCCCATTCGCTCTCAATCTTCACTCCGTAGTCCTTGCCGAATAAAATCTGAATCCTGTTATTGACATTGATAAGTCCGACGCCCGAACCTTTCTTTGGCGCCCGATTCTCATCCGTCAGAAGATATTCTATCTCTTCTTCCGGTATTCCGATTCCGTTATCCGATACGGACAGAATGCACATTCCGTCTTTCAACCTTCCGGTCACGCGAATCTCTCCCTGCTCATCTATCCCGCTGACTCCGTAATTGATTGCATTTTCAAGAATCGGCTGAAGCGTAAGTTTGACCGCACAGTAAGAATACAGTTCCGGTTCAATGTCAAATGTGACAACAAACGCATCCTTATACCGGACTCTCTGGATATTCATGTAGCTTTGCGCATGCTGCAGCTCATCCTTAATGCTGATAATCGTGTGTCCTTTGGAAAGACTGATTCTAAATAGTTTCGCCAACTGTGAAATCATAAACGTCGCTTCGTCATTTCTTCCGCCTTCTACCATCCACGTAATCGAATCCAGCGTGTTATATAGAAAATGAGGATTAATCTGGCTTTGCAATGCGTCCAGTTCACTTTTTCTTCTCTCCTTCTGTTCCCGCACAATTTCCTGCATCAATTCTTCATTGTGCCGATAGGAACTCTGAATCGACTCTCCGAGATGGCGTATTTCCATAGAGCCTCCGATATAAATCTCCGGTTCTTTCCCCGCTTCATATTCTCGGACAGAATGATTCAACTTCAGAATCGGGCTGGAAATCTTCGCAGAAACGATACGGTTTACCACAATCAGCATCATCGCCATCAAAAGAACAAGCATCGTGATGACCTGCTGCACATTCAGCATCTCATGATTCATAATAGAGTCGGGAATCACTCCTATCAGCTTCCACCCCGTATAACTAATCGTATTCACAAGAACCTTCCTCTGCTTTCCTTCGAAGTTCTCGTCGTGAATCCCTTCTTTTAATTTCGCGGTAGAGTGATTGTTCTCCTTGAATTTTCCATTGTGAATCTGCATCTGCTTTGGATGGTAAATAATCTGTCCGTTTCCGTCGCACAGATAATAATACTGTCCATTATCCATCTTATTTATCTGATTCATCATCCGGACAATGCTGGAATAATCCATGTCAACGAGCAGAATCCCCTTCTGAGACTGTCCATGATTCATAAGCTCCACAACACGACTGGAGGATGTCACCCAATGATACCGCATTGTCCCGTCATCGAACAGATTCTGGATATGAGGCGTAGAAAAATGAATATTCTCTATCTCCTCCATCGCCTGTCGGAACCATTCCTGCTCTGTCACATCCACGCCTTCTTTTTCAAAAGCAACCGGCTCCGCCGCCATCAGGTTTCCTTCACTGTCATAAATCGCGATACTTCTCAGATTGTTCTTGTTTGCCTCATATAGAAGCGCCAGCCCTTCCTGTATATCTTCATCCTGTTTCGCAAAATCATTTTCTTTGATGACGTTATAACATACCGCATCGGAAATCTGGCGCATATTCACAAGATAGTCCTCCAGGCTCTCCCCTGCCTGCTCCATCAATTTTTGCGTACTTTCTATTGTCTCCTGCTCTACCTCGGTAGAAAATCGGATATATACCACAATTCCCATACACAGCACAGTCAAAACCGAGATGACTGTGAAGGTAATCATAATCATGGACTGGATTCCTCCCGGTCTTAACTTCCGCAGACGCTCCATCAATTTCTCTTTCACTGCTTCGCATACTCCGTTCTATACTTCGATGGCGATACCCCAAATCTTCTCTTAAACACATAGCTGAAATAATTCGGGTCCGTATAGCCAACGCTTTTTGCAATCATATAGCTCTTCTCATCCGTCTCCACCAGTTTTCTGGCTGCTTTCTCCATCCGGTAATCCGTCAGATAGCCGATAAAAGAGTTCCCTGTTTCTTTCTTAAAAATCGTAGAAAAATAAGAATTTGAAACTCCCAGCACTTCACAAATCTTATCGAGAGAAAGTTCTTCATCCCGATAATTATTATGCACATATTCCTTTGCCTTTCTTATGACAGATTTCGTGGACTTTGAACGCTCATTGACAATCCTGTCATGAAAAAGCAGGCTGATATGCAAAAGCCATTCTTTCAATCCATTCGGCTCCAAATCCAGAAGACGGCTGTAAAGCGCCCGTATTTCTTCCGAAAAATCTTCAATCTGAATATCATTGTTCACCGCAAACCGGTAAAGAGCGCTCATGAGTTCCATCACCGCAATCTGATGCTGCTGCAAAGACGTCACATTTGAAAACACATGATGAAAATAGGTATGGACTGATTTCTGAATGTCTTCTTCTGTTCCAAGACGAATCGTCTGGAATAAGGACGACAGTTCCTCATCATCCAAAGTATCTGAAACGCTCGCATCCTGCGGCGCAATCTCCTGAATGTTGATTGCTCTTGCCGAACCGTACAACACCCGATAGGAAATTGCTTCCCTTGCGCTTCGATAAGACTTCGGAAGCTCCATCAGCGTCTCGCAGACCTGTCCGATTCCGACTGTAACCGATACTCCCAGGATTCTCTGTAAGTAGCGGCAGAACTTATCGCATTCATCAGTTAATTCCGAAACCTGGTTCTCATGAACAAACTGTGCTATTAGAATCGTATCGTCCAGATAAGTAAAACACTTCATCTGCCATTTTTCCGCCAGATGCTCTTTCGTCTGCTTGTAGACCGACGTCCGAAGCAACTGCGGATTCATCTCATCTGAAACTTTCGGAATCGTCGTGTGTACAACGAGACAGCAAAAAAAGTCTCCTGTAAATGTAATCTGATAATCGGACAGATATTTCGGTATCTCCTCTTCCCGCACTCTTCCTTCGATGAGAGAAGAATAGAAATTGGCTTTTAAGAATGGCAGAGATTCCAGATAATGTGCCTGAAGAATCTCCACGCTTTTCTTTTCCGCCATCTCCTGGTCCATCTTCTTCTTCAACCGCGCAAGCACGTTCGTAAGTTCAGACGCATTGAGCGGTTTCAGAATATATTCCTCGATTTCCAGGTGAATCGCTTCCTTTGCATATTCAAACTCATCAAATCCTGTAAAGAACAACACCTTTGTCTCCGGAAATTCTGCCCGGATGTGTTTGCACAATTCCATCCCGTCGATATAGGGCATCTTAATATCCGTCATCACCACATCCGGCTGGAATTCTTCCATCATTTCCAAAGCCTTCACGCCATTGTCCGCATGTCCGATTACCGAAAATCCTAACTCTTCCCAATGAATCTTTTTCAAAATAATCTGGATGACTTCTTCCTCGTCATCTACCAATAACAACGTATATGTATTCATAACTTTCTCCATCTGCTTTTTTCGACTCATTTCTTTTTATTATAACAAGGATAAAAAGGAATGTAAATCTTCCGCAGACAAAACGAAAGAGCCGGAAATTCCGACTCTTTCAGATTGTTTACCGATTATTTTTTCTGTACATATTTCAGACAGTCCAAAGTTACCGCTACAAGAATAATGATACCTGAGAATACGAACTGAAGGTTTGTATCGATACCAAGAATTGTAAGAGAGTATGTCAAAGCTGTGAAGATACATACACCGACTACAACACCTGAAATCTTACCAATACCACCTGTGAAGGATACTCCACCAACTACACAGGCTGCGATGGCATCCATTTCCCATCCTTGTCCATAAGCTGCAGAACCTGAACCAACCATTCTTGCACACTCAAGCCATGAACCGAATCCATAGAGGATTCCGGCAAGGATAAATGCTCCGAGCATAACGCCGAATACGGAGATACCGGAAACCGCTGCCGCTTCCGGGTTTCCACCAACTGCATACAAGTTCTTACCGAATTTTGTCTTATTCCAAATGAACCATACAATTACGATTGCTGCCACTGCCCAGAGAATAATTGTCGGGAATCCGTTTACTTTCGGAATCACCATGTTCGGGATTGTAGGCTCAATCGCACCAAAGGATACACCTTTTGTTGCGTATGTAACTAAACCGAAGATTACAAGCATGTTCGCCATTGTTGAGATGAACGGATGCATTTTAAACTTCGCGGTAAAGAAACCTGCGATTGTTGTAAAGAACGTACAAAGCAAAATACATAATACTAACGCGAGAAGAACTCTTGCTCCGATGGACATTTTCGTAAAATCAAAAATATGTCCGAATACAGCGCCTGTGTTCACACCCTGATGCATAACGATTGTCGCAACTGTCATACCCATACCAACCATACGTCCGATGGAAAGGTCTGTACCTGTCAGAAGAATCAATCCCGCAACACCAAGCGCTAAGAACATTCGAGGCGAAGCCTGCTGAAGAATGTTCAATACGTTATTGTATGTCAGCAATGACGTATTCTTTACAATCGGTGTGATAATACACAACGCGATAAAGATTAAGATAATCGCGATATACAGACCATTCTGCAGTAAGAAAGAACGTCTGTTAAATGTATATTTGTAGTTCTCCCATTTCTGTGCCCTTGTCTCCATGAAAGAGAATTTGGAAAGACGAAGCATATCTAACAAATGATATTTGTGATTGAATGCTTCATGTCTGGAATCTTTGATATCCTGATAATCTTTCTGAAGTTCTATCTTCGCATTTGAGATTCTGTTCTTATAAACATATTTCTCATCTTTTGCCTCCTGTGGAGAAGACGCTTTTGCAAGAAGCTCTTTATGCTCTTTTTCAAGCTCTACCAATTTCTGTTGGTAGCGTTCTTTTGCACGAGCCTTCTCGGCTACGCAGCTTGCCTGAACCGGCTGATAGTATTCCTTATCAAAGTGTTCTTTCAAATACGCCTCTGCCTGTGCAATCAGCTTCGAAATCTCACCTTGGTTCTTTGCTTCTACTTGTTTTGCTTTCTCTAATTCTGCTTTATTCTTTTCAATACGTGCCGCTTTTTCTTCTTTGGAAAGCGTACGGTCTCTCTTGATTCCATCGATGATATTCTGGTAAGAGAGGACTTTATCTGTTCCGTCAACTCTCAGACTATCAATCTGTTTCTGAATTTTACCAACGTAATCATCAATTGGCTGACGAAGCTGTAACTTCTCCTCCGCCGTAAGAATCTTATTATTTCCATTAGCCATATTTATCATTCTCCCTCATTATAGGTATTTTGCACTCAGTCTCAAAAGCTCTTCCTGATTTGTTTCTTTCGTATTCACAATTCCGGAAAGACGTCCGTTTGACATAACTCCGATACGATTTGTAATTCCGAGAATCTCAGGCATCTCCGAAGAAACAACGATAATTGTTTTTCCCTGTTTCGCCATGTTGATAATCAGTTCATAAATCTCATATTTGGCGCCGACATCGATTCCTCGTGTCGGTTCATCCATCATGAATATCTGCGGCTCTCTCTCCAGCCATTTTCCGAAGATAACCTTCTGCTGGTTTCCACCGGAAAGACTTGAAATCATATCCTCCGGACCCATACATTTCGTATGCATGATTTTGATTTCTTTTGCCGTTGCTTTCACCATCTTCGAATCAGAAAGCGCTGCTCCGGACTTGTATCCGTCTAAGTTCGCAATGGTCGTGTTAAATGTCAAATCGCCTTTTAAGAACAAACCGTTCGCTTTTCGTTCCTCAGTAATCATGGCAAATCCATGGTCCATCGCTTCCTTCGCCGTATGGAAGTTCATCAACTGTCCGTTCAGATACACACGCCCTGCTGCTCTTGTACGCACTCCGAAGATTGTCTCCAGAAGTTCCGTACGTCCTGCTCCTACCAGTCCATACAGACCGAAAATCTCACCTTCTCTTACATCGAATGAGACGTCCTGCAAATGAGGTTCAAACTTCGTGGATAAGTTCTGTACGGATAGAATCACATCCTTCGGCGTATTGTCAACCGGTGGGAATCGATTCTCCAAAGAACGTCCAACCATCGCTGCAATCAGTTCATTCATCTCTGTCTCTGCAGAACTTTTCGTCATGACAAGATTACCGTCTCGAAGAACAGAAATCTCATCACAAATTTCAAAAATTTCATCCATCTTATGAGAAATATAGATGAGAGAGATACCCTGCTCTTTTAACATTCTCATCATTTCAAATAATTTATCAACTTCCTGTACCGTCAAAGAGGAGGTCGGCTCATCCAAAACGATGACTTTTGAATTGTAAGAAATCGCTTTTGCAATTTCACACATCTGCCTCTGCGATACGGACATATTTCTCATCGGCTGCGTCAGATTGACTGTCATACCCAGTTTTCTAAAAAGCTCGGAAGCTTCTTTTTTCATTCGGCGTTCATCGATAACGCCCATAGAATTTACCGGATAGCGTCCGAGGAACAGATTGTCTACTACGTTCCGCTCCAAACATTGGTTCAACTCCTGGTGAACCATTGCAATACCATTTTCAAGAGCCTCTTTCGGTCCAGAAAAGCTTACTTCTTTTCCATCAAGGAAAATCTTCCCCTCATCTTTCTGATAGGTGCCGAAGAGACACTTCATCATCGTCGACTTACCGGCGCCGTTCTCACCCATAAGACCCATAACAGTTCCGCGTTTTACATTCAAATTAATATGGTCCAGAACTCTGTTTCGGCCAAAGGATTTACTCATACCGCTTATCGATAAGACGATATCATCTTTCTTATCTGTCATGCTCTTTACTCCTGTCACTGTATCTTGATATTTTCATTGTCGTGTTAACAAATACTTGCTTTTAAACGGATTTTGGGAGAATCGCTTCTCCCAAAATCCATCTTACTTTTCTCTTATTTTTTACTTCTAACTAAATCTTACTGATTAAGAATTGCTGTGTAAGAAGCTGCATTATCTGTTTTAACCATGTTAATTGCAAATGCATCATATTCTGATGGGTTTCCGAGACGGTTTGTAATGTTAGACTCTGTCTGTCCATCTCCACCGATGTACTCTACATCAAGGTTCAAAAGGTCATCATATTTCTCAAGCAATGGCTGATATGTTGAGCTCAAGAAGTTATCTGATGCGTTGTAAATGTTAAGCCATACTTTCTTAGATGGGCTTGTCTCTTCTGAAAGCTGGTTAGATACCGGTTTCCAAACTACTGTAGAATCTGTGAAGTCTTTGTAGTTGTCGGCTGTAACAGCTACGTTTAATGCGTAGTAAGAACGCTCGTCCTCTTTGTATACATATACGTCTTCTGATAATACGTTACCAGCTTCGTCTGCTGTACCGATACCTGTATCAATATCAACACCGTCAAGAGAGTTACGAAGAACACGAAGTGTTAAGTAAGCCTGTACGTCTGCATGCTGGCTGATTGTTCCGCCGTATCCTTCAGCGATTGCTGCTACTGCGTCACTGTTAGCATCGTAACCAAATGTAGGTACTTTGTTGTCTTTAGACCATGCGTTAAACATTGACATTCCCATACCATCGTTGTTAGAAACAACTACGTCGATTTCATCACCGAATGAAGAAGACCATGTTCCGATTGCGTTACCTGCTGTAGCTGCATCCCAAGTTGCACCAGCAGAGTTTTTCATTTCCTGAGAAGCAAGTTCACGAACTACAAGGTCGCCAACTTTTCCGTCTTTTACTGCTTTTGCAGAACCATCTGCATTTGTTCCAACTGGGTCGCTCACGATTGCTCCGTCTTTCTCAACTGCTGTTCCAAGGGCTTTACGAACACCTCTTGTACGAGCGATAGAGTCGTTATGTCCGATATCTCCGATTGCAAGAACGTATCCGATTACGCCATCGCCGTTACGGTCAATCTTATCGATATTCTTTTCAATGTACTCTTTTACCATTGTACCTTGAAGTTCCGCACCCTGATTTGCATCAAAGCCTACATAATATGTATCTTTGTTGAAATTCAGTGCTGTCTTGTCAAGCTCTCCTGTTGAGCTGTTAGATGGCTGACGGTTGAACCATACGAGAGGTTTGTCCTTGTTTGCAACATTCCCGTCTGCTTTCGCCTCTGTCTTCTTGTCCGCACCATCATCTGCCGGTTTGTCTCCACCACCACATGCAACTGTAGACATAGCAAGCGCTGCTGCCATCGCGATTAACGCTAATTTCTTTTTCATAACTACGTTTCCTCCTTTTTCCGTACCTCGCCGAGGTCTTTGTCTATATTGCTATATTATAGACACTTTTCCTTCCGGAAACTATAGAAAATTTTCAGCACTTCATTCAATATTTTAAGGTTTTATTGTATATACCCAATAATTTTCTTCTACTTTTCTATGCTTTTTTCACTTTTTCTACAAAAATCGACATGTTGTGAGGCGAACAATTTTGCATCACTCTTTTATAAAACTCTTCCTTCTGCGTAACACGCTGCAATATAATCTCTTGGCTGATAATAAAAATCTGTATTATAGTCTGAAATATGCTCATCAATCCAAGAATGATACACTTCCCAAATTCCGTCCAAAATCTCATCTTCTTCATATGAATCTTCTACCAGACGTTCATACACCTCTCCAATACTCCAGTAATCCGGAATCATATATTGACATTCTTTTTCATTGTCAAACTCACCAAACGTCATTTGGCATTCTCTTATAAAATCATCCGCTACTTTTTCGATGGGTTCACAGTGAAACACATCTGCATATTCATAAATTCTTTCAATTTCCTTTTTTCCTAAAATATCTGCGACTTCTTTTCTTGTCCTTTTCATTCTTCGTCCTATATACTCAATCAGACTACATGTAAAAAACAACTCGTTATTATTTTTTCTTGCCATACGCTATCTCACTCCCTGAAAATTTCAAAGTATCTAACGCAGATACTGTATGAAAACTAATCTGATGTGTTGGATATTTAAATTTTACTAACTCCCAAAAAGCAGCTCTTGATATTTTCCCATCAATAAAATTTTGTATATAATTGTAAATGGTATCATCTGCCATCGGGCCTTCAACAATATCATATTGATGAGATTTTCCTTGACGACACGCCACTATAAAATCCAACCATTCTTCTGTCATCTCTTTAAAAATAAGATACTTTAAATTTTCATTTGGTGTATAATCATATTGATTGATATATCCGCTTTTTCCATATCGAGTAGCCCATCTTTTTGCCTGTTCTGGATATTTAGTGCAGTAAAATCCAAAATAAAAATCTTTATCCTATATTATTCACGGCTTCGCCGTGAAAGTGGCTGAAAGCCACATAGTTACT
>OFMK01000826.1_pt1 | contig 27692 bp, 28 predicted proteins | sample 1541781 | NCBI WGS metagenome assembly OFMK01 (sample SAMN04209250, study PRJEB22552) | human gut metagenome | biome: gut; material: feces | host: Homo sapiens | place: USA: Oklahoma
TCGCCGGGAAGGAGTGTGAGATGGACTGAGTTGAGCCGGAAAGGTTTTGCTGTTGTGGCAATACACTATGTCCAGCCAAGAAAAACGTCAGAATCCATACGAGATTGAACTGCCGCAGTCCATCATTGATTCCTTCGCCCGATTCCTTGCACCTGAAATCCAGAAATTATATGCCAGCGAAGAAGGGAGGAAGGAATTGGGAACATGGAAAAAGAAGTATTCTGATAAAAGTGAGGAGTGAAGTAAAGTTCAAAGATAATATGCAAAGGGACGCCCTATTTAGAGGGAGGCTCATAAGGAAGTAAATAAAATTTCTGATGAAACCGGCGTGGCGAAAGTCACGCCGGTTCTTCTATCTCTGTTGGCAGTTCCGGTTTCGCAAGCGGAATACGGATTTTTCCTACATAGGTAAAGTAAACTTCAATCGTGACATGCTTTCTCCCGCCGATTTTCTCCGGGCTGTGAACGACAATCTTGTCAATCAACTCATTCACGGTGGAAGCATCAAGTTCCGGCAATTCAGAATACCTGTCGGCAAGTTGGAGGAAACGCCCCACTTCCCTAGAACGGAATCCTCATAAAGTCTTTGGATGATCTTGTCCAAATCTTCCATGCGCTTCTGCGCCCCGGAGAGTGCTTTCCGCTTCTGCGTCAACTCCGCTTTCCGGCTGGCTTCGTCCTGTGCCAGCATTTCCTGCGTGAAATCATCCCGGAACAGCCGCACATAGGTCAGCGTTCCCTGAATACATTCCAGAACCCTCTTGTAAAGCCTGACCTCCCGGATATAATGAATCTTGCAGGAGCCTGTGTTGCTCTTGTAATTGGAACATACAAAATGATCCTGTGAATCATCTTTGTAGGTATTGCAGGTGCAGTAATAAAGTTTTGCACCGCAATCAGCACAATAGACAAGGCCGGAAAAAATACTTGTTTTTCCTGTCTTTGTCGGTCTGCGTTTGTTTGTCCGTAATTCTTGCACCCGTTCCCACTGTCCGCGCTCAATGATTGCTGGCTGTGTGTCCTCAAATACTCGTTGGTTTTCTTTCGGATTCATCATACGCTTTTTGAATTTCAGGGATTTGGTATAGGTCTTGAAGTTGACGGTACAGCCGGTGTATTCTGGTCTCTCCAATATTCCGGCGACAGATTTGGAACACCACTGGTACATGTTATCTGGCATTGTCCATCCCTTTTGCTTCGCATGATACGCAGTAACCGTCAATACTCTGTCAGCGGTCAGGATTTTTGCAATCTGCATGGGGCCTTTCCCTGCAATGCACAGGTCAAAGATACGCCGTACCACCGTTGCCGCTTCTTCGTCCACAATCCATTTCTTTTTATTTTGTGGGTCTTTCACATATCCATAGGGCGGGTTGCTGGCAATGTGTTCCCCAGCCTCCCCGCGCATTTTCACAACGGCACGGATTTTCTTGCTGGTGTCTTTTGCGTAATAATCGTTAAAGACATTCTTGAATACAGCAAAATCATTCTCGCCTTTGGCGCTGTCCACATCATCGTTGATGGCGATAAAACGGACATCGTAAGCGGGGAAAATAAAATCCTGTAACCGCCCCATATAGGAATACTCCCGGCCCAGACGGGACAGGTCTTTAACGATCAGGGTGGAGACCGAATAGTCCTCCACATATTTCATCATTTCCAAAAATCCGGGGCTTTGAAAATTCGTCCCTGAAAATCCGTCGTCCACGAAAAACATGGTGTTTCTAAATCCGTGTTCTGCCGCATATTTGGATAATAATGCCTTTTGATTGGTAATAGAATTGCTCTCCCCATCGAGAGCATCGTCCTGGCTTAAACGGCAATATAACGCTGTAATTTTATCTGGCTGCTGGTTCATAGTAGCTCCTTTCTTCCCGCAATCCGGGATAACAGCCAGGTAAACGGTTGCCTATATTATATCGCGTTGTTTTTCTTTTTTCAGCAGGTTTCATTCTGTTTCCTCCAAATTCCCGGCCATGATACGGCGCAGTTTATCCAGCACGCTTTCAGCCCCTTCCTCCGCATAATGGGGAATTGTATGGTAGACGGTGTTTCCTTCAATTTCAATTAGTTCTTCCCGGCTGAATTCAAACTCAAAGACGCCGTCCTTAAAATGTTCCGCCACCCGCTCGGCAATTTCCGGCTTCAGATATTTGGGAAGTTCACTCATATCTGCAGGTTTATGCAATCACATCCCCCTCCTTCCTTGCAGGTAAAATATTCAGCGTAATGACTGCCGGACGGCCAAGCCCCTGTTTCCTGCGGACAATCAGGCCGCTGCGCTCCAGTTCCTGAAAAGCCCTTGTCGCTACCTGACGGCTACGGTGCAGTTTTTCCTTTGCTTCTTCCACCGTGAAATAAAGCCGGATCCGGCCGTCCGGGTCTATGTAGCCGTTCTCCCTAGAAATGCCTGCCCGGTCAAAGAGCAGGGCATACAGAACCTTTGCGTCATTGGATAAATCCAATGGTATCAGAAAACGTGGAAAGGGCAGATAGGGCGGTACGCCGCTGTCCTCCTTGTAAGGCAACAAAAAATGGTTTTGCATAGCACACTCCCTTCCATCAATCCATCCCTTAGATTGATTTGATTGATATTGACTATTTTGTTATTAACTTCTTTTCTTTTATTTCCGTCTAAATATGGGCTGCCAGAAAGGTCTGGAAATCCAGCGTCTGAAAAAGAGGGACAGGATTGTCTGGAATGTCAGGTTTTCCAGTCTCTGAAAATCCAGTATTGGCAAATCCCATACAGGCAGGATATGTAACAAACCGATAAACCGGCAGAATAGAAACCGCACCTAAATGGGATTTTCCAATTTAAGTGAAAAGCCTTCTGCGGACAGTTAAAAACAGGTCTTTGAGGAGAACAGGGGATTTATCCATCATACCCATTGACAGCAGCTTAAAACAGCAGCAAATTCAATACTTTTTCGCTTCTAATTGTCCGCATGACAGCCGCCTTTTCCGGTCACTGTCTGTTTTCTGTCTGCGGTGAACCTTCGTTGCACAGGGCTTGCAATATTTGGCTCGGTTAGAACCGGGGTGGAACGGCTGCCCACAAACGGCACAGCGTTTTAATTCTTCCCGGAATAAAAGCCCCGTTTCCAAGGGCTTATCCAGCGGCAAGACAGCAGAGCGGAACCATTTGCAGAGAAGCGAATAGGAAATACTCTGGACACACACACATTCCTCCCCATCGTCCAAAAGAATACAGTTGCCGCCGTCATAGTTACAGCATTCATGTACCAGCTTGCGCATCCGGCGATACTGCGGATAATTCATAACCGGAATCTGATTGTGAATAAAAAACACCTCCTTCCTAACAACAAAAAATATCCCTCTACTATATAGTTCATTTTTCAGGGAAAACAGGGTGGTCTTTTGCAAAAAATATCTTTCTATTATTCCGTACATTTTTAACGGGAAGGTTGCCGTCTGTATAAAAATTTTCAAAAAAATCCGCCGCAGGAATCACTGCGACGGATTTCTTATGGAGTAGATGATTGTTCAAATTTATAGCCGATCCCGGCGACACTCTCAATATAGTTTGGAAGATCTGGCTCATATCGCAATTTCTTACGCAGTTTACTTATATGATTATGAATGGCTTTTCTCGAATAGAAATCACAATCCTCTTTCCAAACCAAATCGGTAATCAGTTCGTAAGTAAAGACACGTTTGGGATTGGCAATGAGCAATGCCAGTATATCAAACTCTTTACTTGTCAGGTTGATAATCCGTTCACGAACCCTGACAGTGCGGTGTTCCAAGCATAGATAAAGCTCGCCTTCTTGTATTTCTGTCAGAGGATTTTTCTCTATTACGGAAGAAGTGTGACAGGAAATGAGTGCCGATCCATGACAAACTTCTTGTTCTAAAATATATTGCATCAGAGCATTCTTTTGTTCCTCGTCAAGAAGTAAGAATAACTTTTCTCCAATCTGCTTTCCAGATTCTTCTATATCCAAAACAGCTAATGTCCCATCACATCACCCTCCTTAAACTATTTGTACCTTAGCGTTACATAAAAGTGCCAATATACCCAAGAATAATATTTTTGTTAAATATGTTTTTTCTGCCGCTTAGATACAAACAGATAAAGCAAAAACCAAAGAACACAATGGAGAGCAAGAATAGCGATGTTCTTAACCGCTGTTGATGCAGTCCCATTTGCCAAATCCATAATGCCCTCAAAGGTGGCGCTGGACGGGATTAGGTAGCAAATGTAGGAAAGGGCTTTGTTTCCTGCACCGACAAGATAATTCAGGATTGGAACCGCCATAAATACGATCATTACGATTTTAATATAAACCATGCCTACCATCATGCCGTCGGAGAGTTTGCCCACAAATAAACCGATCAGAGCCGACACAAATGCGGAAAGGACGATCAATGCCAGCATGACCGTCGCTCCTGTGAAAGAGAGCCGGAAGCAGATTGCTGCTGTAAGAATAGCGGACAGGCAGCCGAATACAAAACCCACAAAGATTTTCTGCATCATGTACTGCCTATGCGTCATAGGCAGGATTTCATTGATCAGCGCAACGCCATCCTCTTTTTCAGAAATAATGTTCATGGCATTAAAGGTACAGCCCATGAACATTGCCACGATCAGCGTAATGGCAATAAAGATATTCTGATAGCCCGCCATCATATCCGGGCGCTCCAATACCTGCACACTGGCCTGTGCCGCCCATTCCCTCTGCTCGTAAAGAGCCGGGAGCGTGTTGGCTGTCTGCTGAAACATATCCAGTTCATCGCCGGAAAGGATCGTCTGGATGCTGCCATTAGCCATTTCCACACCGATCAGGTTTGTTGACGGTTCGTTGATGGCCTCAATCAGTTCTTCCTGTGTGGGATAAACTGTGACAGTACCGTACCGTTCCAGCCATGTGTTGACTTCCGAAGTGGTGGCCGTTGCCGTTACTCCAAAATGAAATTCACCCAATGAAGAAAGGTCAATGGAGCCGACAAAATTCAATGCCACAGCGACCACGATAGGCAGGAGAAATGACATGATGCAGAACTTGTCTTTTCGGACACTTTTCAGTTGATAGATCAGTCCTTTCATTGTCAGCCCTCCTTTCCCATTTCCTTGCGGAACGCAGCTTCTGCAAGGATAAAGAGTAGAATGATTGCACCTATCGCACCGACATAGTAGACCGGGCTTGTAGTCGGGACACCGAAAAAGGCGTTTTTCAGGCCCATATACACATGGTAAAACGGGTGGTAATCAATCCACGCCATCTTTACGGAAGTATTTGCCGCCAGAAATACCGGCGTAGCCGCAAAGAGCGCAATTACCAGATAAGCCAGTGAAAATTGCTTAAAGTCCCGCAGAAGCATGGTACAGCCGAAGCCTGCCAGTGCCATAATCAAGGAGAGGATAGCGGTCTGCACCAGCACCGCAGGCAAAACCGACATCCCGCCCAACCCCACATTGAACAGAACCATTAAGGCCGCAAAAACCAGATCGGTAATCAGAAAGAGCATGATTTTGGAGCATACAAACAGGCTTTTATACAGCGGCATAATGACATGGACGCGGATCACTCCCATCTGCTTTTCCTTGAACAGCACCGAAGCGATCCCCAAAAATCCAACGGCTACAATCTCAATAAAGAGAAGTTCACAGGTGATCTCCCGACGCTGCTTCATTTCAGGACTGTTGCTGCCGACGGTTTTTGCTGTATCATTCCCATCCGGGGAAAGTAGGGACAACGCATAGTCTGTTCTGTGCCGGTCTGCTTTTTCGGTTGCCGCATAGAACAAGACATGAGGCGTCTTGCCGCTGGCGTCAATCCCGACACCGTTTGTATCACCGGCAAGGGCTGCATCCAGTTCTTCCAAAGAGGACACGGGCCGGACAAGAGAGGAAACTTCTGTCTGCGTCCCAGCCGGATCATACAGATACACATTGTAGAGCTGGGCGTCCATGAATTTCACATAGCCGAAATTGATGAACAGAGAATATAAAACAAGGGAACCCAGCGCCACCAGAAAGAATTTCCCGGACATCATCATCCGGCAGTCTTTTTTGAACAGAGAACAAAGGCTTTTCCACATTAAGACAGCCCCCTTCCCGTGTACTGGATAAAGACATCTTCCAGTGTCGGCTCCTGCGAATGGATGCTGATGATTTCATCATAGGCGAAAGGAATACCGGCTTTCAGTTCAGGCGCTTCTATGGTCTGCTCCTTTCGCTTGCCCTGATAAAGATAGGAAACCACAATACGGTGATTGCTGTTTTTCTCTTTCAGATTTTGGGGCGTGTCCAGCGCAACAATATTTCCATTCGTGATAAACGCCACACGGTCACAGAGCAGATCAGCGTCCAGCATATTATGTGTTGTGAGAAATACCGTTGTGCCTTTTTGCCGTTCTTCCTCGATGATTTTCCGAAAAAGCACAGCACCGGCAGGATCAAGGCCGCTGGTGGGTTCGTCCAAAAATAAAAGTTTCGGATTGCTGATCAAAGCCCTCGCCATGCTCACACGCTGTCGCATCCCTTTGGAGTAGGAGGACACCGGCTTATTGAGAAAGTCTTTCTTAAATTCCAGTTCTTCCAGCAGTTCTTTTACATCCCGCAGTTGTTCTTTGGGATAAAAGGACGCAAAATAGTTTAGATTATCCACTGCGCTTAAATTAGCATACAGATAAGGAAACTCAAACAGGACGCCGATCTGCTGAAAAAACGCCTGCGTCTGTGCGGTTCTCAAATCCTTTCCAAATAGGGAAACCTCGCCGCCATGCCCTTTTAAGATGCCGGTCAATATCTTTTGGGTGGTGGACTTCCCGGAGCCATTCGGCCCCAAGAATCCGAAAATCTCCCCATCTGCCACAGAGAAATTCAAGCCATGTAACGCCTGCTTATCCTTTCCGTAGGAAAAAGTCAGGTTTTTAACCTCGATCATCTTCATCACCCCATTTTCCGGTCTGGTTCTTTTTCTTCTCCTGTTCCCGCTTGCTCCACCATTTCATAAACTTTACCTTGAACGGGATGCAGATCACCAGCGCCACAACAATCAAAAGCCACCAGTACCATTCCATACCTAAAAACATAATCGCTACCTCCTTTGTCTGGAGAGTCATTCCCTCCTTGTGGGATAAAGGTACGAAAATGCGTTGAAGTCGGTGTGAGGTCGCTGTGAAGTTAGTGTGAAATCTTACCGGCAGAAGAAAAGGCCCTGATCTCCATTTGGAAACCAGAGCCTATGAGAGAATATGAACTTGTTATTTTACTGTGGGGAGGGAGAAATAAAAGGCCACGCCTCCCGGCTGATTTTCTGCGCCATAGTGTAGGTTCTGCATGGACAAGACCTGTGCAATAATGGCAAGGCCCAGCCCGGAACCGCTATATTTGGAATTTTTATCACGATAGAATTTCGACCATATCTTTGACAGGCTTTCTTCCGGGATAGGCGGCCCCTGATTGAAGATAGAGAAGTTCAAAAGACCGTCTTTTTCAAGCAGGGACAATCTCAAAATCCCGCCCGGCCTGTTATTTCGTTTGGCATTGACGATCAGATTATTCAAGACCTGTTCCATCCGCCCTTTGTCTGTATTGACATAGACAGGATGCTCCGGCAGTTCATATTCCAAAACAAAATCTGCGTCCGGGGTGTCGATCAGCAGTCGTCCGGCCACCGTTTCCAAAAAATCTACAAAGTCGAACCGCTCCGGGCGGAGCTGGGTAGCCCCATTTTCCAACGCAGACAGATCAAGCAGCGTAGTGATTAAGCGGCTCATGCGTTCTGTTTCCGTTATGATGACCTCGGAATACTTTTGCCGTTTTGCTTCGTCTGTTTCGTCCTGCAATCCCTCGGCATAGGCCCGGATCACGCCCAGCGGAGTTTTCATTTCATGGGAGAGGTTGTCCACCAGTTCTTTACGCTCGGCAAGCAGCCTTTTTTTCTGCTCCACATCCTGCTCTAATTTCCGGTTGGCATCTTCCAGAGAAGAAAACGACTGTTGCAGATTTTCGGCCATCGTGTTCAGGCTCTCCGCAAGCTCTCCAAATTCATCATGGCTTTTTACATGGCAGGGGTGGGAAAAATTAAGCTTTGCCATGTTCCGGGCTGCTTCATTTAGTTCCGAAACCGGCTTTGTGATAAAGCGGGCCATCAGCAGGTCAATGGCGCAGACCAGAACCACCACAAAAGCCAACCAGATCACAAAGGAAATATCGGTGTTCACTGGCAGTTTGGTGGATAGTATATAAGAAACGATCAGGACAACGCCGATCAGTTTGGAGGTCAGCAGTATCTTCTTTCGTATGGTAAAGATGTTCATGTTTTCGTTGATCTTCATACGCTCACCTCAAATTTGTAGCCGGAACGAATCAAGGTAACAATATGCTTGCCCTCATCGCCTAATTTCTGCCGCAGGGTTTTGATATGGGTATCTACCGTCCGTGTTGTTCCCTCAAAGTCGTAGCCCCAAATCCGATTAAGCAACTGTTCTCTACTGAATATCTGGCCGGGATTAACCATGAAGAAATGCAGCAGTTCATATTCCTTATGGGTCAAAGTGATTTCCTGTCCGTCCACAAAGACCTTATGAGATGTGGGGATGATCGTAATTTTTCCGGCGTTCATAGAATCGGTAGGCGTGATAGAGGAACGGCGTAGCAAAGCGCCTACCTTTGCCAGTAACACTTTCGGGCTGAATGGTTTGGTAATATAGTCATCGGCTCCCAGCTCATAACCTTTCAGTTTATCTTCTTCCTCGCTTTTCGCAGTCAGCATGATAATAGGGAGGTTGCTCATTTCCCTTGCCATCTTGCAGACGGAAAAACCGTCAAGGTGGGGCATCATCACATCCAGTATCATTAAGTCCATTGGATTGTTTTTCAATATCATTAGAGCGTCCACACCATCGTCAGCCGTAAAGCAGGTGTGACCGCCTCGCTGCATATACTCGGCAATAATGCTCTGCATATTCTTTTCATCTTCCACGATTAAAATATTTGCCATATAAGGGAGCCTCCTTTCACTTTTTCTTATATCGCCGGTCAACCGGCTTTTCTGCCTCTTTTGGTATCAGCCAGACAGTAGCCATTTTTACAGCACCGGGGATGCGCCCCTCGGTGCAATAGTAGTTAATCATTCGGGTAGAGATACCCCATTTCTCGCTTGCTTCTTTCAGCGTCATATAATCCATACAGTTTCCCTCCAATATGGTTTATTATATTTCTTTTGCTCGAAGAATACAAGCGTCATGTACGAATTATAAAGTAATATTAAAGGGAAAATAATTTCTTTTATCCACGTATTAGGCGCGATAAAAGTCCAAAGGAATCAAGCGGTTTTCGTATATTCGGCATATCGGCAAGCAATGCAATCTTACGTAAGATTGCGTATTTAGCAGAAATCTCGTTCCCGAAATTCATGCTAAATGCTTGTTGGTGACATATCCCCAAACCCCTGAGATCATTGCCGGTGGCAATGTCTGCGCGTTCCGTTGGAACGCTGAAAAACTCACATTTACTATTTTGAAAAGAAAAAATGCCATGCAATCGGCGAACCTTTTGCATAGCATTTTTTGTTTTTTCCGTTTACCTGGCGTAAGTCATAAGTTTTGTGATATTTCCTTATGGGCTACCGCCATTCGGGGCGTCCCTTTTTGTCGCAGTAATGGGGAGGAGCGGTTTATTCTATGGGGGGATTCCTCACATCTGTGATGGGTAGGCGTTTTACCTCCCCGTCCATGTTCGGTGCATCGCGTTTTGCGACGTACCAGTCGGAAACAGGGACACCCTTTTGGAGGGATAGTATACCATAGCTATCGTCCCGAGTAAGGGGCTTCCATTTTGGAACCCCCCTTTTGGGGAAACTTATATCGCCGGATGGGATGGTATATTGCCACCTCATAAAGGTGTAACGATTCGTCACATCTCTGCAAAGGAGGCGGCGTTTTAGTGTACCCTTCAAAAGCGTTTGCAGAACGCGCAGCCACAGAATGAATTCTGTGTTCAGTGGGGTTTGGGGTATAGTCCCCAGCAAGCAGAAAAGGTGCGTGTGCAGGAACACTCGCATTGCTTGCGGTGGTCTGTCTGTTATGATTGGGCACTAAATTCCAATCAGGCACAAATATATAAAAAATCGAGGGGCAAGGCACATCAGTACCTTGCCCCTCGATTTCTGTTTTGACATCACAGCCACACCCGGACGGCAAAGCCGCCTTTGAAAAAGTAGGTGTTCATGTAATGTCCATCTGGTGGAGATGACGGGAGTCGAACCCGTGTCCGAAAAGAGTTCTGCGCTAGTATCTCCGGGTGCAGATACGCCTACAGGGTTCCCCCGGCGGCAAGCGGGCGCACGCGCCGCCGCTTCGGTAGCTTCATGAGGTCATGACGGCCCGCAAAGCTTAAGGCCGTTCACGTTCAGTGCCTAAATGATGCCCTGGCCCTGTACGGCACTGGAACAGGCAGGACAGCCGCCTTTAATTAGGCAGCGACAGCTAATTTGTTGTTGTTAGCTATTTTTTTGAAGGCGTTTTACGTGTGTCCCTCGAACACGCCCCGCTGCTCTCGCTTCACTCTCCCCGTCGAAACCTTTACATCCCCATATATTGAAAAGCCCAAAACGGGCCTTTTCAGCGCTGCTGCGCCTTCAGCGCGCGGTCTATTTCGCGCTTGGCGCTGCGTACGGCCATATCCGCGCGCTTGTCATACAGCTTTTTGCCCTTGCACACCCCAAGGCAGAGCTTTGCCCTGCCGCGCTTGAAATACAGCTTCAGCGGCACCAGAGTGTTGCCCTGCAGCTTCTGCTGCTGGGCAAGGCGGCGTATCTCTGATTTATGCGCCAGAAGCTTGCGCCTGCGCACAGGGTCCCGGTTGAAGATATTTCCCTTTTCATACGGGCTGATGTGCATGCCCAGCACGAAAAGCTCACCATTTTCTATTTCCACCCAGGAGTCCTTCAAGTTCACTTCGCCAAGACGCAGGCTTTTCACTTCCGTGCCCGCAAGGGAAATTCCTGTTTCCAGCTGTTCCAGAACGAAATAGTCGTGCCTTGCCTTGCGGTTTTCCGCAATCAGCTTTTCCGCCGGATGCTGCGCGGCCATTTTCATCCCTTCCCTTCTTTCAAAGCTTCCCCTGCTGAGAATTTTACCATACGCTATTTTGCCGTTTTTGTCAAGCTGCGGCGCTCACAGCTCGCCGCGGTTGGCAAGGCTGCGGCCCAGCGTCACTTCGTCCGCATACTCCAAATTGCTGCCCACGGGCAGGCCATAGGCCAGGCGCGTGGCCTTCACGCCCAGAGGCTTTACCAGCCGCGCCACATACATGGCCGTCGCCTCGCCCTCCACCGTGGGGTTCGTCGCCATGATAATCTCTTTTACATCACCGCTTTGCAGGCGGGCCAGCAGCTCTTTGATGCAAAGCTGCTCGGCACCCACGCCGTCCATGGGTGAAATAAGCCCATGCAGCACATGGTAAAGGCCCTTGTACTCCCTTGTGCGCTCAAAGGCAGTCACATCGCGCGGCGTTTCCACCACGCAGATGGTGCTTCTGTCGCGCCGTTCGTCCTGACAGATGGGGCACACCTCATCTTCTGTGAAATTCTGGCACACCTTGCAGCGGTGTATCTTGGTGTGCGCCTCCTCTATGGCGCGTGCAAAGCGCAGAGCGTCCTCCTTTTCCATGCTCAACACCTGATAGGCCAGGCGCGTGGCACCCTTTCGCCCAATGCCGGGCAGCTTTGCAAACTCCTCTATCAGCCGTTCCAGCGGCGCCGCATTATACCCCATGGCCGCGCACGCCTCACAGGCCGAAGCCGCCCGGCAGGTTCAGCCCGGCAAGGGCGCCCGTCACAGAGGACATGCCCTGCTGGGTGGCCTCATCCACCACGCGCACAGCCTCGTTCACCGCGGCGGCCAGCAGGTCTTCCAGCATCTCAATATCCTCGGGGTCTACAATTTCGGGCTTCAGCTTCAGGGCGGTCACCTCATGGGCGCCCGTCATGGTGATTTCCACCATGCCGCCGCCTGCCGTCACAGTGTGGCTGGCGGCCTCCATCTCTTCCTGCTTTGCCTTCATGTCCTCCTGCAGCTTCTGCGCCTGCTGCATCAGCTGGTTCACATTCTGTTTTCCATAGCCCTGGGGCAGCCTTGCTTTCATAACGGTTTCTTTCCTTTCTGTTCATCTTCATATTCTACCTGCACGCCAAGCTGGGCCAACGCCTCCAGCGTCTGCTGTGCGGTGGGGGCGGCCGCAGCCGCCTTTTTGCCCGCCTTCTGATACGGGCCTATCAGGTAGCGTTTGCCGCTCACCTGCTCTATCACGTCTTTGATAAGGCCGGAGGAATACTCGTTGCGCCGCATAAACTCCAAAAACAGCTCTGTGCCGTCTATCCACACGCGCCTGCCGTCAAAATAAGCCTTTGTATCCTTCATATTGGCATACAGCAGCTGGTCTTTTTCCTGCATAGCGGCAACTATCTGCGGCCACTGGGCAAAAGGGGCCAGCTCGCCCGGCGCGCCTGCACGGGCCGCAGGCTTCGCAGCGGGAGCCTGTGAAACAGGTGCAGCTTTTTCAGGCGAAGGTGAAGGCTCAGACAAAGGCGCCTGTTCCGGGGCATGGAGCGGCGCTTCGGCCGGAGGCTCCTGTTCAGCCAGCTGCTCTGGTTCCGGCATGGGCTTCTGTGCCTGCGCTGGAGGCGGCACAGCGGAAGGGGCAGCCTCTTTTGACGCGGCACCCTCCCACGGAGGCGTATCTTCGGCACCAGCCTTTTGCCCTGCGGGCGCCTGAACGGGAGCCTGTGTTTCTGCCATGGCCTGGGTCGGCACAGCCGGGATGATAGGCGTAGCCGCAGCTGTAAACGGGCGCACAGCCTCCTGCTGTGGCACCGAAGCAGGCTGAGGCCGCGGCGCGGGTGTGGCCGGCTGGGCAGCCCGCATTTCCTGAGGCTGGCACAGGTTGAACAGAGCCAACTCCAGCTCGATGCGTGCATCCGTCCCCTTCCCCATCTTATCCAGTGCGTCGCTCAGCACCTTCACGGCGTGCACGGCGGCCTGCGGCGAAACGCTTCGCGCGGCCTGCTCATAACGCGCCTGCTCTTCGGCACTTGTGCCCATTAAAAGCTCCTGCCCGCCGGGCACGCCGGCCAGTAGAAGGTTGCGGTAGTGCAGGATAAGCTCGTCACACAAGCGCTTTACATCCACAGATTTCTCGCGCAGCTGCGCCACCAGCGCCAGCACCCCTGCGGCGTCCGCGCGCAGAACTGCATCGCTGATGTCGAACAGATAGCCCTTATCGGTCACGCCCGCCATGCGGCGCACAAGCTGCTGCGTCACCTCGCCGCCAACGCCTGCGCATGTATCCAGAATGGAAAGCGCATCGCGCATGGCGCCGTCCGCCAAGCGGGAAATAAGCTCTGCCGCATCCTTCGCAAGCTGGATGCCCTCCTGCCCGGCCACATACAAAAGCCTGGCTTCGATATCCTGCGGCTTGATGCGCATGAAGTCGTACCGCTGGCAGCGTGAAAGAATCGTGGCCGGCACCTTGTGTATCTCGGTAGTGGCCAGAATGAATATCACATGCGCGGGCGGCTCTTCCATGATTTTCAAAAGCGCATTGAACGCCGCTGTGGAAAGCATGTGCACCTCGTCAATGATATATACCTTATAGGTGCACTGGCTGGGCGTGTAGGCCGTTTCATCGCGCAAATCGCGAATATTATCCACGCCGTTATTGGAGGCAGCGTCTATTTCCACCACGTCCATGATGCTGCCGTTGTCGATGCCCTTGCAGATGTCACATTCGCAGCACGGGTCTGCCCCGTTGCGGTGCGGGCAGTTGACAGCCTTGGCAAATATCTTGGCACAGGAGGTTTTGCCCGTGCCGCGCGTGCCGGTGAATAGATAGGCATGGCCTATTTTTCCATGGATGATCTGGTTTTGCAGCGCGGCAGTGATGCCCACCTGGCCCACAACATCGGAAAACGTTTTGGGCCGCCATTTACGGTACAGCGCACGGTACATAGGGGCGCCCCCTCCCTTTCGTGATGGCAATAAAAAGCGGACAAGGCCACAGGCGCATCCGAAAACGCCCGGTGTGCTGCTTGGCATGCAGAGGGCAGGAGACCTGCGGCGCACAGAGCATACCACTTAATGCTGCTCGGTTCCCCGCCTGACATGGTTCATGGCGCCCCATCGCACAGGGCCCACCCTCTGCATGCCAAACAGCGCACGCTTTCCGCCCTGTCCGGCAATATGGCTGCCTGCGCCCTGCGCAAACAGCTGTAATATATTATAATACAAAGCCGCGCTGATTGCAAGGCTGGGACGAACATTGCAAAAAGCTTGTGGGGCGCCGCGGCATGGTATCTTAAAAGAAAAAAGAAAGGCGGAACGTGTGATGTTCGTTCCGGCAGAGAAAAGCCACCTTCCTCTTGTGGCCGCGCTGGCGGCGGAACTATGGCCCAAGCACACGAAGGAGGAACTGGCGCAGGAATTTGCCTCTGTGCTTGGCAGTGAAACCGCCGCCGTGTTTCTTGCCCTGGAAGACGGCGCAGCTGCCGCCTTTTCACAGTGCAGCCTGCGGCACGACTATGTAGAGGGCACGCAAAGCAACCCTGTCGGCTATCTGGAAGGGATTTATGTAACGCCGGGCTGCCGCGGCAAAGGGCTTGCCCGCGGTCTTTTGGCGCAGTGTGAAGCATGGGCGGCCGCCCGCGGATGCCGCGAGTTTGCCAGCGACTGCGAGCTGGGAAACACCGCCAGCCTTGCCTTTCACATGAAAACAGGTTTTTCAGAGGCAAACCGCATCATCTGTTTTACAAAAGAATTAAAAGGATAAGGAAAAGGGCGCTGCACGCGCCCTTTCTGCCGCATTCGCATTAAAGAAGATATTCAAAAATACGGTATGTGAGGAAGTCCACTTCCTCCGCCCGCAAACAGTAATCCACATAGCCGCCGCGACGCCTTCTGTCTAAAAAGCCCGCCGCATGCGCGGCACCTGCCGCCCACTGTGCGCGCGCCAGATGATGCGCCGGCTCTGCCAGCACATGCATGGCAAACACCATTTCTTCCAGAGGAGAAAGGTAAAATATGCCCTCCACCCCATTCTCTTCACATGTGCCCAGCCGCATGCGCAATGCCCCTTTCAGAACAACGTAAAGCTGCCCGTTCTGCGGCCATGCCGTTCAGCAATGTGAAGCGCCGCCGCGGTAAGCAGGTACAGCAGTATTATAATGCACGCACCGGCAAAAAGGAAGGGACGCAGCTGTGCCATACGCGCACCGGCCAGAAAAGCCCGGCGCACCCCTTCCAGCGCATAGGTAAGCGGGAATAGAGCGCCGGCGCACTTGGCCCACAGCGGAAACACCTCCACAGGAACCTTTACACCGCTGAATATCTCCATGGGTTCCTCCAGCAGAGTGAACACAAAGTCGGAATCGCGGGAATATAAAAACAACGCGTTCAGAAATACGCCCCACAGCACAGCCATACAGCACGCCATGGAAAGCGCGGCAGCGCAGGGCAGAAACGCGCCGGCCAGCACCTGGCTGTGGCCAAGCAGCACCGCTGCGCCGAAGGACACCATCACGGCGGTGCCCTCCACAAGTGAGGCAAGCGCATTTCCCAGCAAAATGGCGCCTCTGTTCGCTGGGGAGAGATAAATCAATTCCAGCGTGCCGGAAAATCTTTCCTGTGAAAAACGCCAGGCAGACTGTACAAGGCAGCGAAAAAACGACATGCACAGGTAGCCCAGCATCAAATACGCCACAAGGTTCTGATCAGTCAGGTACGGCACTGTGCTTTGCCCGACGTCAAACACCTGCATGCTGAAACAGGCCGTGATAAAATTCAGCGCGGGCCACACGAATAAAGAGATATAAATAAGCTTTGAGTGAAAGTAATTGCGGTGCTGCTTTTTCATTTCGGCCCACACCACGCCGCAAGCACACCGCATTACACACCCTCCTTTGCAAGCCGAATTACCGCATCCTCCAGGCTGGGCGCCTGCTCATGCAGCTCGTATAAAGCAAGGCCCTGCTGGGTGCAAAAGCGCGAGATGGCCAAGGAAAGGTCTTGCTTACAGGTCACATATATCTCGCCGCCGCGCGCCTCCACAGCGGCTTGTGCGTCCTGTGCGCATAGCGCGCTGCGCATCGGCCCGCACACCCGCCGGGCATCGGCCCGTACGCGCAGTACATAGCTGCGGCGGCCGAAAATCTCTTTTGTCAGCTGCTGTGCAGTTCCCTCGCACAGCACGCGGCCCTTGTCTAAAATATAGATATAGTCGCACAGCTCTTCTATTTCCCCCATGTAATGGGAAGTGAGCAGGATGCCTTTGTTCTCCTGCCTTGCCAGGCGAAGCACATGGTGCCGAAGCTCTCTGGCCACAACAGCGTCAAGGCCAATGCTCGGCTCGTCCATAAAGAGATAGGCCGGGTCGTTGATGAGCCTGCGCGCTATCTGAAGGCGCTGCTTCATGCCCTTGGAAAATGTCTCCACCGGAATGTCCTCTTTGCCGACAAGGCCCACAAGTGCCAGCAGCGCCTCGCTTCTTTCGCGCAGAAGCTGAGGCTCTAGCCCGTACAGGCGGCCAAAATAGGCCAGATTTTCCCGCGCGGTAAGGCGCCAGTATATCATGCGCTCGCCGCCCGCCACCATGTTTACGCGCTGCTTTACGCCGCGCGGGGAGGCCACCGCATCTGTGCCGTCCAGCGTGTAGGTGCCCGCCGTGGGATCCAAAAGCGTGGTGAGCATTTTGATGGTGGTGGTTTTTCCTGCACCGTTCAGGCCCAGCAGGCCCACGATTTTTCCCCTGGGCACGCTAAGTGAAACATCCCTTACCGCTTCAACCTTTAGCTTTTCCGTATGAAAAAAGCCGCGCCGCCGCTTCGTGGTAAAGGTTTTGCATAAATGCTCTGCCCTCAGCATGGTCACCCCTCCATTTTTTCAAGCGCAAGCTTTTCTGCGCGCTTTGTACAAAAAAGCCCCACCGCCAGATAAGCCGTGGAAATACACGCCGTGTACGCCAACAGGCCTGCCAGCTCCGCAGGGCTGCTGCCCTGTATCAGGGCGCCGCGCACCAGAGAAACAGCCGGCGTAGCAGGCACGAGCCATGCCGCAAGGCGCAACCAGAAGGGCAGATATTCCACCGGAAATGTCACCCCGCACAACAGCATCATAGCAACAAACAGCGTATTTTGTGAAATGAAGGTGTCGCGCGTAAGCAGCATCACGCACCCCAACACCATAGAAACAGCGAAAGCTGCATACAATGCCAGCGGAAGCACAGCCAGAAAGGCGGCAAGCCCCTGCGGCTGCACGCGAAGCCCAAACGGCACCGCGGCGGCAGCAAAAACGGCCAGTTCGCCAAATGTCGCCACTGTCTGCACCAGCATGGTGCCCAGGAAATATTCTGTGCGTCGGAACGGCGCAAGCATCAGGCTTTCCAGCGTGCCCTCGCGCAGCTCGCTGATCAGGCTTCGGCTGACGTTCAGGCAGGTGCGCACTACAAACAGATATACCACGCTGCCCACCGCTACATAGCTCATATAATCCGCCGTTCCGGCAGCCTGCACAAAGTGCGGGGAAAGGCTGCCGCCAAATAAGCAATGGTAGGCAAGCCAGGCCCCCAGCAGGGTATAAAGCCCTGTCAGTGTATTGCCGATAAAAAAATTCATCGGGTAAGCGCGCACCCGTATCATCAGGTTCTTTTTAACGGTGGCGCGCAGCACGCCCAAATTCATTGTTCCGCCTCCCTCGCCCGGCCGTCTGATTTCCGTTTTGTGAAATCCGTCCGCCTTCTTCTTTTGCCTGGGGCATTATAGCAGGCTTTGCCTGTTTGTCAAGCTTTTTCATTTCGCCCCACCGCCCCTGCATCAGAAAGCCCCTCCGGCTGCCGGCAAAAAGCCCCCATGACGGTTGGTACTGCCGCCACAGAGGCTTTTTATCTTTTGTAATATATCCATCTGCAAGGCGCAGGCGCCGGGTCCGCTCAGCCACCTCACCAGCCCGGCTTTGCCACCGGCAGCCATATCTCGAAGCAGGCATCCTGCGGGTTCTGCGTCTGGTACACTTCAATATCCGGCGCGTTCCCGTATTCATAGCCAGAGCCGGGCAGCCATTCTGTCACGATGCGCCTTTCCAACTCCTGAACGGCCCCCGGCATGGCGCCCCTGCCGGGAAACACCGCCCAGGCTGCGGCAGGCACCTGCGCACTCTGCGCCCATGCGGGCGGCGCCTGTGTGCTTGCCACAGCTACCCAGTAGCGCCAGTGCTCATTTTGCGTCTGACTGCTGACGCCCAGCAGGCCGCGCGGCTGTGTGTCCATCAGGGCCATCAGCTTTTCCACCAGCCCTTCTGCCGCAGCGCGCGCCCACAGGGCGGGCGCGTGTTCAAAATTCTGCTCCATTTCGCTGCCGATATCTGCGCTGATGCCTATAATGGAAAAGGCGCCGTGTCTTTCAATGCGGTATTCCAGCGCTGCGCCGCCCGTCAGGGCGAGATGGAAGCGAACAGGCGGGTACGCCTTCAGCACAGCGCCCTCGTTTTTGGCTTCGCTGGGCGCTATGCCGTGCACGGCTTGAAAAGCGCGGTTAAATGCCGTGGGCGAGGCGTAGCCATAACGCAGGGCCACATCGGTTATCTTGCCGCCGTTTTGCAATTCTTCTGCGGCCAGCGACATTTTTCTGCGCCTGAGATACTGTGACAGAGGCATGCCTGCCACATAGGCGAACATGCGCTGAAAGTGAAAAACGAAACAGCCCGCAAGGCGGGCCGCGGCTTCCACATCCGGCGGCTGTGTCAAATCTCTTTCTAAAAAACGTATCGCTTTGTTAAAGCATTGCGCCCAATCCATGCTGCATCATCCCTCATTCACGTTCTGCATTTGCTGTGATGATACCATCCTACCACATATCAAAGCAAAAAACCTCTCTTTTCCCGTGCGGAAAAAGAGAGGTTTTTAGACTGCACCCCATTTGTTAGGCAGTATGGTATACTGAATAACAAGTGGGGCGCATTGCTATGCTAAAAGGAATACCAAACAAACGATACACACCGGAATTCAAGAAAATGGTGATAGAGACCATATAGGAGGAAAAGCTGAGTTACAGTGAAACAGCAAGATGGTTCGATGTAGGAGATCATGCTCGACAAAGCTTTTTCAACCATACCGGATGGAACAGATCTGATTCCCCACTCCGACCAGGGCTGGCAATACTAGAATAAGCAGTACCAGCAGATGCTCAAATCAAAAGGAATCGGGCAAAGTAAGTATGAGCCGCAAAGGAAAACTGCCTGGACAATGCAGCGGCCGAAAACTTCTTCGGCCTGCTCAAGAGTGAATTGTTTTATCTGTAAAAGTTCCACTCTATGCAACACTTCACAAAAGAACTCATTGACTATCTGGACTACTATAATAACCGACGGATTAAGACAAAGCTAAAGGGCCTGCCGCCTGCGATTCACAGACAACAAGCCCTTTCGGTTGTTTGAACAATTCTTATTTGAATTATTGTCTAACTTTTTGGGGTCACTTCATTTTATTGTTCTGGCCGCTTACAGCTTTTCCACGCCAAGCGTCATGGCCTCGCCGTTCAAATCCCACTCTTTGGTAATGCCGCCAAGGCTGCCAAGCACCACGGTGTCGGCATTCACCCCGGCCTTTACCTCGGCCTCATGCGCCTTGAGCACACCGGCCAGCCTGTCATTGCCCGCGGCATACAGGCAGATTCGGTCCGCCACATGGAAGCCTGCCTCTTTGCGCATCGTCTGCACCTTGCTTATCACCTCGCGTACATAGCCTTCCTCCACTAGGGCGTCCGTCAGCTGCGTGTCCAGTGCGACGGCTACGCCGCCCTCCTCCATTGTATGGTAGCGGCCTGCCTGCACAGTTTCAATAAGAAGATCCTCGGGTGCAAGCGTCACGCTGCCGCCGGGCAGAGCAAGGGCCAGCGCACCGGTGGAATCCAGCTCGCGCTTGGCCTGTGCGCCGTTCAGCCCGGCCAGAGCCGTGCGTATCTCACCCAGGCGCTTGCCGTATTTGGGGCCCAGCGTTTTGAGCTGCGGCTTGAAGACATAGTTCGCAAACTGCGTCATATCGTCCGTAAAAGACACCTGTTTCACATTCAGCTCGTCTTCGATAATGGCGCGGTACATCTTGTCCAGCGGCGCGTCCGCCCTGACGTAAAGGGCCGCAAGCGGCTGGCGGTTTTTGATATTGGCGCCGTTGCGCGCAGAGCGCGCCAGCACCACCACACGCAGAACTAGGTCCATCTGCTGCTCCAGCGCCGGGTCTGTCATGCTCTCGTCCACCACGGGGAAATCGCACAGGTGCACGCTTTCCGGCGCGGCCTTATCCACGCTTCGCACAAGGTTCTGGTAGATGCTCTCCGCCATGAAGGGAACGAACGGTGCGGCAGCCTTGGCCGTGGTGACAAGCGCGGTATACAGCGTCATGTAAGCGTTGATATTGTCCTGTGTGAGGTTTTCCGTGGCAAAGCGCGCGCGGCTGCGGCGCACATACCAATTGGAGAGGTCGTCCACAAAGTCCTGCAAGGCGCGGGCGGCCTCCGGCACGGCATAGGCCGCCAGGTTTTCGTCCACGGCCTTCACCATGCTGTTCATTTTAGAGAGCACCCAGCGGTCCATCGCGCCAAGCGCGGCCATCTCCAGCGTGTGCTTCGAAGCGTCGAATTCGCAGATGTTGGCATACAGCACAAAGAAGGCGTATGTGTTCCACAGCGTGCTCATAAATTTGCGCTGGCCCTCCAGCACTGCCTTGCCGGAAAAACGCTTGGGCAGCCAGGGCGCGCAGCAGGTGTAGAAATACCAGCGGATGGCGTCCGCCCCATAGGTTTGCAGTGCCTCGAACGGGTCTACCGCGTTGCCCTTGGACTTGGACATCTTCTGCCCGTTTTCGTCCTGCACATGGCCCATAACGATGGCGTTTTTGAACGGTGCCTTATTGAACAGAAGCGTGGAAATAGCCATCAGGGAATAGAACCAGCCGCGCGTCTGGTCCACTGCTTCGCTGATAAAATCTGCCGGGAACTGACTCTCGAACAGCTCTTTGTTTTCAAACGGATAATGATGCTGTGCAAAGGGCATGGCCCCGGAATCGAACCAGCAGTCTATCACCTCCGGTACACGGCGCATTTCTTTGCCGCAGTGCGGGCAGCGGATGGTGACTGCGTCGATGAACGGGCGGTGCAGCTCGATTTCTTCCGGGCAGTTTTCGCTCATCTGCTTCAGCTCTTCAATGCTGCCCACCGCATGCCGGTGGCCGCATTCACATTCCCAGATATTCAGCGGCGTACCCCAGTAGCGGTTGCGGCTGATGCCCCAGTCCTGCACGTTTTCCAGCCAATCGCCAAAGCGCCCCTTGCCGATAGATTCCGGCACCCAATTCACTGTATTGTTGTTGCGGATAAGGTCTTCCCTTACGGCCGTCATTTTGATAAACCAGGAGTCGCGCGCGTAATAGATAAGCGGCGTGTCGCAGCGCCAGCAGTGCGGGTAGCTGTGCTCGAACACCGGCGCGCTGAACAAAAGCCCGCGCTGGCGCAGATCCGCCAACACCTCTTTGTCTGCGTCCTTACAGAAAACGCCCGCCCATTTGGTTTCCTTCGTCATTTCGCCCTTGGCGTCCACAAGCTGCACAAAGGGCAGGCCATAGCGGCGCCCCACCTGCGAGTCGTCCTCACCGAAGGCAGGCGCGATGTGCACGATGCCGGTGCCGTCCGTCAGGGTGACGTAATCGGCGCAGGTGACGTACCAGCATTTTTCCTTCGGGCTTACAAAGTCGAACAGCGGGGTGTATTCCCGGAATTCCAGGTCTCTGCCCACAAAGCGTTCCAGCACGTCGTAGGCGCCCTCTCCCAGCACAGCGTCGGCCAGCGCGGCGGCAAGATAATATACAGTACCCTCCTCGCGCATTTTCACCTTCACATATTCCTCAGCCGGGTTCACGCACAGCGCAACGTTGGAGGGCAGCGTCCAGGGCGTAGTCGTCCATGCCAGATAATATGTGTTTTCTTCATCCTTCGCCGCAAACCGTGCAATGGCGCTGCGCTCCTTCACGTCCTTATAGCCCTGCGCCACCTCGTGGCTGGAAAGCGGCGTTCCGCAGCGCGGGCAGTACGGCACTATTTTGAAGCCTTTATACAGAAGCCCCTTTTCCCAAATCTGTTTCAGCGCCCACCATTCCGATTCGATATAATCGTTCTCGTAGGTGACATACGGGTGCTGCATATCGGCCCAGAAGCCCACGGTGTCAGAGAAATCCTCCCACATACCCTTATATTTCCAAACGCTCTCCTTGCATTTTTCAATAAAGGGCTCCACGCCGTATTTCTCTATCTGTTCTTTGCCATCCAGCCCAAGCAGCTTTTCCACTTCCAGCTCTACCGGCAGGCCATGTGTATCCCACCCGGCCTTGCGCGGCACCATATAGCCTTTCATGGCGCGGTAACGCGGGATCATATCCTTGATGCAGCGTGTTTCCACATGGCCGATATGCGGCTTTCCATTTGCCGTGGGCGGGCCGTCGTAGAAAGTATAGGTTGGGCCGTTTTTTCTGGAATCGATACTCTTTTCAAAAATATCGTGCTCCTTCCAGAACTTTTCAATGGCCTTTTCGCGCGCGACAAAATCCAGATTTGTGGGCACTTTTTCGTACATCGTTGCTCCAGCTCCTTTTCGCTTACAAAAAATCCGCCCTGCTGCAAGCAGGGCGGAAAATTCCGTTGTACCACCTATTTGCTGCGTACCATCATACGCGCCCCCGGTAACGGCGGGGGGCCGGCGCGGCTTACTGCAAAATTCAGCCCGCGGCTCGGGAGAGATATTCGGCAATGCGCTACTGGCGCGGGGCTTGCACCCTCCCCCGCTCGCTTCGGCGTTTGCGCAAGGCTTACTGGCTCCGTCTCAGCCTGTTTCATTCTTCTTTTATTTATAGCACAAACCCGGCTGTTTGTCTATATCCCCTTTTCCGCCGAGCGTTTTTTTGTGTAATAGCAGATAAAATCCAAAACAAGCTGCGCCGCATACAGCGAGGTTTGCCCACAGGGGTCATACGGTGGGGCTACCTCGGCCAAATCAAGGCCCACTACATTGCCCTTTTTCACTACGGCCTCCATAATATCACTTACCTGCTGATACAGCAAACCGCCTGCCTGCGAGCTTCCTGTGCCGGGGCAGATAGAGGGGTCCAGCCCGTCAATATCTACTGTGATGTAATAATTCTTTGCCTGCGGAATCAGCGCAGCCACACCCGCAGCGCCTTTTTCATGCACATCGCGCGCCGTCACAAGCGTGCTGCCCCTGGCGCGAGCTTCGTCAAAATCCTTCTTTCCGCTGCTGCCAAGCCCGCGCAGGCCTATCTGCATCATTTTGCTCACATGGGCCATTTCAGATGCGCGGCGCATGGGCTAGGAATGTGAGTATTTGAATTCTCCATAAGAGTCCGTCCAATCCAGATGTGCATCAAACTGAACAACGCAAATATCGTCAAAACCTGTAAAGGCCCTCAGCACCGGGATTGTAATAGAGTGGTCACCGCCTATCACCACCGGCAGGGCTCCGGTAGATATTATCTTTTTCACAGCGGCCGTGCAGTTTTCAAACGCCTGCTCATAGCCGCACGGTGAAACATCCACATCGCCGCAGTCGATGATTTTCTCACCCCTGTCCAGATAATAGGTATCACGCACCGGGTCATACATGCCATACAGGCCATCACAGTTGATGGTGGACGCCTCGCGCACGCCGCGCGGGCCAAAGCGCGCGCCGCTGCGCGCAGAGGCCGCAACATCGAACGGCATGCCCAGAATGGCAACGTCGTATCCGGGGCCAAGGCGGGCAAGGTCCGGGCATATTTCTGTTTTCATGAAGGAGCAGATGCCTGGCAGGTTAAAGAAGTTGCCGGGGTTTGTGGAATAATTCACATTGGCGTTTCTGTCAAGCTTCATGAAGTTCTTCTCCTTTGAGTTTCTCCTTTTCCTTTTTTGGGTTTTCCTTTTGGAGCACGGCAGCCGCTTTACTTCCAGTCTTCCAACAGAGCTTTCAGCCAGCGCTGAAGGTTCTGCCCCGCCTCGTTTGCCTTTTGCAGCACCTGCGCGTGGGAATGCTTTTCAGCGGCTATGCCCGTCGCCAGGTTGGTGATGCAGGCAATGCCCAGTGCGCGCATGCCCGCATGGTTCGCGGCAATCACCTCCGGCACGGTGGACATGCCCACTGCATCCGCACCCATGCGCTCAATGGCGCGTATCTCCGCGCGTGTTTCGTAATATGGCCCCTGAAACAGTGCGTACACGCCGCGGCGGTACTGAATGCCCAGCCGCCGCGCCGTTTCCATGGCGCGCTTTTGCAGCGCCAGGCTGAACGGCTCCGTCATGTCCGGGAAGCGCGGGCCAAGCCGCTCATCATTTTCCCCCTGCAGCGGGTTCATGCTGGTGGTATTGATAAAATCATCTATCAGCATCAAATCGCCCGGCGCAAGGCTCCGGCTGATGCCGCCACACGCGTTGGTGAGCACCACATCCTGCACGCCCAGCAGCTTCATCACATAAATGGGAAACACCACCTCGCGCATGGAAAAGCCCTCGTAAAAATGAAAGCGCCCCTGCATGGCCGCCACGGGTGTGCCGCCTACACGGCCAAACACAAGGTTTCCGGCGTGGCCCTCCACATTGCTGTGCGGAAAATTGGGTATTTCGGAATAAGGCACTGCCGTTCTCTCCTGCATGGCGTCCACAAGGCCGCCCAGCCCGCTGCCAAGCACAAGCCCTACCCTGGGTGCAAACGGCATGCGGCGGCGCAAATATCCCGCCGCCTGCAAAAGCGTATCATAATAAGCCACAAAACGGCACCTCTCTTTCTTTTTTCAGTATAGCATACCGCTTTTTACCCGCACAAGCATACAAAAGAAAAACAGGCACAGAAAAAGCCGCCGGCCAAACCGGCGGCGTATCTGCTTTCGCCGCAGCTCACTCAATGCGGGCAGCAATATATTCCGGCACCTCTTCAAAAGGGATGTCCAGCACAACGGCAAGCTCGCCATGAAGCAGAGCCTGCGCCTGCTTCATATATTCCGCATCTGCCTTTCCCAGCCTGCGGCCTTCCCTCTCCAGTTTTTTATGCTTCTGATAAATGGCCTTTATCATTCCCACCAGTTCTTCACATTCATGCGCCCGAAGGCTGGCACGGTAACAGTCGGCCAGGTTTTTTTGGTCCTTTGCTTCGTATACCTGCTCTTTTATATTTGGTATTTTATCTATCAGCTCATTCGCCTGCGCTTTGGTAAGCACAGGCCGCATGAACACCTCGGTATCCACAGGGATGTAAATACTTCCCGCGCCATATACGGGGGACAGTTTGTAATAAAGCGCGCCTTTTTCCTTGATAGGGATATTATCCGGCACGGCCACATCTTCCACACGGCACACGCCCGTGCTCCCATATATGATATATTCGCCTTTCTGATACATCCTGTTCCTCCTCTCGCGGTGCCGCTGCAATACGGAGCAGCCGGCTGGCTGTGTGTAAACGGGCAATAAAAAATGCGTCCTTCGGGCAACAGCTGCGCTGGACAAAGGGCGCACACGGTAAGATATGTTGCTCTTATTATAGCACACTTTTCCCTTTTATGTAAGCGTGAAAGAGGCTGTGGCCTGCCTGCAAAACCGCAATGCTCAAAATACCATGCCATTTGCCGCACACTGCAAAATGCGCAGGCATACATGATGACAATCAAATTTCTTTCTGACAGGTGCAAGCGGCAAACGAAGGCCGGGCTTGGCCAATTTTCTTTTTTGGGGCAGGCACATACATATGCAGGTGTGCGAAACACAGGCCCGGCCGGTGCAGCATACAGCGTACCTGTTGGAAAGATACCGGTAAACAGGTATGCCCGCCGTATGAATACAAACAAAGGCATGGCACAGGCTTGGAAAATGTGGTATACTAAAGTTTAATGTGGCCTTATTGCAACAACAGATTAAAGGGAAAATGTTCGGATGCATACAAATGCATTGCGCCGGGCGACAGGTGTTTTTTTTGGGTGTTTTGCCGGGGCTGGCGCTGTTTGAACTCTGTTATAAAGCAACGGCCGCTTTTCTGCTCAAACCGGCGTTTACCTAGCTGGCCGACCATACTTTGGGCAGCAGAGTCATTAAGCTTGCCTTTAATGAGCGTATTCTGGCGGCGGCAGCCACACCAGCATGCCTTGCGGGCGTCCTGCTGCTCTTGGCCCTGAGTACAGCGGCAGTATATTATAAATTTTCTGTACTGTACCTGACGGCCTGCTGCGCCGCAAAGAGCAACCCCTGCGGCCTGCGTATGCGGGCAGAGCTTGCTGTGCCCGCATACGCAGCTTGAAAAGCCCGAGCGTCCTGGTGTTTGTCGCATATGCGCTAGGCCTGTTGCCGTTGGCAGACATTGGCATTTCCCCTTCCCAGCTTCCGCGGCTTCACATTCCGAATTTCATCACCGGCGAGCTTTCCAAAAGATGAATATGAAAGCATGGAGCGCTACCTTGCAGAAGGAGTGTGCGGTCTGATATCTGACAGGCCTGCGCTGGCGGCCGATGTCGTAAGCGCCTATGAGAGCGACAGCCAAAGGACTTTCCCCACTGGCAGAACGAATGGCTGTGGTGCGCAGACGCCGCATCGGTTTTCCCGGATGAAAGCGGAGACACCGTATTTTCTTACCCCGGACAATCATGACATCATTGAACAGACTTTCAAAATAAAACAGAGCTAAAAGGAGGCTACGCATCTGGAACGCATTGAGTATCTGAATCAAAAATATGACAAACGAAAAAAGCGCCTGGAAAAGGAATTGGCGGACCTTGAGGTCCGCCGTGCCAAGGCGCTGGCGCGCCAGCGCCGGTATGACGCACGCTTTGCCAAAGAGACAGCAGAAGTGCCGGGCCATTTCGCCCACGGCGTAAATTTTTACAAGCTTTGCTGGGTGTTTTTCATCTGCTGTTTTCTTGGTGTCGTGATAGAGACTATTTTCTGCTTTATCGCTTCCGGCAGGCTTTCGCAGCGCACCGGCCTTGTGTGGGGGCCGTTCAACCTCATCTATGGGTTCGGCGCCGTTCTGCTTACCGTATCCCTTCAGCGCCTGCGCGGAAAAAACGACAGATATATTTTTGTGGGCGGCGCTATCATTGGCGGTGCTTTCGAATATTTCTGCAGCTGGCTTCAGGAGACTGTTACCGGCACTGTGAGCTGGGATTATTCAGGTATGCCCTTCAACCTGAACGGGCGCATCAATCTGCTGTACTGTATCTTCTGGGGCGTGCTGGCCCTGGTGTGGGTAAAAGAGATTTACCCGCGTATTTCCGGCTGGATCGAGCAGAATGTCTCGCGTACATACGGCGTTGCACTTACATGGGTCCTTGTGCTCTTCATGCTGCTGAACAGTCTTGTCAGCGGCGCAGCTGTGCTTCGCATGGCCCAGCGCTACGAGGGCGTGCCCGCCACAAGCGCCTGGCAGCATCTGATGGACCGCTATTATCCGGATGAAAAGCTCGCCAGAATATATCCCAGCATGGTGCACACAAGCTGACAATAAATATCCCCCGGCAAAGCCGGGGTTTTTTCATATGCGGGCATAACCCTAGAATACTAGCATGCGTGTCACGTCGCGCAAGTACGGTCTGCCAGCCGCAAAAGTTCTGTTACTTGCCGCCCGTAAACGGGCACTTTAGAAGTTCGGCATGGTTA
>OFMK01000839.1_pt1 | contig 27428 bp, 31 predicted proteins | sample 1541781 | NCBI WGS metagenome assembly OFMK01 (sample SAMN04209250, study PRJEB22552) | human gut metagenome | biome: gut; material: feces | host: Homo sapiens | place: USA: Oklahoma
CACAGGACTTAAAATCCTGCGGGACTTATACTCCCGTACCGGTTCGATTCCGGTCAACGGCATATTTCAGGATAAGACTTATATACAGTCAGGGGCAAAACTAAAAACGGGTATACACACATTTTACAGTGCGTATACCCGTTCTTTTTGTGAGTAAATCCTTGCTATCATGCAGGACTGGTTTCCATTTCTTCGGTTTCCTCATCTTTTTCTTTTATATGCCGATTCAGTTTTTTCATCTCCGGAACGACAAAGAGGGCCACGATCACGGCCGATGACATATCTGCGATGGGTCCGGCAAAGAGGATTCCGTTAAGCCCCAAAAAGAGCGGCAGGATCAAAATCAGGGGAACCAGAAGCAGAAGCTGGCGGAGCATAGAGAGGACAGACGCCTTTAGAGGCTGCCCCGTAGCCTGAAAATAGTTTGTGGCCACGATCTGAAATCCGGCGCAGAAAATACCGAACAGATAAATCCTCAGACATTTCTCAGCGAAATTCACAAATGCGGAATTTCCTCCCCCGAATAAATTTACGATCAATCCAGGAAACAGCTGGCATAACAGCCATCCGATCAGTACGGAAACGGTAGCCGCCGCCACCGCATTTTTAAACAGATGTTTGATGCGGCGATATTTTTCTGCCCCGAAATTAAATCCGAAGATCGTCTGGGAGCCGATACCAATGCCGATACAAACAGATGCCAGGATCATGGCAAGCTTCATGACGATCCCCATGGCACTCAATGCCACATCTCCGCCCACGGCACTTTTGTTTCCGTAATATACGAGAGAGTTATTCATCGTAACCTGCATGATGCAGGCTACCAGCTGGGTGATGCCTGAGGAAGTGCCCAGTGCGATCACATTTTTGCAGACAGAGCCATCCAGCTTTAATTCTTTTAGATGCAGTCTCATCTGGCTCCGTTTGCAGAAGTAGAGAAACAGGATCAGTGCGGAGATGATCTGTGATGTAATTGTTGCTATGGCCGCGCCTTTGACACCCCAATGAAAGATAAAAATATAAATTGGATCAAGAATGGTATTTAATACCGCCCCGATCAGGATTCCATACATGGAAAGGCGGGGACTGCCGTCTGTCCTTGCCATATTAGAGAGACACGGTCCGATGACACTGAATGGAACACCGATCAGGATGATAGACGCGTAATCCTTTGCGTAGGGCATGATACTCTCTGTTGCTCCGAATAAACGAAGGATCGGTTCCATAAAAATAAAGCCGGTCACGGCCAGCACGATTCCGGTGATAATGGAGAGCATAAAGTTATTGTTTAATGTTTTCTCGGCTTCATCTTCTTTTTTCTGTCCCAGCTTGATTGCAGCATAAGCACTTCCGCCGGACCCGAGCAGAGTGGCGAATGCCATGATGATCGTAATGATAGGAAATGTAACCGTTGTGGCCGCATTTCCAAGGTAACCCACTCCCTGCCCGATGAAAATCTGGTCTACGATATTATAGACAGAGTTTACCAGGACAGAGATCGTGGAAGGTACTGCAAATTGGAGCAGCAGCTTTCCGACCGGTTCATATCCCAATGGATTTTCTTTCTTATTTGTCTGTGTTTCCAAATGATTTCAACCTCCTGTTCTGTATATATGAATATGCATTGTCTGAAATTTTTGTAAGCAGAAGTTCTGCCTGCTGGATTTCTTCTTCCGAAAGATTCTGTAACAATATTTCGTTCCACTGTCCGCGCAGATCAAAAATCATTTGGAGAGCAGGTTCTGCCTCACGTGTTGTGAACAAATGCTGGACTCTCTTATCACAGACATCCGGCTCCCGTCTTAAATATCCCTGATCCTCCATTTTCTTTACCGCTTTTGTAACAGTGCCTTTATCGAAGTGTCCGATCTTGGCCAGTTTCTGCATGCTGATTCCCGGATTTTCATAAATGCACACGAGAAAGAACTGCTGTCCCGGACCGATCTCTGTGTCAGCCAGGGACCAGTCAAAGAATCTCATTCCGTGACGGTGGATAACAGAGATCAGTCTGCTGATTTTTTTCATAAAAGTCTCCTTTTTCGAATAAAGTTGAATACACCAACTATTTTGGGCCAAAAAAATTAGTACTTTGAACATAGATGAATCAAAATACTATTTTAGATAAATATAATATAGCATAAATTAGTTGCATATTCAACTATATGTAAGAATAAAATAGAATATCGGCATGTAATTACCATAAATTACCAGCAACTGATGCGCATCGCTGGTGATAAAATGAGAATATAAGAAGGAGGGAGAGCATGGGATATGGGAAAACAGACAGTAAAAGTACAGACGAACATGATCGCCAAGGTGCATTGGACCCTTCATTGATACCGGAAGATAAGCCCACGGAGAGACTGAACAGACGAATGAAAAAAATATTTGATGAGGCCAGAAAAAAGGAAGCGGCAGAGGAGGATAACAAAGACTTTTGAATACCGGACACGTTGTATTTTATGCCCTTTGGACTTGGCGCGTCCGGCGCAGTAGGGTATAATACTTACTAATATAATAATTTTTATGGAGGAATGTATTATGGAAATTACAAGTCTGCTGCCGGGCGTGAAAATTGTAAAAGAGGACGGAGAAGTAAAAGAAGACGTTTTTATCTCCCAGGGGGACAAAGTTAAGGTGACAACTGTGGATGAAACGGTGACGGGGACTTTCATGCTTGTGGAGTTTGCACGTTACAGTGAAGAAGATGATATTCTCCATATGGTGAGAGATGAAGAAGGATTTGCTGTGCCCTTCGACCAGATCATTGATATTGTAAGAGCAGATTAATCCTCTGCAGGGAAGGCACCAGCAACTGTATGACGCGACCGCTGCAGAACAAAATGTCATAACAAAAGAAATCAGTGTTTCCAAAATTAATAAAAAAAGATGCTCAGCGTTGTGCTGGGCATCTTTTCAGAATGATCAAAGCTATTATGCAAGACAAACGTTGACAGCCTGTAATCCGCGGTTACCCTGAGTTGTCTCAAATGTAACTTTCTGTCCGTCTTCTAAAGATTTAAAACCTTCTGCAGCAATTCCTGAAAAATGTACGAATACATCTTCTCCTGTGCTTTCGTTTGTGATAAATCCAAATCCTTTAGTGCTGTTAAACCATTTTACTGTACCGTTATTCATGTGGTACCTCCTAATATTTTTATTGTATTTGAAGCAAAAATAAAAAAATCACATATTTTTTGTAAATCATCAAGAAGTGGTAATGATTTACAAAAAATATGTGAAAATCAAAATCTTATCAAAATACTTGTTTATAATAACATGAGGGAATATAATTGTCAAGCAATTCTGAAAAATAATTCACTGTCTCATTTGGGAATTATTCAAGTTCTTAAACAAAAAACTTTAACAGGACAGCAGTGAACAAATACAGACATAAAAAAACGGCTTATTTAAGCCGTTTTTTCAAGAGCGATAGACGGGACTCGAACACAGATATAAAAATCCTTATAAATGCCTAAAAGAAAGGAGATTCAGAGGATATTAAGTTTTTTTGACAGCAGGGAGTGACAGCAAATTTGACGGAATTCTAATGAAAATAAAAAAATAATATGTTCTAAATAGGAGTGTAAAATATAAAGGATTTCTTGGAGTTACATATTTTATTTTACACTCCCTTAAAAAATAAAAAGTTATACAGTTTACTTAACAAGATCTGTTAAATAATCATTTCATTTTTTTTAAATAAGTCAATAGCAACTTGCCAAGAAAGTAAATGTTTTGAAACGGATTTAATTCGTCTCAAAGACTCTTGTTCATCTTTAGAATTAAGTTCTTCACATACATCGCGGAAAATTCCTTGTGCTTTTTTAATTAATTCTTGTACAAATACAATTCTGTCAGATAGAAGCTCGTAATCATTTAAAATGGAAAATATATTATGTAAACTTTCCCAATATTGATGCTCTAAATCAACGAATGAAAGCATATCTTCGTCTATCAAAAAAATATTATCATAACTTGTATTACTAAGAATATCCTCTTTTGATATCTTACCACTATCAACCATATTGTTTATATCAACAAACATTATATTACTAAGCAGAGGAATACTAGTGTATCTTTTCTTTCTTCTACCGAAAGTGTCTGTTGTTTCAAATTTGCTTTTTTGAAATTTTCTTAATGTATTAAACCAGCCGGAAGCAATAAATTCACATTGTAACATTGAAAATAATATTGAGTTCATAAAACTATATCCTATAATAAATTTAAATCCTTGCTTCTTTAACTGATAAATAAAAGAAAAAATATTACTTAAACAATTAGAATCAATATCCTCATAATTATTTTCTGTATTACCTTCATAACATATTGTTAGATAAATATAATCTGGTTGATCACATAAATCAACTAGTTCTTCCAACATTTCTTCTACATTTTGTCGATTGTTAAAAAAAGAACTTTGTATGAGTAATGATAAAGCATAATTTTTAAAAGTGTATTGATTGATACAATAGTTATATATTTCAATAGAGTAATCGAAATGCCAATCGATATTATTAATATAGAATCCAGGAGTGATTAAAACATTAGAAATTAATTTTGAATTAGTTGCATGATGATCAATATAATCGATAATTTTTCTTTCTTTGTTTCTCCAATCACGTCTTGTTACATTTTCCGGATAACAGTCAATTTCACTAAGTTTCTTTTGTGTGGATTCTGTGAGAGTTGAGTAATAAAATTGTGGATCAAGAAATGAATTGTTCTCATTTAATTGTTCATTTGAATTAATATATTTTTGAATTGATTCAAATCGTTCATCGTTCAAAGAAAAAATAGCGCCTGCTAAATTACCGGCATCTATACTGTCAATAATTTTACTTCCCTTTGCAGGGCCATGTTGTGCTAATAATTTACTCATTAGTATCTACCATCCTCTCCATTGTGTTAAGTGCAAGTATAAAAGAATTTACCGAATCGAATCGATTACGTTCTTCAATTTGAATCAGCTTTTTTATAATAAGAACTAATCGTGAAGTAAAATCGTTTTCTTCTATAGATCTAAAAATATCATCCTCTATTTCTCTATCATATCTTCGAATTAATTCTTTATGAGGGGATGCTGTATCACCCTCGGATATTATTTTAAATAAAGGATTATAACCTAAAATAATTTCTAATGCAATTATTCCTACAGCATACAAATCACTTCCGAACGTAGCTCGCTTTGCATTTCCAAAATATTGCTCGGGAGATGCGTAACAACGTTTCCCAAGTATCATATGAGATTTTGTAAAAGCACCATCATCCAATTTGACAACTCCTGGGTCAATTAAGATATATGTATTATCAGAAATGATTATATTATCAGGAGATATGTCGCGGTGAATTATTCCATGCAAAGACAGTTTTTCTAAGAGGTTTCCTAGCTGAAAAAGAAAATCAAAAGTAAAAGTAGCTTTATTTTCTATTGGAGATTTCATTTTTTGTTCTAGAGTTTCACCAATAACAAATTCCTCTATTAATAGTCCATAAAAAGAATCATCTATTTTCACCTCATCATCAAAGTAGACTATTTGAGGAAAACAACATAAATCTTTAATTTTACTTACTTGGATATAGCGATCAAAACATCTTTTTTGTAACTCGACATAATCTATTATATCTTCTATGTTATAAGGGAAATCCCCGGCGTTCTCAATATTTTCTAAAAAGTCGTAGAGACTATTATAATTATCTATTAAATTTGTTTGGAAATAAGATCTAATATCTTTTAGGTAGTCAAAAAATTTAACCATCCATTTCAGATTACCATTTGCATCTGAAATTTTAAAAGTTATTGATTGTCCTCCATTTTTATTTGCAATAATTCTAAAAGGTTCAGTAAAAAATAATTTTTCTTTTAGGCAAAGTTCTATAATTTCATTGAATTGCATTTTTTCTCCTTATCCAGCAATGTTTTTTGAATTGCATTCCTTTAGAACATTTGCTTTAGTGATATTTAACAAACGGATATGATTATTTGGACCTTTCAATTTTTTAGCCTTTAGTAAAGTTATGTTTTCATTTTCATTAACACCTATTAATCCTATTCCTCTTGTCTTTAGTAATTCCTTTTTTGATATGATTAATTTTCGAGCAATGTGTTCGGGAAAGACTAAATAGCTATAGTCAATAAATTCTTTATTATTTTTTGCCTGATAGAAAGCTTTATTAAAGTCTTTTAATTTAGCTTCATATCCAATAATTGTTGTTTTAGGAAATTTAAAACTACATTCTCTTAAATAATTATTCTTCTTTTTTACAATAAGATTGCTATTCAATAATTCATATAATACTTTATCAATTGTTGCTTTACTGAGGCCTACCGTTCTAACTAATGTGTTTTTAGAAATGGGACGCTCATTTTTAATTTTAGAAAAGATTAAAGCACTAGCAGGTTTGGAAAGTACTTCTATTTGATCTTTCTTGAATGGTAAAGTTGAATTTTTTATACTTACAATATCAATATTTCCAAATCTTATTGGCATTTCTTTTATTATTATTTCATGTTCTGATTTATTATAGTTATTTATAAAACTTTTTACTAACAATTCTTCAAAATCAAATTGCTTTTCCATAGAGAGTTGTCCTTTCATTAAATTACCCTATTACATTCAAAACATTACTATTAAACAAATTTATCTTTTTATACTTATAACTACCATAAATTCCGAGTTAATAGTTTATCTTCTGAGTAGACACATGTTCATAAGTTGTTTTTTCAGAAGGTATTAAATATTACTATTTGGGATAGGGCTTTATTTCTTTAGTTAATCCTAGTAAATAGTCAACACTGGTTCCGTGTAATTCAGCCAATTTGATTAAGATTTGAGTTGGAATATCAACGTCACCACATTCATAATTGGAATAAATTCTTTGACTACAATTCAAAATGTTTGCAACTTCAGTCTGTGACATATCTTTATCTTCTCTTAAATCACGAATTCTTCTATACATGTTTATCACCTCGTTAAATAAAGAATACAGTAGCGATATATTCGCTACGGAGTTTTAGCGAATATATCGCTATAGTTATGTAAAAATCCTAATTTAACCTCTATATAAAAGAGTCAAGATTTTTAGGAAATGGATACCAAAATGATACTATCCACAGGTACCTAAAAGAAAGAAGATTCAGAGGGTATTAAGTTTTTTGACGGCAGGAATGACGACAAATCTGACAGCATTTGATTTTCTACAATTGAGATGTATACATGGCTGATCTATTGTGGATCAAAAGTAATGATTGAAGATGTGAAAGGATTATGATAGTATAAAAATGGAAAGACATATAGCTAGGAGGAACAATATTTTGGATGTAATTAATAATAGAAAAAAAGCATTATTGGAGAAAATCAAAGAGTTTCGCCTGCTGGACGATGATTTTATGAGTAAAGTTTTTGAAGATGATTATGAATGCATAGAGCTTCTTTTGCATATTATAATGGAAAAATCAGATTTAAAAGTAAAAGAAGCTCATACACAATACACTATAAAAAATTTGACTGGACGTTCTGTACGATTAGATATTTATGCAGTTGATGCTGTTGGGAAGAAATATAATATTGAAGTACAGAGAGTGGATAAAGGGGCTGCTGCAAAAAGAGCAAGATATAACAGCAGTGTAATGGACGCAAATTCATTGGTACCAGGCTCTGATTTTAACGATTTGCCAGAGACATATGTTATTTTTATTACCGAAAAGGATATTATGAATGGCAATAAAGCGGTTTATCATATTGACCGTGTTATAAAAGAGACAGGAAAGAGTTTTGATGATGAAGCACATATTATATATGTGAATGGAGCATACCGGGATAAAACGCCGATTGGTCAGCTGATGCATGACTTTTCTTGCAAGAATCCAAATGAAATGTATTTTAAAATATTGGCGGATAAGACACGGTATTTTAAGGAAGATGAGAAAGGAGTGACAGCCATGTGTAAGATAATAGAAGATCTGATTGACAGTGAAAAGAAAGAGATTGCATTAAAAATGCTGAGAGATGGGAAACTGCCAAAAGAAGAAATTGCAAAATACTTCGGCCTTACTTTGGAACAAGTAGAAGAACTGGAAAGAAGTCTGTATGTGCAATCATAGTTAGTAGGGCTGAAAATTAGAAAATCCTTTTATAAAAAAAGACAGGCAAAACTTCTAAAAGTTTTGTTTGTCTTTTTTAATATTATCTGATTGGAATTATTCAATCTCTATTTTTCCGTGACCTTTTTCAAATTCAGAAACATGTTTTTTCATTAAAACTTCAATTTCCCGATTAGCAGAGCGTGCATTATATTCGGCAACATATCGAAATTTTTTTAATAGTTCAGAATTTGTTCTTACAGTGAATTTTACTGTGTCAGATGGCATGATATTACCCTCCTGAAAAGAATATGCCATTATTATACAGTCTAAATGACGGCAAATTATAAAGTGACATCATTGTGACGGCAAATAAGAGGGGGTTAATTCAGTTCTATTTTCCCTTGCTTTTTCTCAAAGTCTTGTATATGTTTTCTTATAAGCAATTCAATTTCCCGGTTGGCAGAACGCGCATTATATTCAGCGATAAAACGAAACTTTTGAAGTAAATCTGAATCTATGCGCAGTGTAAATTTTGATAGTTTAAAAGACATATAAACTCCTCCACAAATTATTATGACATCATTATAAGGTCTTTATGACGGCAAAAAATGAATTGACGGCATAATGACGGCGTATTATAATGTGAATATGTAACTTGAACACATTATCTGAGAAGGGATCTGTATTATGTGTGATTTAATTAATTTGTTAACGAGGATAAGTGGAAAAGAAAAGACAGGGATTTTATTAAAAGAATTTTTCGCAAATAGAATAGATAATGAATTAGAAGAAAATTTAAAGAGAAACAGAAAATTTCAATCAGTTAGCAAAGAAACTTGTGAAAAGGCAGTTAGAATAGACAAAATAGGACTTAGCCAAGAACAATGGAAGGTTGTAGAAAGTGCTTTGTGTGCAAGCAGTTATAAGGGTGCTGAATATGGAAGACTCGCATATTATCAAGGCTTTACAGATGCTCTAAATCTTTTGTATGAAATGAGCCAGTTGTTATCTTAGTGAGGTAAAGGGACAAGGCAAAGCCGATACGCCGTAGGGCAGCCCTTTACGGAACGAATACAGCCAATATAAAACTATTCTAAAAAGAGGACTTGAAGGTCATAACCTTGCAAGTCCTCTTAATTACCCATATAAGAAAATAGCCGTGGAAGTCTATTTTTCGAACCATTCGTAAAATTCATATTTGGTATGATCTGAATATAGCTTTATCAATGCAGGGCGCATGGTTTGAAAAACTTCTACTAGCTCTTTTCCGCCAAACATAACATTGATTCCTCCTTTATTTGTCAGTAACACGGACAGACTATTGATCAGGTCAATCGTCTGTTGATCGTTGCCTAAAATATTTATCAGCTTCCCAATTAAATACTCTTCATCAAAGCTAATGTTTTTATCTTTTATATCACGTTCATAAAAGAGTTGAATCTCTTTTTCTAATTTTTCTCTATCTCCGTATTTAATTTCTCCCAACTCAATAACGTAATCATAAGCTTTGGCTGTAATAAGATTAATAGCATCTTCCTGCTGATTTTCATTCAATGATGAATGTACAGAAATATACTCTTTTGTAACTTTGGAAATATAGTCTTTTATAATCTTGTCATAAATATCTGCGAAAACATCATCTATTGAAGCTTCATCCGGATAACCAAATTCATTTTTCCAATCCCAGCTTTCATCTTTGCTATTCAGGAATTCTTGTTTTAGCTGCATCGGTAAATCCGGAAAATCTTTTAACAGTTGTTTAAATCCCTTTTTCACCAGATAATCCCGAATATAGTCCTCCATCTCTCCAAAATAGAACCATCCTATGCTTTTACCTGTAATTTTCTCAAGTTGTTTAATAATCTCTATTGGTGCTAAGGTATATCCCTGCACATAAGAATTGATTGTTGGTTTAATCAAACCCAGTCGATTTCCAAGTTCTGTTAAAGATACGCCTAATTCCTCTTTTACAATTCGTATCCGCTTTCCGACCAACTCTTTTTGGGGGCGCATTAATTTAAACATAAAATTCCTCCTACGATATCGTCATGTAACTTTATATATGAATTAGGTTCATTATAACATATCGGATACAATATCGAATATATTTTCTGGGATTTTTCTTGACAACGAATATGAAATCGGATATTATAGAATCATAACAAACCATTTTATTTTTTTGCCACGAACGGATATGAAATCGGATATTGATTCAAAAATTGGTCTATATAGTAGGAAATATTGATTTTATGTAGAATCTCAAGAAATTCATAAAATGTTCGTTTTAGATAAATTCCTGTTTAATTGCAATAATTTTTTAACTGAATGAGTGCTGTCCTGATGATACAGTAATGCCGCATATGCACAGAAGAAACTGTGTTTTGATATGTTACCAAGATAACGCCAGCATTGGCTGGGCTGTAAGGGGTATTATGCGAATACGTGTCTTTTCCATAAATGGGAACAAGGTAGGGAATAAACCGTTGACACAGGAAGAAGAAGGAGAAACAGCAACGATTGATCAACGAACAGAGTTTGATTTTGTGTCCTCGTTTGTCCTAGTTCTATTGGGCATAGGGGCTGACAGGCGACACAGGCGGCGTGCGGAGCGAAAGCCGTTAGGTGTCGCCTGTCACTGGTGCGGTTTACCGCACCAGTGCCTTTAACCCCCAGTCACTAACAGGGGGGTACAAATGCAAACAACAACATGCAACAAAGCTAGAAAACATCAGGCTTTGAGGTGGTTTTTAAGGGTGTAAACTAAAGGCCTGTTAGTTTACACCTATACAAAAGAGGCGTAAATCACTTTAAGACGTATTCAAAAAGGGAGTTAAGAACACCACTTCTTAACTCCCAAGCTTAATAAAAGAGTGTGATAACCATAAGAGGTTACTACACATCCTACGGATATATGGGATATGTAAACGGCACCTACATCTTGTTCGCAACAGAAACCGAATACATCGAATATATCATAGGATAACTCCCAAAGGGTTTGACGGATAACGACCGGCCGATCCGTTTGAAATTTAGCACATATTAATTGTAATTCTGAAAGACTGGAAAGTCAATGAGAAAGGAAAATAAATGAATCGTAATACAGATGAGATGAAATTGTGGTTATTTGATATTTCTCATGGTAATTTAACGGATACAGATATTTTAAAAGGATTCATAAAATATTATATCTTGTATGATCTAACGATCGGAGACATGAAGTCTGAAATTCGATTTCATACAGGTTATGGCGATTTAGGACTGAAAACAGCTGTTGAGAATGTGAAAAGAGTACTAAGTTCTGTAGCAGTAAATACAGTTTTATAACATTGAGGGTATTTAGAAGAAATAAAAGTAGAATTATTAAGGAATAAGACGAAACAATACGCCATAGGAAATTCTTGATAATTAATATAATATTTGAGAAAGGGGGTCATAGCCATAACACAAGATGAATGGTTGCGGATCGGAATTGAAAAAGCTATAATAGAGCCAGAAAACTTAATATCTTCTGAAAATATAAAAGATATGAATAAGAACCTTGACAATATAAAAGTGTCGTCAGAAAGAAATGTGATTGCCAGAAAAGATGGTCGTTTTATGTGCTATGCTCACTTGAAAGCTGGACGGAAAGCTATATACGGAAAAACTCCGGCAGAGGCTATTGATAAGGCAGAAAAGCGTGAAATTGACGATCAACGTGCAAATTCGGATGAAGTGAAATATTCCTTGGAGACTTATTATAAAAAATGGTTTGTAGCCAAGATGCATACGAATATCCGTCCGCAAACGTTAGACCGCATTGAGAACACTTTTAATAAATACTACGCGGCAGAGTTTTCTAAACAGGATATCAGACAACTGGAAGAAAACGTGGTTATTGACTTTCTAGTTAAATGTATCAATGATACAGAAAAGAAGTATGTCAGTAGGAAAGAATTTTCTAAAATTATGCAGATTATCAGAGAAGCTTATCAAACCTATTATGATGAATGTGTTCTTTCTCATGAAAACGTACCTAATGGAATAGCATGGGATACAGTAAAAAGAAAAGTCGAAGAACAAGCGGTTATTCAAAGTCCAAAGAAAAAGGAAATTGCACTTTCTGATACTGAACGGAAGAACATGGAAGAAACCGCTTTGTTGGAAAAGGAAGTTTCTCCTCTGCTTTGGGTATTGGTGACCTGTACAGGATTAAGAATCGGTGAATTAACTGCACTTACATGGAATGATGTGGACTGGGAAAATGAAGTTTTGAGCATTTCAAAAACTGTTTGCAAATATTATAAACGTGATAAGCAGGGCAGACGAATAAAACAGGTTTATGGCATTGGTACAACAAAGACTGCACATTCTAAACGTGAAGTACCATTGACTGAAAGGGCTATGTGCGTATTAAGGCTTTTAAAGGACCTCCATCAGAAAAAAGGTTGGTATAAATCAAATCAGCTACTTTGTTATGATGGATACCATTACGTGGCGAGAACGGCAAAATTGGCTAAAGATTTAAAGAAATTTTGTGAAAGAGCCGGGATCGAACCAGACAGAATTCATCCTCATCTGCTACGCAAAACCGTTGCAACTGTATTACATGAAGCTGGAATGAGTACCAGAGATATTGCAGATATACTCGGTCATTCGGATATTGCAACCACAGAACAATGTTATATTATTTCAACAGAAGCAGAAAAGAAACGAAAAAAAATGGCGGCAGTTTTATAAAAACTATCGTCATTTTTTTATTGAAAAAGTCACCAAACTTTTTGACATCAATCATTAAATTTTGACAGCAGTTCTACTTGTTATTTAAACTGCTGAAAACCTTGATAAACACTAGAGTTTCTGAAATTAAAAAAGAGCGATAGACGGGACTCGAACCCGCGACCTCAACCTTGGCAAGGTTGCGTACTACCAACTGTACTACTATCGCATATTATCTGAAGTTCTTTGCTGAGAACAAAATTTATTCTACAATATCAGGGCAGAGATGTCAACTATATTTTTTACTTTTTACTACTTTTTTGCTGTATGAAAAAAACAATTAACGGATTGACAAAAAGATAAATATAAGTTAAAATATGGAAATAAGATATCTTATATCAAAATACAGCCAATCACTTCTACATCTATTTCAAGACAACCCCATTTCCATTGATCAGGAGGAACTATGCAGAAATTTGCAATCGAAGACAAGTATTTTGGGCCGCTGCTGCCTTTCATTCAGGACGATATGGTCACCGACGTTAACTGGAACGGAAAAGAGCTGATCGTTGACGACCTGGAGCGGGGCAGGCATACTGTTGCTGGAACAGAGATTTCAGAAAGTTTTATCAGCCAGTTCAGCGCAAGAATAGCCAATGCAGTCTCTGCTCCGTTTAATAAATATGATCCTTTGGTGGAAGCAGAAGTAGATGGACTGAGGATTTCCATTATACATGAAGATGTATGTGCCACCGGGCGGAGTATTTCTATCAGAAAGTCACCGGCACTTGTAAGGCTCAGCGAAGATAAAATTTTTAAAGAGAATTACTGCGGCAGAGAAATCCTGAATTTCCTGAAAAACTGCATTCTGGGACATATGAATATTGTGATTGCAGGTCAGGTAGGCAGCGGCAAAACAGAACTTTTGAAATATCTGACCAGGTTTATTCCGGACATGGAGAGAGTTATCACGATTGAGGACAGCTTAGAGATACATTACCGGGAGATTAATCCGGGAAAAGACTGTGTGGCCATTGAGGTCAATGAAGATACTTTTGGCTATGTAGATGCCATTAAAGCATCTTTAAGACAGCTGCCTACGTGGATTCTTTTGTCGGAAGCCAGGGGCGAGGAAGTACAGCATTTAATACAGTCCCTTACTACGGGACACTATTCGCTGACAACCGTTCACACAGATGATGTGCGAAGGATACCGGAGAGGATGAAAAATATGGTGGATGATCCTATCGCATCGGAACGTATAGAGAGGGACGTCTATGGATTCGTTGACCTGGGAATCCTGATACGGAAGGAACAGAGTCCGGATGGCAGAATTCGCCGTTACATTGATCAGATTGCCTGTTTCTATTTGGACAAGACCGGACAGAAAACAATACAGTTGATCTTAAAGGACTGGAGGATTATAAATAAAGAACTTCCGGAGAAATTAAAGAAGAAATTTTTGGTCAAAGATCCGTTCCGATGGGAGGGGAGTGAACCATGAGACAACATTATAAACGAACAATTCTGACAACATTTCGGTACATCAAATATACAAATCTAAAAAAAGAGATTCGTGGCTATGGATACTCTTATTCATTTAAAAAATATCTCGCATCTTTACTTTTATCTTTCCTTGGAATTCTTTTAGCAGGAAAATTTTTTCATCTGCAAATACCTTATATCATAGGCCTGGGTCTGGCATATCTGTGTTTTTTTCCGATTATTATCATCCGGCAGTTTAAATATATGTATGAACAGCAGAGATTCAGGGATGTGGTGAATTATTTGGAGCAAATGATGTATTCTTTCAAAAAACAGCCTAAGATCATTGTGGCATTGGAGGAGACAAAACAGCTTTGTGAAGGCCGTATCCTGGAGCTTATCGATGAGGCAGAAAAAGCCATCAGCAGTCCGGGTGCAGTGGACGATTTATACCGGCACGCACTATCCTGTATCGAGCAGGAGTACCGCTGTGACCGGATGAAGATGCTGCATGACTATCTGGTCAAGGTGGAAAATCTGGGCGGTCAGTACCAAAGTACATTAAATATCATATTAGACGATGTGAAAGAATGGACAGAGCGGACATATCTCTTTCAGAAAGAGAGAAAAAGCATGAAATTTAAGATCGTACTATCTCTAACCGCATCTCTGGCAGTCGCGGGGACCACAGTTATGATGCTGGCCAGCGATGAGATGCTTGGAAAGGTGCTCAGGGGACCGCTCTATCAGAGAACGACGTTTTCTCTTTTGGTTTTATTTCTGATGTTATATCTGGGAGCACAAAAACTGCTCACAGGCTCGTGGCTGAAAGATACACTGGATGAAAATCCGGAACAAATCAAAAAAGATTTTAAGACAATGCGGGAGGAAAAGGACGGAAAACAGCCGTGGATCATTACTATACTGAGTTTTCCCGTTTTACTCCTGGGGTTTGACTGGCAGAATCTTTATATTATAGGGGCGGTAACAGCCCTGATAGCCGCAGCGTGGTTCACGCCGTCGTTAAAGAGAAAGAATGCCGGGGGAAGAATTCTAAAAGAGATCAATCAGAAGTTTCCATATTGGCTCAGGGGGATCGCACTGAGCCTTCAGACAGAAAATGTCTATGTTGCGATAAGGGATTCTCTTGATCAGGCACCTTATGTATTAAAGGAACAGATAGAGATACTTCTTCGTAACATTGATGAAGATCCCGAATCTATACTGCCGTATCAGAATTTTCTGTCGGAGTTTGATCTGCCGGAAATACAGTCTGCCTCCAGAATGCTGTATTCCCTTACCAACTGTGGGAAAGACGATTCCGAGGCACAGATCAATACCTTGATTCACCGGAATAATGTATTGATGGACAAGGCAGAATGGCTTCAAAATGAGAACGATGTAGCAGGGATAGGAGCATTGACATTTGTGCCCATGATACTGGCAACTTTCAAGATGATCATGGACCTGGGCTTGATTTTTGGAAGTTTCTTTACGCTTTGGACGAAGCTTTCGTAATAGACAGGAGGATATATGCAGGATTTTTTTGAGGAACTGGGAGCGGTTTTATTTTTGCTGCTTACAGGCATTGGTATTTGTGCAGTCTACATTCATTTTGTTCAGCTGATCAGCTGAAAGGAGGTGACACCTATGAAGACAATCATTGACGAATACGGCAGCATCATCTTGTGTGTGATCGCGGGAACCGCGGTGCTTGCGTTTCTGGGAGTACTATTATCTGCTGCTGCCCGGTTTGGAACGGCCTTTTTTGACTCTATCAGCTGCGCATTGTGTTAGGAGGATGAGGTGAAGCAGACCATTGAGAATTACGGAAGGATTATTGTGTTATTAGCAGCAGCTTTTGGAGCAGTTTTCCTCATACGAAATACAGTCTATTCACAGCTGAAAGCAAACGGCGTGATACAGGATACCAATCATATCTCATCCAATGAATTTTTTCAAAAGCAGGGCAGACCAAAGTTATCTGGAGTCCGCGGGGAAGACGGTACGGCAAGAAGACTTGTCATTAGAAAAGAAGAAAAGCTGATTCCGAGAAAGCTTGTAAAGGCAGAGGATAAAAAAGACGGTGACTTGACAGAAAAAATCAAGATTTTTGTTGTCACGAATGAGGGAGGGAAAGAAGTGAGATCTCTGTTTGAGTCAGAATATCTGGATACGAGTCATGATAAAGAATTCATTCTTTTATATACGGTTAAAAACTCCATAGGGTTAGTTTCGGAAGGAAGAATTAAGATACTGGTAAAGAATTATGGTGAAAATCACAGTGAATGAAGATGTGAAGCGGTTCCTTATATATTATACAATTTACAGAATCTGCGGACAGCTGTGCAGCCTGATCGGAATTCCCGGTCTGTATCCAAATCTGATCAGCGGCCTGTGCCTGATCCTTCTTTGCAGCCCCTTTTTGGCAAAGGATCAAAAGAAAGGATTCATAGTCCGCAGAGAGCTGATCTTATTTACAATATCTTTCTTTTTCCTCACGCAGTACATCTCTGTTTATCTAACTGATATTTTTCATAACAGCAAATTTATAATGAATCAAGAGGCTGAAAAAAGCCCGATCTTAGTAAACGCAGCTGCGGCAGGGATTGTTGGACCGGCAGCCGAGGAACTTTTATTCCGCAGATTCTTGTATGAAGGACTAAAACCAATAGGAAAAGTAAAGTCGTCTCTGATTTCCAGCGTTATTTTTGGGCTGTGTCACAGACAGGTGATCCAGGGAATCTATGCATCACTGTGGGGGAATGTCTTTTGTTTTGTGTATGAAAAACATCAAAGCTTAAAAGCACCTTTTTTAGTACATATGATCAGCAATATGCTGTCTTTTTCACCGATTCTTTGGATCAGTCTGAATCATGTTTGTTTTACCGTCTGTATTACTTTTATTTCCGCATGGATCGTCTGCCTGGCGATTAAGAAGAAAGGGGAATGTTTATGAAGATGCCTGTCGAATTAGTCGTCAGTGTGATTCTGCTCTGCCTCGGTGCCTTTATAATGGCTTCATATAACGGAGCGGCACTGGAGGAGGCCGGAGCGAGAGCTGTTCATGAGGATATGATAGGGAGAATTGAGGCCAGTGGTTTTGACCCTTTGACTATTAAAGAGTGTGAAAAAAAGGCGTCTGAAAAAGGATATAGTCTTTCCATAAAAAATGACGGCTTTTATGATGATAAGCCAAAGTATAAAGTAGTGCTGGCTTATCATCTGAGGATAAAACTGCTGGGAATTGCCAGCCGGCAGGAGATTGAAGGGTATGCATTATGAGGAGGATAAAAAATGAAGCTGGCTGTAGAGACATTTGTATGCTGTTTTATTATAGCCGCAGGAATGTTTTTAAATGTCGTTTATTGTGCCAATACGAAGGTGGTCTCCAACGCAAAGCAGTACCAGTCGGCCGCAGTCCATAAGATGGATGCGGCAGGTTTTTCAAAAGCAGTGGTGGAGCAGTGCCGGAAGGAGGCAAAGGAGGACGGGTATGTTTCTTTGGATGTATTAAAGGAACAGGCTGATGAGAACAGGGCCCGCTCTCTTGTAACATTGAAGTATAAATTATATGTACCTCTGCTGCGGATAGAAAAGGTTTGTCAGATCAGAAGCTATGCGAACAGTGTAACAGAGGATGAAGAATGACTGAAAGGAGTTATTTATGAAAAGTTTTTTAGAAGATTATGGATTGATTATTGTAGCGGTGATTGTAGTGCTGGCTTTATGTGTTTTTGCCAAAGGTACTTTTGTGACGCAGTTTCAAAAAGCGCTGACGGATACCGTTTCAACATTTTTTGAGAAGTCAGGTGCAAACAGCTCGTTTATTCTGCTGGGATGACACGGCGGGGCATAAAGCAGAGGAGGAGCCATTATGAAAGGGGCAGTCACAGGAATTATTTTACTTGTCATCTTAATCTACTCTGTGTTTATAACACAAAATATTGCAGGCCTCACAACCAGAAAAACAGAACTTACGATGGATGTCTCCAATGCGGTTGAACAGACTTTGGACAATATGAAGGAGGAACAGTATGAATCCAGAGAGCAGATGGCAGAGGCATTTGTCCGGGATTTAAAGACACAGATTACATCAGATGCCGACATAGAAGTGGAGATTATCGGAGCCGACCATATCCACGGCCTGCTGGACGTCAATGTTCGTGAGACCTTCCTTACTTCAGACGGAAAGAAAAAAACGATCGAGGTCAGAAAAACAGCAGTGCTGGAACAGTTTCAGGAAGAAGCATAAGGGGGCATGTCAGAATGAAAAAATGGGGAAAAAGAATCATTTCCGGTGTGATTGCAGCAAGCCTGCTGACGGCAGCTGCGATATCGGGATCAGAACAGGGCACAGGCACAGTGGCTTCGGTCGTTCAGGCCGGCACAGAGACGAGCTTTATGGGAAAATTGCTTGAGGGTAAATACATCGATGCATTCACCTCCTGGACTCAAGAAGAACAGAATAAATTTTATGACGGGTTAAGTCCGCAGCAGCAGTCTGTGTTTTTGGAAGTGACAAACTGTCAGATTACAAGGGAACTTATAAAAAGCGAACGGTCAAAGGAGGAGCTGGAACAATTTTTTGACCGGCTGCAGCCTTATTTTTTGATACTGAAGAAGGGAAATCAGGAGAAGCCGGATGATGAGATCGTCATAGAGTGTATAAATCAGATTGAGGGAACAGATTATCATTCTTCAGAGCAATATATAAAGCAGCTGGTTTCAGAAAAAAAGGATCATTATCTGGAATTTTACAACGCCCTGAAACTGGTGAAGGACGGGAAACTGGAAATTGAGAGCGCAGTGGATGATTTCTATAAAGAACTTGGCTTTCTCAAGAAAGATAGGGTTCCAGCAAACTCAGCAGAAGTATCCCGGCAGCCAGTCCAGGTACAGAAAAAAGCGGCGGCAAAAGCTGTTTCAGACGGATATTCCAACTTTAAAGCCGTGAGTTCTTTGAAAGCTTTGAAAGATGCTGTGGCTTCCGTAAAGAAAGGTGAGAAAATAGCCGTCCGTGTGGACAAGGGTTTTAATGTGACATCAGTGATCAGGACGAACGGCCGGCATGTGAAGATTTACGCGGACGGTGAGAGCGGACATAATCTCAACAGGACTGCAGGATATAAAGATGTCATGTTGGAAGTAAATGGAGGATCACTCACATTAGGGGCTTATGACGGAGATGGAAGAGAAAAAAATAATCTGTACATCAACGGAAAAAATATCGCTGCGTCAGCTCCTTTGATAGAAGTTACATCAGGGCACCTGTATCTAAATAAATACAGCCGTATCATAGACGGATATTTTTTGGCGGACTTTGCGGGAGGGGCAGGAATTGCACTGAATTCCGGTACATCCTGTTATATGTTCGGCGGCAGGATCGACAACTGCCGGGCAAAGAGCAGCAAAGACGTATCTTCCAGTTCACCGAAATCTTCTCACGGAGGAGGTGTCCTGGTCGGCAATGGTTCTTCTTTTTACATGTTTGCGGGATCAATAGAACACTGTCAGGCGATTCATGGCGGAGGCATTATGAACTATGGAACCTTGAGGCTGTACGGAGGTGCGATTTCAGACTGTGCAGCGTCCAACCAAAAGAAGGATGCTCTCGGAGGAGCGGTTAAAGTGCAGGGAGCGATCGAAACGAATGGAAAAGTAAGCTCTACAAAAGGTGACTTGGGCGTCTGGAAGTACACGAGATCCGCTGCATGGATTGTGAATGGAAAAGATGGATATCAGCAGGGAACCACCACGGGTGTGGTATTAAAAAACAATCAGGCAGATGCAGGCGGAGCCATATGTTTGAATAACGGTTCAAACGGAGCCATCCAAGACTGTAATATTAATGGAAATCACAGCACCGGAAACGGAGCAGGCATCTGTCTGTCAAACGGCAGTTATAAAAAGGGCGCCGCTTTGGAACTAAAGACGGGAGCCGTGATTCACGGAAATGAAAGCAAAGGTTATGGAGGAGGTATTTACTGTGCAGATTCTGTGAAAGGCTCTTTAAGCGGAGGAACTATGTATGATAACTCGGCAAAATATGGCGCAGGCATCTATCACGAGGCAGAATTCCGCATGAGTGGAGGAACTGTAAGAAGTAATCATTCCGGCAATTCCGGGGGCGGAATCTATGCAAAGGGAAAACTTTCTATGACCGGAGGGGAGATATCTGCCAATACAGCCGCCACATACGGGGGAGGAGCCATTTTAAAAACTGCAGGAGGTTCTGTAAGCGGAGGAAGTATCAAAGGCAATTCCGCCTCTGCCAATGGTGGGGGACTTCAGATAGACGGAACAGTCTCACTTTCAAACGCATCGGTAAGTTCTAACAGCGCTTCCGGGAAGGGCGGAGGTATCTCAGTAAGTTCATCCGGCACATGTAATTTAAGCAGCGGCAATGTCAGCGGAAACACCGCAAAGGCGGGAGGCGGGGGTATTTACATTGACGGCACCTGCAAGGCAAACGGGAGCAGCTTTACTGGAAATCAATCCTCCGGAGACGGAGGAGCTGTTTACATAGCCAGCGGTACTTTTACAACGTTTCAGGCGAATCAGGCAGTAAACATCCAGGGAAACAGTGCGTCCGGAAATGGCTCAGGTATTTATAACAGAAATATTACGGTTCTGAACAACAACGCCCATATCTTGAACAATCAGTGCAAAAATGGTACACAACGGGGTATTTTTCATGAAGGAAGTCTGTTTTCAATAGAAGGAAATACGGAGATACAACAGGAAATTTATCTTGCAAAGGACCGGTTTGTTACGGCTTCCAACCGATACTTTTCCAACAGCGATTCATTGAAGGCCAAAATTTCTCTGGATACTGCCAATATACGAAACGGCTATGCGGTAGTAAAAGGGAATGTATCAAATTCTGCGGACGGTAATTACAAGACAGGAGAGGCATTGCTGAATAATCAGTCTGCGGGCGGAAGATTTGTGTATGCAGGCAGCGGATATGTCATGAGACCGGGAAATTTAAAGAAATCATCTTCTGGCTGTGCTCCATTCAGCATTGTTCTGAGTCAGGCATATCAGATTCGCTATGATAAAAATTCAAAAGAGGAGGTCATGAACATGCCGACGGCAGCAGTTAAGTATTGGGAGGAGGATATAAAGCTGTCGGCGCTGACACCTACCGGTGGATCGGGCGCGTTTGTGGCATGGAATGCGAAAGCAGATGGGACAGGAGACGGGTATCAGCCGGGGAATGTTTATACGGCAAATGCGGATGCGACTCTTTTTGCACTGTGGCCCCATTACAGGGTGGAATATCTGCCTGGAATTCGGAGTGCCGCTGGCACGACGGACAGCCAGGAACAAAACAAATCTGAGGATATACTACTGAGAAAAAACGGGTTCCGGTCATCAGAAGGGAAGTTTGTAGGCTGGAAACAGGATATCAGCAGTGCCCGCAAAAGAATGGAATTAGAACCGGTGGGATATAAAGAATTAAAAGAAGAGCGGGAAAAGGGTAAATTAAATCATATATTAGACTTTGCAGAAAGCTATAAAAAAGTCAATTCATCTGAAAATTTGGATAATATAAATAGCTTATTGGATGTTGAAGATATATTTTTTATGGAAGGCCAATGGGACAGTAAACCAGATATTATTCTGAACGATAAAAAGACTTTTTTAGAGAATGAAAAAATAAAGAAGAATGATTTATTAAAAGTTGTAAAGGGTTGTTATGATGAAGAAGATGGAGAATTGACAAAAAAAGTACAGATTATAAAACTAGATTACACAAAAAGTATGAAAGGATACCGGCCGGAAACCCAAAATTTTTCTGGAGGAATGAATGATACAGATGTAATGGACACTTATTTTATGAAGCTTGAAAAAGATGAGACAGTAGAAGTCAAAGTTACTTTTCAAGCTGAAGACAGCGTTGGAAATGTTGCAGAAAAAGAAGGCACGGTATGTGTAACTTATAACAATCCTCCCAAATTACATTCACAGAATCTTGCATTTTATCAAAAAGATCTAGACAACAATCCACAGACCATTCTTAAAGAAATATTTGAAAACTATCAGGTAGAAGACATAGAAGATGACAAAAAAGGCCTGAAAGTACCAGTGTCTGTTATTGATCCAATACCGCTGCAAATTGAAAAGTTAAATTCGGTAGGTGAGCATAAAATTGTTTATCAGGCAATAGATTCTTTGGGGAAGAAAACAAAACTTGATTCGATAGTATATATCGCCGAGAACAATCCTTTTAAAGACTCATATAAATATAATGTAAGATTTATAAATAAGAAATATTTGTATACCTTGAAAGAGTCGAGCAAATGGAAGAAAAATGAGGAATTAAATGCTCAGCTCACAAGTCAGCTGGAAAAAACAAAGGAAGATGCTGTGTTAAAATATGAATTTGAAATAAAGAAATAAATATATAGGGAATGGCGAAAGTCGTTCCCTGTATATTTCAAATTAATACATGGAATTTTTTACTTATTTTGCTATAATATATTTATGAGAGAAAAGATACTAAAAACCATCATTATATTAATCATGTGGAGATGTTATGAAAAAAGAGGTTAAAATTATATTAGTATCTTGTTTATTTGTAATAGTGAATTTTAGCATTAGAAGCGGAACGACAATTCATGGGGAAAGTTTTATTGGGCAGACTTTTAAAGCTGGCAGTTTTTCATATGAAGTTATTTCAAAAAATGAAGTTTTGGTCTATAAGTATGACCATCAGGAGCCGGATACAATGGAAGTGGTTTCATCGGTGGAATACCAAGGGAAAAAGTACAATGTTACAAAGTTTCATTATGATCATTCGGATGCGATAACTAAGAAGATAATAATTCCAAGTGGTGTAAAAGAAGTGATTATAAATCCTGACGGAGTACCCGGCTATGAATATCCAAATCTGGAGGAACTCATTCTCCCAGATACTCTGGAATACATCAACCCCGGCTTTTCTTTTACTATGACGAATTTAAACTCCATCCAGCTGTCCGATAAAAACAAATATTATAAAGTGGAAGATAATGTTCTGTTCAGCAAGAATGGTACTGACCTGATTGCCTTTCCAAGCGGAGATGACAGGATATCTTACCGCATTCCGAATGGCGTCCGGACAATAAAGAAAGAAGCCTTTGCGTCCAATCAAAATTTACAGGATGTTTTAATTCCTGTTTCTTTAACAGAGTTAGAGCCGTGGACATTTGCCGGTTCCCACATTCAGCGATTAGATCTTTCCCATGTAAAAAAGGCTGGGAGAGGAACGTTTGAATTCTGCCATGACTTAAAAGAAATAAAACTTGGAAGAGAAACTGTTTTAAATGGGGCACAGTTTTATGAAAACCGTTCACTGAAAGATATTTCCGTGGAGGAAGGAAATCCGAAGCTATGTTCAGAAGACGGTGTGCTGTACGGCCGTTCCGGTGATGATAAGACATTGGTCTGTTATCCATCGGCAAAAGAAGAATTAAGCTATGCTGTTTCTCCCGGTACTAACTGCATTGAAGACAGCGCATTTCATATGTGCCGTCTGGATCAGGTGTTCCTGCCGCCGAGTGTACAGAAGATCAGCAGTTCTGCATTTAATTATGGAAACGACGGGAAAGCTGAAAAGCCAATCCAAATTTATTTATGCGGGGACAGGCTGCCGGAGATAAAGAAGGCAGCTTTTACCGACTTAGCTTCCGGAAGTGTAATCTATTTAAAAAACCAGGAACTGAAAAATCAGTTTGACTTAGGAAATCAGAAAAACCGGTATATTGATCAGCAGGATAAGGAGTCAGTGATCCAAGTTTCAGGCATGGAGCAGCAGCCGGCTGAAGATATCATATTGGATAGTGAGTCGGTTTCTCTGGACATGGGGAAGGATGGAAGACAGGTAAGCCGTTTGCTGGAAATTTCGCTGTTTCCTCTTTCATCCACGGATAAGATCATAGTTTCGGGAAGTGACCATAGAATTTTAACGGTAAGCGATCTAGGGAGGATTACTGCAGTTTCACCGGGGACTGCTTTCGTTACAGTAAAGGCAGGGAACGTGAGGAAAGAGTGCCGCGTGACTGTGTATGGCCCTCTGGGGAATTCAGATGATATCCCAAAGCAGTTTTATACAGGGGCAGAAATACGTCCGGAACCGGTTGTGAGAAATCATAACGGCCAGGTGCTGAAGCGTGGAAATGATTATACAGTGGAGTATAAAAATAATAAAAATCCCGGCAGGGCAGAAGTGCTGATAGAAGGCATCGGCTGCTTTCAGGGAAGTATAAAGACATCTTTTGATATACGGATCAAGGGGAATGATGTTTCCGGAGCAAAGGTTGTCTATCCGCAAAGGTATTACTATTATGAGGGAAAACCAGTCACGCCGAAACCATCGGTGAGCCTGAATGGAAGACATCTGGAAGAAGGAAGAGACTACTGTATAGAGTACATGGGGAACAATGGCATCGGCTTTGGCTGTGTATGTCTGACCGGGATCAATGATTACTATGGTCAGAATTTTTCTTATTACCAGATTATACGGAGAAAAGACAACAATAAAAAATACGAAAAAATCAGCTTTGTCTCTCAGCCTAAAAACAGTGTATATACCGGGAAATCAATCTTCAGGACAGTCAGAGTAAAAAGCGGCAATCGGGTTTTAAAGTTAAACAAAGATTATACGGTGAAGTATACTGCAAATAAAAACTGCGGAAAAGCCAGGATGGAAGTCATAGGAAAAGGGGGTTATACAGGAAAGATCAAAAGGTATTTTGTAATTGTTCCAAAGAAAGCGCGGATCGGGAAGATAAAAGCCGGGAAAAAGAAGGCAAAAGTTTATATCAGGAAAAGTCCCGGCAAGCCAAGCGGTTATCAAATCTGCTGGTCAGCAGGAAAAAAGTTTTCTAAATCAAAGTCTGTATTTACCGCCGGAACAGTGCGTTGGATGAGAAGACTGAAACGAAAAAAATATTACTGCATAAAGGTACGGGCATATAAGACGATAAATGGAAAGAAATATTTTGGAAGTTACAGCGGGATAAAAAGAGTGAAGATAAAATAAAACAGGACTTATCCCGGAATTTCCCGGAAAACGAATGAAAGTAATGCTGCGTCTTGATATAATAGAAAAGGTACCAGTTATATAAAGAGAAAGGGATGGAGCATATGAGAGCCTTTGATAAATGGCGGTTTCGGGTAAAGCCTCAAAAGATCATTTTTTTAGATATCGACGGTGTGCTGAACTCTATGGAACTGTTTGATAAACTGGAAGAAAGAGACATGGAGCCGTTCATGGGCATCGATGTGGATGAAGATAATTTAGAACAGCTGAGATATATCGTGGAGAAGACGGGGGCACAGATTGTCCTGTCGTCAAGCTGGCGCCATGCGTGGCATGAAAAAGGGCCGATGATCAGGGTAGGGAGAGCATTGGATCAGGCCATGGCTTCCTATGGCCTGAAGATTATATCAAAAACGAAACATCTCCATAAAGGAAACCGTTCGCTGGAAGTAAAAGACTGGATGCGCGGGAAACGCATCCGGTCTTTCGTGATTCTTGATGATACGGATTATGATTGGGAAGAGTACAGCCTGGGAGAACACTGGGTCCGCACAAGCTTCATGGAAGGCGGGCTTACCAGAGAGCTGGCCGGAAAGGCAGTGGATATTTTAAATCAAAGTTCTTAATCCAGGATGATCCCTTCGGTAGAAATGGTGATAACATTGAGCGGAATGGATTTTTTGCTCTGTTCAAGGGCAGTGTGCACCGCATATTCCAGCCCTCCGCAGCAGGGGACTTCCATCCGGGTGACGGTGATGCTCTTTAAATTGTTTTGGCGGATGATCTCTGTCAGCTTTTCTGAGTAGTCCACGGGGTCCAGTTTTGGACAGCCGACTAAGGTGACTTTCTGTTTCATAAACTGTTCGTGAAAGTTTCCGTGTGCGAATGCGGTACAGTCGGCGGCAACCAAAAGGTGGGCGTTGTCAAAGTACGGGGCGTTCACAGGCACCAGCTGGATCTGAACCGGCCATTGGCGCAGCGCACTCATATTATTCTTTCTCTGGTTTTCAAGAACTGCCGCTTTGTTGTAGTCCGGGGCCTCCCTGTCTTCAAAGGAGATGGCGCCGGTCGGACACATTGGAAGGCAGTTTCCGAGTCCGTCGCAGTAATCATCCCGGATCAGTTTTGCTTTTCCGCCGATCATCTGAATGGCACCTTCGTGGCAGGCAGAAGCGCAGAGACCGCATCCATTACATTTTTCCTCATCTATTTTAATTATTTGTCGTATCATTTTTAATTTCCTCCTTGAGTTTGTAATCTCATCATACTATAATGAGCACGAGTTGTCTGTTGAAAAATCAACATATTTAGAGGAGAGTTGTAAAATGGAGCAAATATTATCTCATTGTCCCCTGTTCCGAGGAATAAAAGAGGAGGACTTAGAGGGGATGCTGGGCTGTCTGTCAGCCAGAAAAGAAACGTATGCTTCCAGGGATACTATCTGTCTGAATGGAGACAGGATGGATGAAGTGGGGATTATCGTGGAAGGAGAAGTCCTGATCGTCAGAGATGATTTTGAGGGGAGGAGAGCGATTCTTGCCCATATTGGGCCGGGTGATGTGTTCGGAGAGACCTATGGCTGTCTTCCGGATGCGGAGCTACCTGTATCGGTTGAATGTGCCAGAGATTGTACGGTGTTGTTCTTGAATTACCATAAGGTACTGACGACCTGCGACGCCAGCTGTGCGTTTCACCAGAGGCTGATTGAAAATATGGTTGTGCTTTTGGCTGAAAAGAATGTACGTTTGAATCAAAAGCTGGAGTGTCTTGAAAAAAGGACTACAAGGGAAAAGATTCTCGCATATATAAACCAGGAACAGGAGAAGCAGAAAACATCCCGGATTAAGCTTCCTTTTTCTAAAAAAGATCTGGCCGATTATCTGTGTGTGGACAGGAGCGGTATGATGGTGGAGCTGAGAAAACTCCAGACGGAAGGTGTTTTGTCTGTTGAGAAAAATATCATTGCGGTTGAAAAGAGACAGGATAATTCCGCAGGGTGACAAAAAATCTAAAAAAGTTCTTGATTTGGGCTTTATGATATGGTAAAGTATAGAAGTCGCAGAAATGAGACATGCCCAGATAGCTCAGTCGGTAGAGCAGAGGACTGAAAATCCTCGTGTCGCTGGT
>OFMK01000847.1_pt1 | contig 27249 bp, 24 predicted proteins | sample 1541781 | NCBI WGS metagenome assembly OFMK01 (sample SAMN04209250, study PRJEB22552) | human gut metagenome | biome: gut; material: feces | host: Homo sapiens | place: USA: Oklahoma
TACTTAAGAAGGATCAATGTGTTAAACTTTTTATAAACTCAGGAGAAGATCAGGTATCTGTATTTGGACCTGTAATCGAAGGAGCCAAAAAGCAGGGGGCAGCCGTGGATGAGGTTCAAAGACTGCTTTTGAAAACCGGGGAGACCCACTATCAGTTTGAACAGCTTGATGTTTGTCTGGAGAACGGACTGTTTGTGCCGGGTTCTGTATTAAAGAAAATTCGAAGAGAAGCTTTTGCGGCTATGGATCAAAAAAAGATCATGAAATATCGCAGAGAAGTCAAAGAAACACCGAAGAATGCTTTAAATTTCAACCCGATATGCGACAAAATGCCAGAGAGGGTTCCAATGCTTACCGTTTCCCTGGAAACTTTGGATCTTCTCGGAACGGTTCTGGACGTTTCAGAGATAAAGAAAATTTATTTGTCATGGATGGAGCTGAAAAAGCAGCAGGATCTGCAGTGCTTTTTGAAAAGAGTGAAGGATGCAGGAAGACAGTGCTATGTGGCGCTTCCGCAGATTGCAAGGAAAGGTCAGATGGAAGAGCTTAGGGAGTATAAGGATCTGTTGTTTTCAAATCAGGTAGACGGGTTTCTGGTCCGAAGCATCGAAGAATTTTCATGGCTGGTGGAAGAAGGGTATTCAAAGGAGGTCCTGATTGATTATATGCTGTATGCATACAATCGGAGATCAGCTGCGGAATATCAAAAACTTTTTCGGGGAAGTGTCAGAATGACATACCCGGCGGAACTTCATCGAAAAGAATTGACGCAGTTAGGCCTTCAGGATGGAGATTTGTTTTTCTATGGATTTCAGCCATTGATGGTGTCGGCACAGTGTGTTAAGAATAATTTACGCAGCTGTGATCAAAAAGATGGATGGATGACCTTGAAAGATCGGTATCAAAAGAAGTTTTATGTACACAACCGGTGCTGTGACTGTGTCAATGAGATTTACAATGGAACCCCAATCTGGCTTGGAAAGGAAGAAGATTTTCGCAAAGACCTGAATCCGTTGACGTATCGGTTTCATTTTACCAAAGAGTCTTCCGAAGAAGTACAAAAAATATTACATGCAGCGAAAGCTGTTCAGAAAGGAGAAAGAACCTCTCCGATTTGCGACTTTACAAAAGGTCATTTGACGAGAGGAATCTTATAAGTATAAAAATGATACAGATTATAACAACAGTTGTGAAATATTTAATTTTAATCATGTGTCTGGTGTATACACTTTCATGTTATACAGTGTTTCGACCTAAAAATAAAGAACGACAAAGAGATTTGCTGGATAATCAGGTGATTTATATGTTTATCTTTTTGTTTTTATGCTACGCCGTATTATTTTTAAGGGAATTTGATTTGAAAATTTTGCTGTTTTTTGCGGCGCAAATTGTATTTTTTGAAGTTTTGATGATTTTGTTTCCTAAAATTTATAAAAAATGTTCCAGACTGCTGATCAATAATACCTGTTTTTTGCTGGGAGTTGGTTTTGTGATTTTAACAAGGCTGTCTTTTGATTTAGCTATGAAACAGTTTGCGATTGCAGCAGGAAGCGTGCTTGTGACAAGTATTATACCTCTTATGATGCACAAAATTTCCATCTGGGACAGATTGGGCTGGATCTATGCTGGAGCGGGATTTTTGCTTCTGGCTTCCGTTTTTGTCAAGGGAGTGAACATTAACGGGGCGTATAATTGGGTGAAGTTTGGACCATTGGCATTTCAGCCTTCAGAATTTGTAAAAATTATTTTTGTGTTTTTTGTGGCGGCGCTTTTATGCAGAGCCAAAGAATTTAAAGATTTGGTGAGAATTACAGTCATTGCAGCTTTTTATGTCCTGGTTTTGGTTGTGGAGAAGGATTTGGGGGGCGCGCTGCTGTATTTTATGATCTATTTGATGATGCTTTATGTGGCAACGGCAAAAGCCTCTTATCTGTTTGGTGGTCTGGCATCAGGATCTCTGGCAGCAGTGATCGCAAACCTGATTTTTCCTCACGTGCAGACGAGAGTTGCAGTGTGGAAGGATCCATTTTCTATGATTGAGGGGCGTGGCGCCCAGGTTTGCCAGTCATTGTTTGCAATTGGAACCGGAGGATGGTTTGGTATGGGATTGGGAAGAGGAAGACCTTTTGATATTCCTGTACGGGAATCGGATTTTATTTTTTCTGTGATCAGTGAAGAATTTGGCGTTATTTTTGGAATTTGCCTGATTCTGGTTTTGATTAGCTGCTTTATTTTGTTTATGGATATCTCCACAAGAAGCAGAAAATTATTTAATAAGCTGCTTTGCCTTGGATTCGGCGTTTGTTTTCTGTTTCAGGTTTTCCTAAGCATTGGAGGTGTTACCAAATTTATACCGTCAACGGGTGTCACCATTCCGTTGGTGAGTTATGGAGGTACATCGGTTATTAGTACATTGATTATACTAAATATTATACAGGGACTGTATATGTTAGCAGATAGTGAGGAAGAAGAATATGAGCGTATTAAAGCGGAAGAATCGCAGGGACAGCAAAATCAAGAACTCTATGCAGACCGGACCAAGAGAATCCGGACAAAAAGGGAAACGAAAGGCTAATCGTCAAATCTTGCAAATTACCTATATTTTTGTAGGTCTCTTTCTTGTATTAATTGGATATATTGTTTATTTTGTGGCTGTGAAAAGCAAAGATGTCATTACAGATCCGCATAATTTAAGACTCCAGGAAATGGAGAAATATGTGGTACGCGGAAAAATTATCAGCAGTGATGATAAAGTTCTGGCACAGACCATTACAGAAAATGGCGAGGAGGTCCGGGATTATCCCTATAATCGAATGTTCGCGCATGTGGTTGGATATCATGATAAAGGAAAATCTGGTTTGGAATCGAAATGTAATTTTAATTTGCTGACTTCCAATGCCAATTTATTATCACAGTTCACAAGCAATTTAAAAGGAGAAAAAAGTATCGGAGACAATGCCTATACGACGCTGAATACGAAAGTTCAGGAAGCTGCATATGACGCGTTGCAGGGACAGCAGGGAGCAGTTGTAGCGATGGATCCGGAAAGTGGAAAAGTTTATGCGATGGTATCAAAACCCGATTATCGGCCGGGACTGGTAAAAGAAAACTGGGAGGAATTAAATACCAGTAAGAATTCACTGCTGTTAAATCGGGCAACGCAGGGACTGTATCCTCCGGGATCAACCTTTAAGGTTGTTACGGCATTGGAATATATGAGAGAGCATAAACAGGATTATAAAAAATTTACGTATCACTGTACAGGATATACAACCATTGGAAGTCTTAAAATTCACTGTTATGGGGGAGAAGCTCACGGAACGGTGGATTTGGAAGAAGCCATAGAAAAATCTTGCAACTGTGCGTTTGTTCATATGGCGGAAGAACTGGACAAAGGAGATTTTGAGCAGTTGGCAAAAGATCTTTTGTACGATTCCAAAGTGCCGATCAATCTTTTGGCAAACAAAAGCCGATTTTCTTTTCAGCAGAATTCCGGCATCAATGAATTGGCGCATACGGCAATTGGCCAAGGGAAAACCTTAATTACACCGCTTCAAAATGCCATGGTGATGTCTGCCATTGCCAACGACGGAACAATGATGCAGCCGTATTTGGTGGAAAATATTAAAAACATAGATGGCGGAGTGATTAAAGAAACGAAAGAGGAAGAAATCGGAGAGCCATTAACTGTATCGGAGTGTCAGACATTAAAGAAGATGCTGCGCAAAGTCATTACAAACGGAACAGGAACGCGGGCATACTCTTCGGAATATTATGTATATGGAAAAACAGGTTCTGCCGAATACAACAGCGATAAAGATTCCCACGCGTGGTTTATCGGATGTGCGGAGAAAAACGGGAAGAAAATTGTGGTGAGTGTGTTAGTGGAAGACGGGGACTCCGGCGGAAGAGTCGCAGCGCCGATTGCGGATAAAGTTTTTCATGCGTTCTTTGACTAAAATAGCGCATACCTGTTGAAATCATTCTGCAATCAAGGTATAATATTTTTAGAGAAAGACACACATGGATGGAAGATGTTAAGTTCTTCCCAAGACAGGAGGTTGTGATGACAGAGGCAACGAGCTGTGGTGGTGTCGTAATATTTAGAGGGAAGATTTTGCTGTTGTACAAGAGTTATAAAAATCGTTACGACGGCTGGGTACTTCCGAAGGGTACTGTTGAGGCAGGAGAGAGTTATGAAGAGACTGCGCTGAGGGAAGTGAAAGAGGAGACCGATGCGGATGCATCTATTGTAAAATACGTCGGGAAAAGTGAATACTCTTTCTATTCGTTTCATGAGCAGATCGTAAAAAGTGTTCACTGGTATTTGATGGAGACTGGGAATTATCATTCCACACCTCAGAGAGAAGAGTTTTTTGTGGACTCAGGGTACTACAAATTTCACGAGGCTTACCACTTGTTAAAATTTCCCAACGAGAAGGAAATTCTGAAGGAAGCGTATGAGGAATATAAAAAACTGAAAGCAGCCAATCGTTGGGGAAGCAAGCCAAGATGATAAGAAGGTCGAGAGACCTTCTTTTTTCTTCACAAAAATGAAATTAGAAAAAATTCACATTGAAAGAAAGAAAATTCTTTGATAATATAGATAAGAAAATTTAATTTTACATAAAGAATGTATAAAACGTTTTCTTTCATACTACATTATAACATAAGGTGTTTGAGGTGGATGATGAAACGAATTGCAGCAGGAATTATGATGGTTTGTCTTTTGATTCAAAGCACCGTATGGGGCAGTGAACCAGAACTGATGAAGGTGTCGGCTCCGGCTTTGGATCTGACCGCAAAATCTGCGGTTGTCATGGAGGCAGATACAGGAACCGTTATGTTTGAAAAGGCAAAAGATAAAAAACTTCCTCCGGCCAGTGTTACCAAAATTATGTCTTTGCTTTTAATTTTTCAGGATCTTGATCGTGGAAAATTAAAATTAAAAGAAAAGGTGACGATCAGTGAACATGCGGCTTCGATGGGAGGTTCTCAGGTGTTTTTGGAACCGGGAGAAGAACAGACAGTGGAAACGTTGATAAAATGTGTGGTTGTATCCAGTGCCAACGATGCGGTTGTTGCTCTGGCAGAACATTTGGCGGGAAGCGAAGAAGGCTTTGTAAAACGAATGAATCAGGAAGCAAAGAGGCTGGGGATGAAGCATACAACCTTTCGAAATGCCTGCGGACTGGATGAGGCAGGTCACGAGACCACGGCTTATGATATTGCTCTGATGTCCAGAGAGCTTACAAAAAAGCATCCGAAAATTTTTAAGTACACTAAGATCTGGATGGATACCATTACCCATAAAACTAAAAAGGGAGAAACAGAATTTGGTCTTAGCAACACAAATAAGATGATTCGGCAATACTCAGGATGTACAGGATTAAAAACCGGCAGTACCAGCACTGCAAAGTTTTGTTTGAGTGCCACAGCAACAAGAAACGGTGTTGATTTAATTGCTGTTGTAATGGCCAGTGATGACTCCAAAGCAAGAATAAAGGACGCTACAGCGCTGCTGGACTATGGGTTTGCCAACTGCCAGGTGATTCATCAAGAAATCACATCGAAAGAAATAGGGAAGATTTCTGTAGAAAAGGGAAAAAAGGATACCGTTTTGTATCCGTCCAAAATTTCTACGAAAATCTTAAATATTAAAAATCGCTCTTCTAAAATAACAAAAAAAATTGAAAAATATTCTGTGAAGGCTCCGGTAAAAAAAGGGCAGACCATTGGAATGATTACTTATAAAAGCGGGGGCAAAATCCTGAAAAAGGAAAAAATACCAGCGTCGGAAACTATAGAAAAAATGGATTTCTTGACAAGTTTTCAAAAGATTGCCGCGGAGTATTTTTAAAAACAGTTCGCTAAATTTCTTTTGCCGGGAAAATGATCACATTAAATTTTTATGAGGCGCTCATTATAATAAACTCATGAAGCAAAGAGATGCAAAGTTAAAGGAGGATTATAATGAGCGAATCTTGGTTAAAGCTTGAGAACAAAACAGTCATTGTAACGGGAGGTGCTTCCGGAATCGGAAAAGCGGTTGCACAGGGATTCCTGAAAGTCGGAGCAAATGTTGTCATTTCTGATATGGCGCCGGAGGCTCCTGATTTGGATGCCGCAGAGGGGAAGTTACTTTATGTTAAGACAGATGTAACAAAAGCTGCCGATGTAGAGGCGATGGTGAAAAAAGCCAAAGAAACGTTTGGAACCATTGACATTTTGGTAAACAATGCAGGCATCAACATCCCTCGTCTTCTGGTTGATCCAAAAGATCCAAAAGGACAGTATGAACTGGATGAGGAAGTTTGGGATAAGGTTTGCAATGTAAACTTAAAGGGAGTGTTCTTCTGCGCACAGGCAGTCGGACGTGTTCTGGCAGAAAAAGGCGAGGGTGTAATTATCAATATGTCTTCTGAGAGCGGTTTAGAAGGATCAGAAGGACAGAGTGTTTATGCAGCAACAAAAAATGCTGTAAATTCTTTAACAAGGTCATGGGCGAAGGAATTAGGAAAACAGGGAGTCAGAGTTGTAGGAGTGGCGCCTGGAATTATGGAAGCTACCGGGCTGCGCACAATTGCCTATGAATCAGCGTTGGCTTATACCAGAGGAATAACCATTGATGATTTAAGAGCTGGATATGCAAAAACATCAACAACACCTCTGGGACGATCCGGAAAATTGTCTGAGGTTGCTGATATGTGCGTTTATCTTGCCAGCGAGAGAGCCTCTTATGTCCATGGAGTTACAATTAATGTAGCTGGAGGAAAAACCAGAGGATAATTCAGATAGAGAACTGATAAAAGGGATAACCGATGAAATTTTTTCAAGAAGAAAACAGAATCGCGGCAATTTTAAAAAATATTGAAATGCAGTCTATATGCAGCACTGAAAAACTGGCAGGAAAGTTAAAGGTGTCAACGAAAACTGTTCAAAATGATATCAAAGAGTTAAACCTTCTGTTGGGAGGCTACGCGACGATCAGCAGTCAAAAAGGAGAATGCAAACTAATTGTTTTTGATCAAAAAGGTTTTTTGGAAATACGAAATAGAATTTTCGAGCAGGACGATTTATTTAATTCGGCGCAGACGAGAATGGCATATTTGTTCTGGCAGCTGATGGAGTCAGAAGAACCGTATTTGACCGATGATTTGTCGGAAGAGATGAAAGTCGGGAGGACAACGGCAATCAGTGATATCAATAAGCTTCGGAAGATTATCGGAAAGTATCAGTTAAAAATCAAAGGAAAGGCCAATACGGGATTAAGTCTTGTAGGAGACGAGTTTCATATCCGAATGTTCTTGTTGGAAAACGTTTATGAGCATTTGTATTTAAATTTTCCATTGGGGAAAATTGTACGGGAGAAACTGTATGAGTTTCAAAAAAAGCTTGGCATGGATGCATTGGGATTTAGTTTCTTTTTTCGCTTCTTTGTAGTGATGATTCAGCGGATTGAAAGCGGACACAGGATTACGAAGCTGGAGGAAAAATATCAGGAGCTCTATGAAAATCAGGCATATGAGATTGTGGACGAGTTTTTGACAGAGATTGAAGAGGTCAAGGGATACAAAATTTCAAGAGAAGAGCGTATTTTTCTATGCATTTCCATTGCGGGCATGAGGACTCCTGCAAATACAAAGGAAATTGAGCAGCGGATTGGAGTTTCTGAAGAAGTAGCGGATCTTATCATAGAAATGCTGGAGCGTATTCAAAAAGAATTGGATGTTACAGTAATTGCCAATGAATTATTTGATGATTTCGTTTATCATGTATTTTTTATGATTAACCGTTTGAAATATGGGTTACATATTCATAATGCAATGGCAGAAGACTTTAAAAATCAATATACACTTGCTTTTAAGATGGCTGAAATAGGAAAAGAAGTCATTGAGAAACGGGAGAATGTCAAAATTACAGAAGATGAAATGGGATTTTTGGCCGCATACTTCGGAGTTTTTTTGACAGAACAGGAACCGGAGCGAAAACACTGCAAAATTGCAATTGTATGTGGTTCTGGAAAGATTATCGGAAGGCTGATTCAAAATCAATTAAAAAAGATTTTTGATGTGGAACCAGAGTTTGAATTTTTCTATAACGGAAATTTTGAATCATATAGAAAAAATGACTTTGATTACATTGTAACAACCACAGAATTAAACCTGGATACGAAGACGCCGATCATTTTTATGGAAGAGGTATTTGACAAAGAATATATTCAGAGAAAATTTGAAAATATGAGATATTTATCAGATGCCGGTCGAACAATTCGCAGAGGAATTGATTCACTGTTTCTGAATCTTCTGGATGAGAATCGTTTTTTTGTTTTGGATTCAAAGCTTTCCTATGAAGAGAATGTGGAGGCAATGGCAAAGTCTCTCATTTGTCAGGGAGAGTTGGATGCAGGCTATGCAAAAAGGGTCGCAGAAAGGGAAGAATATTCCACAATGATTTTAGATCAGAATATTGCATTTCCCCATACAAAGAATCTTTTGTCCAAGCTGACACTAGGATTAGGAGTGTTTCCGGAAAAGCTTCGGGATGAAAATTATGAACATGTAAAACTGGTCATTATGTTGGGAATTCCTGAATCTATGGAAAATGATATGGTTTTAGTTCGATTGTACGATGACATTCTGGAAGTTGCCAAAGATCCGAATGTGATTGATCGGATTCGGTATATGAAAAGCTATAGAGAATTATTACTGTATATTACAGAAGAAAACAATATTTTTGATTAAAAGAGGAGGAGAAATATGTCATATTTTATGATCATTGCGGTGGCAATGCTGGCAGCATTTATTTTGCAGTTTTTGATGCAGATGGTCCAGATGAGAAGTTTTAATAAGTATTATACAAGGCTTCGGAAAATGGGAAGAGTTGCCATTGGGAAGGCAAAAGGAGGGTTTCATGCAGGAGCCATTGTGATGTTTGCCATTGATCAGGAAGGTGTGATTATCGAAGGATGCTTTATGCGGGGATTTACCATGTTTGCACGGTTTAAAGAATGGAACTTCTTTCGTGGGAAAAATGTAGGGACCATTGGAAAAGAAGATTGTGAAACAATTGGGGTATCCCTAAGGAGAGCGGTTTTGAATGCTTCCTCTAATTACAATACAATTATGAGCGGGGGCGAAATCTTGGAAAAACCGGGACTCTTAACCAGAATTGGAGATAGAATCTACGGTGTTCACAAGAAAAAAGCCTAGATGAAAGGAGTATTTTATGGATATTATTATTAATGGTGCAAAGGGTTTTATGGGTCTGTTTGACACAGGAGCGGAGACATTTATTGGATGGGTTTCAGGAATTGTTCCGAAAGTATTGCTGCTGTTAATTTTAATGAACACGATCATTGCCTTAATTGGTCAGGAACGTGTCAATAAGTTTGCAAAAGTTTGTTCTGGAAATGTGATTTTAGCATATGGTGTTCTGCCGTTTATTTCAGCTTTTATGTTAGGAAATCCAATGGCATTATCAATGGGAAAATTTTTACCGGAGAGAATGAAACCAAGTTACTATGCTTCAGCATCTTATCACTGCCATACAAACAGCGGAATCTTTTCTCATATTAATCCGGGAGAGATTTTTATTTACTTGGGAATTGCTCAGGGAATTGAAAAACTGGGAATGGATATGACAGAATTGGGACTTCGCTATATGTTGGTTGGTCTTGTTATGAACTTTGTTGCAGGATGGGCAACAGATTTTACAACCAAAATGGTAATGAAGCAGCAGGGAATTGAGTTAAGCAATGAATTGAAATAGGATGGATATCATATAGGAGGAAAAACTATGTCAGAATACAGAGCAATTACAATCAGAAAGGGAAGCGGCGGATTTGGCGGTCCGTTAACTGTAGAACCAAAGGAAGGAAAAGATGTGTTATTATATATAACAGGGGGAGGAGCAGAGCCGGATATTTTACCCAAAATCGTAGAATTAACAGGCTGCCGTCCTGTGAATGGTTTTAAAACAACCGTACCGGAAGAAGAAATTTTCCTTGTAATTATTGACTGCGGAGGAACATTGCGCTGTGGTATTTATCCGCAGAAGAGAATTCCGACCATTAACATTAATCCGGTTGGAAAATCAGGACCGATGGCAAAATATATTACAGAAGACATTTATGTATCCGGTGTCACCAATAATGAAATTGAGCTGGCAGATGGAGCTGAGACTCCGATTCAGGCACAGGAGTCAAATAAAGAAGAAAAAGATTTTAAATACAGTGCGGACAAAAAAGTGTCTGAGACAATGGGAACAAGCGGGAAATCAAGCTTTATTCAGAAAGTTGGTATGGGAGCCGGAAAAGTAGTTGCGACGTTCAATAGTGCAGCGAAAGAATCTGTAAATACTGTACTGCATACAATTTTACCGTTTATGGGATTTGTTTCCTTGTTGATCGGTATCATTCAGGGTTCAGGATTTGGCGATTGGTTTGCAAAATTACTGCAGCCGTTATGCGGAAATATCATCGGACTTGTGATTCTTGGATTTATTTGTTCCATTCCGTTTTTGAGCTGTCTGCTGGGACCCGGTGCGGTAATTGCTCAGATCATCGGTACTTTGATCGGTGTTGAAATAGGAAAAGGAAACATTGAGCCTAGTCTTGCACTTCCTGCGCTGATGGCAATCAACACACAGTGCGCATGTGATTTCGTACCGGTTGGACTTGGTCTTGCGGAGGCAGATCCGGAAACAGTAGAAGTAGGTGTACCGGCAGTTCTTTATTCAAGATTTATTACAGGTGTGCCAAGAGTTCTGGTTGGATATTTAGCAAGTTTTGGGCTTTATGCAAAATAAGAATTAAGATTTTATAGAAGAAAGGAAAGTAGTTATGATGTATCAGGTAACGATTAAAGGAAAAGGAGCTATGGTCGACGCGTTTAAAGAGGAAGGAATCTTCGTTACATTTGGCGATAATGCGCCGGATACACTGAAGGATTTCTGTTATTCCATCGATGTAAATCCAGTTAATGGAGAAGTAAAACCAGGATGTAAGCTTGTCATCGACGGAAAAGAGTTTCAAATCGTAAAGGTTGGAGATGTAGCCAATGAAAATCTAAAAAATTTAGGACATGTTACATATAATTTCGGCGGAGAAGACGCAGAATGTCTTCCGGGAACGATTTGTATGGAAAAAGCCGAACTTCCAGATCTGGAAATCGGAAGTACGATTGCAATTATAGAATAATCTATTTTCCTGCCTGGTAAAATCAAGGAAAAGCGTAAAGAAACCAAAGGAAGAGCCTTCATAGGTTCTTCCTTTGGTTTTTTAGTTGTAATTTGTTTCTGTATTTAGTAAAATAAATAATAACACCATGCTTTGCAGCGGCGAAGCAAACAAGAAGAAGTAATAAGATAGAAAAGGGGCTTTTATGATTCCTTTATGGATATGGATGGCAGCAGGAATTTTGGCAGTGGGACTTGCCGGAATTATAATGCGAAGCATTTATGAAAACAGGAGATTGGTCATTGAAGAATATGAGATTGGTTCAGAAAAGATACCGAAGGCATTTGACGGATACCGCATAGTATTCTTAACGGATCTTCACTGCAGGGAGTTTGGGACTAGGAATCAAAAGCTTTTGGAGTCCATTGCGCAATGCAAGCCGGATGTTGTACTGATTGGCGGCGATATGGTAATCAGCCAAGAAAATGTTTCGGAAGAGATCCCGTTAGAGCTTTTGAAGGAATTGGCGAAGCGATATCCTGTATATTATGCAGATGGAAATCATGAGCTTCGGTTGGCTCGGAATGAAGAGATTTTCGGAGTGCGATATAAGGATTATATTCACAAAATGAAAGAGTACGGCGTGCAGCATATGTCCAATGAGACCATTGTCCTTGCCGCGGATGATGGTTTCATATCATTGACCGCATTTGATCTTGAGAAGAAGTTTTACCACAGATTTCATGTACCGCAGATGACAAGGGAAGAAATTGAAACGGCAGTGGGAAAAAATACAGGAAAAGTTTTTCAGATTCTGCTTGTGCACAATCCAAATTATATGGATGCTTATGCGGATTATGGCAGTGATTTGGTTCTTACGGGACATTTTCATGGGGGGATGGTCAGAATTCCCGGTCTAGGAGGAGTGATCTCTCCGCAGTTTCAGATATTTCCCCAATACGATGCAGGGCAATTTCAAAAGAAGGATACAACGATGATTGTAAGCAGAGGATTGGGAAATCATTCAGTGAAAATTCGTCTGCTGAATCAGCCCGAGATCTCCTGTATTACATTAAAGAAGAAGGAGAGAAAGCATGGCTCTTGATATTAAACTGAATATATTTGAGGGACCACTGGATCTTTTGATGCATCTGATTGAAAAGAATAAAGTTGATATCTATGATATTCCGATTTCCGAAATTACAGAGCAATATTTAGAGTATATTCGAGCAATGGAAAAAGAAGATTTGGATATTATGAGTGATTTTCTTGTGATGGCGGCGACACTTCTGAAAATTAAGGCCAAGATGCTTCTTCCGGCGCCGGAGGAAGAGAAAGAAGAGGGAGATCCAAGAGAGGAACTGGTTCGCAGGCTCATTGAATATAAGGTCTTTAAATATGCTTCCGGAAAACTCAAGGAGAGAGAGCGGGAAGCTATGAAAAGCTTTTTCAGATCATCGGATCTTCCGGATGAGGTTCTGGCATATCGTGAGGAGATAGATCCAATGGAAATCCTTGGCGATGTAACTCTTTCTCAGCTCAGTGAAGTTTTTTCTTTTGTGATGCGCAAACGTCAGGATAAACTGGATCCGATTCGCAGCCAATTCGGGGAAATCAGGCAGGAAGAAATTAAATTAGAAGATAAGATGACGGAAATTGCGAACTATATAAAAGAAAAAAAGTCAGTTAGTTTTCGGATTCTTTTGGAAACGCAAAGGACAAAGGAGTCGGTCATAGTCTCCTTTTTATCAATTCTTGAATTGATGAAAATGGGTCGGGTTCGGGCAATGCAGACCGACATTGGCGAGGATATTTTAATACAGGCACTGGAGTAATGCATATGAAACAAAAACAGGCAATGATTGAAGGGATTTTATTTTCTATGGGCGGAAGTGTCACAAAAAGACAGTTAATGGAAGCTTTAGAAATTGAAGAAGACCTTTTAGTATATTTAATTGATCAATTGAAGCGCGAATACAAAAGAGAAGAAAGAGGTATTCAGCTTTTGGAACTGGACGGCGCATATCAGCTTTGTACAAAGCCGGAGTTTTACGGATCGTTGATTCGGATCGTTAATCATCCGAAGAAACCGAAGCTTACAGACGTGATGCTTGAGACTCTTTCGATTATCGCTTACAAACAACCGGTGACAAAGCAGGAGATTGAAGCGATTCGAGGCGTGAAGTGTGATCATCCGGTAAATAAACTTTTAGAATATCATTTGATTTGTGAAGCAGGGCGGTTAGACGCTGTGGGTCGTCCGATTTTATTTCGCACGACAGAAGATTTTTTACGCTGCTTTGGAGTAGAATCTATCAAAGATCTTCCAGTTGTCGAAGAAAATCAAGTGGAAGATTTTAAAATGGAAGCTCAGGAAGAAATAAAATATGTACTTGACGAGTTTAATACAGCAGAAGAGATGGAGGAATCGTAGTATGGGAAAAATGACAGGAAATGAATTTTTAGTAAAAGCGCTGCAGGAGGAAGGTGTAGAGAAGCTTTTTGGCTATCCGGGGGCCTGCGTCATTGATATTTTTGATGAGATTTACAAGCAGGACCAAGTGGAGCTGGTTCTTCCCAGACACGAACAGGGATTGATTCATGCGGCAGACGGATATGCTCGTTCCACCGGAAAAGTTGGAGTCTGTCTTGCTACCAGCGGTCCCGGTGCAACAAATCTGGTTACCGGAATTGCAACGGCAAATTATGACAGCGTGCCGCTTGTGTGTTTTACAGGGCAGGTTGCAACGAATTTGATTGGCAATGATACATTTCAGGAAGTAGATATTGTAGGAGTTACAAGAAATATTGCTAAATTTGTGATTGTTGTGAGAAAAAGAGAAGATTTAAACCGCCTAATCAAGGAGGCGTTTTATATTGCCAGAACCGGAAAACCGGGACCGGTTCTTTTGGATTTGCCAAAGGATGTTATGGCGGAGCTTGGAAGTGATGAATATCCGGAAGAAGTTAACATTCGAGGATATAAACCAAATACAAAAGTACATCATGGGCAGATTTTGCGTGCAATGAACATGATGTATGAGGCAAAAAAGCCCTTATTCTTAATTGGCGGAGGCGCTAAGATTTCCGGGGCTTTTGAAGAAATGACGAAATTAATGGAAACTGTTCAAATTCCGGTGGTTACAACGATTATGGGCAGGGGGATTGTGCCGACAAATCATCCGCTATATTTTGGAAATATTGGGATGCATGGAAATTACGCCGCAAATGAGGCAGTAAACAGCAGTGATCTGCTGATTTCCATCGGTACGAGATTTAATGATCGAATTACCGGAAAATTGGGAACTTTTGCGGCAAAGGCAAAAATTATTCATATTGATATTGATACTGCGGCAATTTCTAAAAATGTCAATGTGGATGTTCCGCTGGTGGGCGATGCAAAGGAAGCCATTTCTTTGATGCTTTCTTTGGCAGAAAATGAAGGGCGATGCAGGACTCAAGACTGGTTGGAGCTGCTGAACCGGTGGCATGAAGAAAAACCTATTATAATGGAAGAAAAGGATAAATTGGTGCCGAAACAAATTATTGATGCTATCAATGATTTTTATGATGAACCGATTGTTACTACAGATGTCGGTCAAAATCAGATGTGGACCACACAATTTCTGGAGCTTTACGGGAAACGCCAAATGCTGACCTCCGGAGGGCTGGGAACGATGGGATATGGATTTCCGGCAGCAATCGGAGCGGCAATTGGGAACCCGAATCGTGATGTCATCTGTGTGGCAGGAGATGGGGGATTTCAAATGAACTCTCAGGAAATTGCCACAGCAGTGATACAGGAGCTGCCGATTACCGTGTGTATTTTAAACAATGGTTATCTGGGAATGGTAAGACAATGGCAGGATCTGTTCTATGACAAAAAATATGCGGGAACCTGTTTGCGTAGAAGAAAAAGCTGTGAGCATCATTGTGATGGAGATTTTTCAAAATGTCCGCCATATACACCGGATTTTGTAAAATTAGCAGAGAGCTATGGAGCACAGGGAATTCGTGTTTTCAAAAAAGAAGAGATTTTTTCAGCTTTTGAGAAAGCGAGAAGGAAGAAGGATGGACCAACCATCATTGAATTTGTGATTGAAGACGAAGAACTTGTGATGCCAATGGTAAAACCAAATGGATCAATAACAGATTTGATTTTGGAACGATAGGAGGAGAGAGACATGGAAAATCATATGGAAAGAAGATGGCTGTCTTTGTTTGTGGAAAATCGTGCGGGGGTTCTTGCCAGAATTTCCGGATTGTTTTCGGGAAAAGCCTATAATATACATAGTCTTACCGTGGGTGAGACAGAAGATCCGACGATGTCTCGTATGACAATCTGTATTGATGCGGATGAAAAAACTTTTGAGCAGGTAAAGAAGCAATTAAACCGAAGTGTGGAAGTCATAAAAGTGATTGATTATACGGATACCTCGATCCGCACAAAAGAGATTATGTTTATAAAGGTAAAAAGTCTCAATGAAAAACAAATGGCGGAGATTTTTCAAATGGCGGAGGTTTTTCGCTTTTTAATTAAAGATATGGGAAAAGACAGTCTTTTAATAGAAGCAATCCGTACAGAGACAAAGAATGATTCTATTTTAAAGGTGTTCAAGGAACGATATACTAACATTGAGGTTGTCCGCGGCGGACCGGTGGCAATCGACTGCATTAGCATGCAGGATCGCTGAGGATTGTTTCGATACAGTTTTAAATTTCAGGAAAAAAAAATTGGGAATGATTTTTTTCTTCCTTTTTTAATATGCAGGAAGATTCTTACGATTCCCTATAGTTCGATAAAGGGAAAGAATGCCTTCCGTAGAAGGCAGAACAGCCTTCAAATAATATATATGGAGAATATAAATATACTTATTTTATAAAAATTGTTATTTTTTTCACGAAAATATCTTCGGTTTTTTTAAAAAAATGCCGAAAAGTTATCAATTCTGTTTTCTGCGGTTATGAATACAAAGACATTGTGTTAAAAAAAATACAATTTGAGCGATGTATTGTATACACTAAAAAACTACGTATTTATGCGGGTTGTGGCGTTTTAAAAAAAACAAGGATCTTCTTTTTGGAAATTATGAATTGAAAAAAAGAAAAGATTGTGATACTATTAACATATCGGCGGATAAAGAGAACCGATGACTAAAAATTTAGAATAATATGGAGGAAAATTGATATGGCAAAGAAAGTAGTTATTGCAGGTGCATGCCGTACAGCGATCGGAAAAATGGGCGGAGGATTAAGCACAACTCCGGCAGCAGATTTAGGGTCCATTGTAATTAAAGAAGCACTGAACAGAGCAGGAGTTCCGGCAGATCAGGTTGACCATGTATATATGGGTTGTGTTATTCAGGCTGGCTTAGGACAGAACGTAGCTCGTCAGGCTTCCATTAATGCAGGACTTCCAATTGAAGTTCCGGCAGTAACAGTAAACGTTGTATGTGGTTCCGGTCTTAATTGTGTTAACATGGCTGCACAGATGATTCAGGCAGGCGATGCTGACATCGTAGTTGCAGGTGGTATGGAAAACATGTCAATGGCTCCATTTGCATTACCAAACGCACGTTTCGGATATCGTATGAATAACGGAACATTGGTAGATACCATGGTAAATGATGCATTAACAGATGCATTCAATCATTACCATATGATGATTACAGCAGAGAACGTTGCTGAGCAGTGGAATCTGACTCGTGAAGAATTAGATGAATTTGCAGCAAGATCTCAGCAAAAAGCAGTTGCAGCTCAGGAAGCTGGAACATTTAAAGAAGAAATCGTTCCTGTAGAAGTAAAACAGAGAAAGAAAACAGTAGTCGTTGATACAGATGAGGGACCAAGAGCCGGAACAACAGCAGAGTCTTTGGCCGGATTAAGATGCTGCTCAGGAAAAGAAGGCGGAGTTGTAACAGCAGGAAATGCTTCTGGAATCAATGATGGTGCAGCGGCAGTTGTTGTTATGAGCGAAGAGAAAGCAAAAGAATTAGGAGTGACACCGATGGCTTCTTATGTTACAGGAGCTCTTGGAGGAGTTGATCCTAAGATCATGGGAGTCGGACCTGTTGCCTCTACAACAAAAGCATTAGCAAAAGCAAATCTTACAATCGATGACATGGATTTAATTGAAGCTAACGAAGCTTTCGCAGCACAGTCTGTAGCAGTGGCAAGAGATTTGAAATTCGATATGGATAAAGTCAATGTAAACGGCGGAGCTATTGCTCTGGGACATCCGGTAGGTGCTTCAGGATGCCGAATCCTTGTTACGTTGCTCCATGAGATGCAGAGAAGAGACGCGAAGAAAGGTCTTGCAACTCTTTGCATCGGTGGTGGAATGGGCTGCACAACAATTGTTGAGAGAGACTAGGAAACGGAGTATTTTTGTGAAAGGAGAATTCTTTTATGGAATTCATTACATATGAACAGGATGGTTTTGTAGGTGTTGTTACAATCAATCGTCCCAAAGCTTTAAACGCATTAAACAGTGACGTATTGAAAGAAATTGAAGCGGCATTTGACGCGATTGATTTAAATGAGACAAGAGCTGTTGTATTGACAGGAGCCGGAGATAAATCCTTTGTTGCAGGTGCTGATATCGGAGAAATGAGCACATTGACAAAAGAAGAAGGAGAAGCTTTCGGTAAAGTTGGAAACGATGTATTCCGTAAGATTGAAACATTCCCTATTCCTGTTATTGCAGCAATCAACGGATTTGCTTTGGGCGGAGGATGTGAAATCTCCATGAGCTGTGACATTAGACTTTGCTCAGAAAATGCGATTTTCGGACAGCCGGAGGTTGGTCTGGGAATTACTCCTGGATTCGGAGGAACACAGAGACTTGCACGTATTGTCGGTGTGGGAAAAGCAAAAGAGATGATCTATACAGCTTTTAATATTAAGGCAGAGGAAGCTTTGAGAATCGGTCTTGTCAATGCGGTTTATCCTCAGGACGAACTGCTTGCGGCAGCAAAGAAGATGGCGGCAAAAATTGCGTCAAATGCACCGATTGCAGTTCGTGCATCAAAGAAGGCGATCAACGATGGTCTTCAGGTTGATATGGACCAGGCTATTGTAATTGAAGAAAAAGCGTTTGGAAGCTGCTTTGAGACAGAAGATCAGAGAGCGGGAATGGGAAACTTCCTTGAAAAAGATAAAGCGAAGAAACTGAAAGTAGTTCCGTTCCAAAACAAATAAGAGTCAGTCATTGATTTCCTGTATGCAGGAACTTCTGCATACAGGGTTACATTATTAATATTTTATCAGGAGGAAATATCATGAAAGTTGGAGTTATCGGCGCTGGAACAATGGGCAGCGGAATTGCACAGGCATTTGCTCAAACAGAAGGATTTGAAGTATGTCTTTGCGACATTAATGAAGAATTTGCAGCAAATGGAAAAGCAAAAATTGCAAAAGGCCTTGAAAAACGTGTTGCAAGAGGAAAGATGGAGCAGGCGGCTGCAGATGCAATTCTTTCTAAGATCACAACAGGTGTGAAAGATATTTGTACAGATTGCGACCTGATCATTGAGGCAGCAATCGAAAATATGGAAATTAAAAAACAGACATTTAAAGAATTGCAGGAAATCTGTAAAGCAGATGCTATTTTTGCAACCAATACTTCTTCTCTGTCAATTACAGAAATCGGTGCAGGACTGGATCGTCCGATGATTGGTATGCATTTCTTCAATCCGGCTCCGGTTATGAAGCTTGTGGAAGTTATTGCAGGAATCAATACACCAAAAGAAACGGTTGAAAAGATCAAAGAAATCTCTGAAGCAATCGGTAAAGTGCCGGTACAGGTAGAGGAAGGCGCAGGATTTGTAGTAAACAGAGTCTTAATTCCGATGATTAATGAGGCTGTTGGAATTTATGCAGATGGAGTTGCATCTGTAGAAGGTATTGATACAGCTATGAAATTAGGTGCAAATCATCCGATGGGACCATTAGCTCTGGGAGACCTGATTGGTTTGGATGTATGTCTTGCAATTATGGAAGTTCTTTACAATGAATTTGGAGATACAAAATATCGTCCGCATCCATTATTAAGAAAAATGGTTCGTGGCGGATTATTAGGTCAGAAGACTGGTAAAGGATTCTACGATTACAGCAAATAAGAAAAGAGCTTTTCTTCTGTATTCGCGGAATGGTGAGCTGCGGATACAGAAGATCACTTTATAGAAATCAATATGGAGGAATAAAGAATGGATTTCACATTAAGTAAGAAACACGAGATGGCAAGAACTCTTTTCAAAGAGTTTGCTGAAAATGAAGTAAAGCCTCTTGCACAGGACGTGGATGAAAATGAACAGTTCCCGGTAGAGACTGTGGAAAAGATGGCAAAAGCAGGATTCTTAGGTATTCCGGTTCCGAAAGAACTTGGCGGACAGGGATGCGATCCGTTAACATACGTTATGTGTGTTGAAGAATTATCAAAAGTTTGTGGAACAACAGGTGTTATTGTATCTGCACATACTTCTCTGTGCATTGATCCGATTCAGACTTTTGGTACAAAAGAACAGAAAGAAAAGTATATCCCGGATTTAGCTTCAGGAAAAAAATTGGGAGCTTTCGGTCTTACTGAGCCGGGTGCAGGTACAGACGCACAGGGACAGCAGACAAAGGCTGTATTAGATGGAGATGAATGGGTATTAAACGGATCTAAGTGCTTTATCACAAATGGTAGCTACGCAGACGTTTATATCGTAATCGCTGTAACAGGTATTGTTGAAAAACGCGGAAGAAAAATGAAAGAAATTTCTGCGTTCATCGTGGAAAAAGGAACTCCAGGTTTCACATTTGGAACAAAAGAAAAGAAAATGGGTATCCGCGGATCAGCTACATATGAATTAATTTTCGAAGACTGCCGTATTCCAAAAGAAAATCTGTTAGGAAAGCAGGGAAAAGGTTTCGGTATTGCAATGCATACTCTTGATGGAGGTCGTATTGGTATCGCTTCTCAGGCTCTTGGACTTGCAGAAGGTGCATTAGAAAGAACAATCGAATATGTTAAAGAAAGAAAACAGTTCGGACGTACAATCGGACAGTTCCAGAATACACAGTTCCAGTTAGCTGATATGGCAACTAAAGTAGAAGCTGCAAAACAGTTGGTATATAAAGCAGCAATGGCAAAAGCTACACAGAAGGTTTACAGTGTAGAAGCAGCAATGGCAAAATTATATGCGGCAGAAGTTGCTATGGAAGTGACAACAAAAGCTGTTCAGTTACATGGTGGTTACGGATACATCAGAGAATACGATGTAGAACGTATGATGCGCGATGCTAAGATCACAGAAATCTACGAAGGAACATCTGAAGTTCAGCGTATGGTTATTTCTGGAAGCTTATTGAAATAAGGGAGGTACTTACCGTGAAAATAGTTGTTTGTGTAAAACAGGTACCAGATACAAAAGGCGGAGTTAAATTTAATCCGGATGGTACATTAGACAGAGGTGCAATGCTTACAATCATGAATCCAGATGATAAAGCTGGACTGGAAGCGGCACTTAGATTAAAAGATGAATATGGGGCAGAGGTTACCGTTGTAACAATGGGACTTCCAAAGGCAGATGAAGTGCTTCGTGAAGCGATGGCAATGGGTGCAGACAAGGGTGTGCTTGTAACAGACCGCGTCTTAGGAGGAGCTGACACATGGGCAACTTCTACAACTCTTGCAGGAGCAATCAGAAACCTTGAGTATGATCTGATCATTACAGGCCGTCAGGCAATTGATGGAGATACAGCTCAGGTTGGACCTCAGATTTCTGAGCATTTGGATATTCCGGTGATCTCTTATGCAGAGGACATTAAGATTGACGGGGACAGTGTCATTGTTCAGCGTCAGTATGAAGATAGATACCACATCGTAAAGGCAAAAATGCCTTGCTTAGTTACTGCTTTAGCAGAGTTAAATGAGCCAAGATATATGACACCGGGCGGAATCTTTGATGCATATGATGCGGAAGTAACAACATGGGGAAGAAAAGACCTCAAAGATGTTGATGATTCTAACCTTGGTCTTGCGGGATCTCCGACAAAGATCGCAAAAGCATCTGATAAAGTAAGAAAAGGTGCTGGGGAAAAAGTTACACTTGACCCAGAAGAGTCAGTACAATATATCATGGATAAATTAGCTGAAAAACATGTAATTTAGTGAAAAGGAAAAGTGGTGAATAAAATGGGTTTAGAAGAATATAGAGGCGTATACGTCTTTGCACAGCAGGTAGATAACGAATTAAGCGGCATCGCATTCGAATTACTTGGAAAAGCAAAAGACTTAGCAAAAGACTTAGATACAGACGTAACTGCTGTTCTGATTGGTTCAGATGTCAAAGGACTGGCAGATGATCTTGCAGTATATGGTGCAGACAAAGTTATCGTTGTAGATGATCCTGAATTGAAGGATTATAGAACAGAGCCATATACACATGCGTTAGCATCTGTAATCAATGAATACAAACCGGAAATCATGTTAGTTGGAGCAACTGCAATCGGTCGTGATCTTGGACCTCGTGTTTCTGCACGTGTTCAGACAGGATTAACAGCTGATTGTACAGTTCTTGAAATTGGTGATTTCCCATTAAATCCGATTCCGGGAAGAGAGCAGAAACACAATCAGTTACTAATGACACGTCCTGCTTTCGGTGGAAACACAATCGCGACAATTGCTTGTCCGGACAATCGTCCTCAGATGGCAACTGTACGTCCTGGTGTTATGCAGAAGATTGATCCAATCGAAGGTGCAAAGGCTGAGGTGATTGAGTTTAATCCAGGATTTACTCCGGATAACAAATATGTTGAAATTATGGAAATCGTTAAGTCTGTAACGGAAACAGTTGATATTATGGATGCTAAGATTCTTGTATCCGGTGGACGTGGCGTTGGAGAAGAAGGATTTGGAATGTTAAAAGAATTAGCGGAAGTTCTCGGAGGAGAAGTCAGCTGTTCTCGTGCTGTTGTAGATAATGGATGGCAGCCAAGAGATATTCAGGTTGGACAGACAGGAAAAACAGTACGTCCGAACGTTTACTTTGCAATTGGTATTTCCGGTGCAATTCAGCATGTTGCAGGTATGGAAGAATCTGATATCATTATTGCAATCAATAAAGATGAAACTGCTCCGATTTTTGATGTAGCAGATTATGGAATTGTTGGAGATTTGAATAAAATTGTTCCAGCTTTAACAGAAAAATTAAGAGCCGTTGTGAAATAAGCAGCTTTTAAGATAAGAATTTAATCCATAAAAATCCCATGGTAAGCACTATGGGATTTTTTTCTAAAAAAGGTTGACATAGGAAAAAGAATATAGTATCATTTAACATGTAAGTAAACTTCATAATATTCATCGGGCAAACCTGTTGAAAGACAGGGACGCAAAGCCAGAAGGGTCTAAGGTTCATAAGAACTATGACAGCCGGTTGCCGCATTATTTTCAATGTGATATGGATATACTCTATATCTGTAAGAAGCAATCGTTGACAGGAGAAATTCTGTGAGCGATTTTTTTATTTCAATGACATAATAGGACTGACGGAGGGTTTCTTGGAATTAGGGACTTCAAGAAAGATTGAAAGAAATAAAAGTAAGTTTTAGAAAAACTCCGGCGCGAATCGTCCGCTGAGTATGAAGAAAAAGATTTCCACGATTCCCAATCTTATGAAGGGGTTCTTAAGAGCATGAATCAAAGGGGTCTGTGATATTGCAGATCTGTGGAAAACGTACGGGGATTTTTTATATGTAGAAGCCATATGGGATTAGGGAACCTTGGCTTCTTTTTTTGTGTGATATGGGAAAATTCTCACTTTCCTATATCATAAAAACACTCCTCAGGATGAGACAGTGGAAGAAAACTTGTCTGATTTGTTCTGCTTAAGAATGCCTTGAAAATGCTTTTTTTTGTTGTTAAAATGGGAAAGAGAAAAATATGATGGAAAAAGGAGAATGAAATGTTAAAGATACAGCGGGATGATATTATCATTCGAAAGGGTATTTTACATATTTTAGACAGTCACACAGGATATCTTGGATTGTCCAATCAGTTGTTGGAAATGGGACCGGATTTAATGGAATTCGTAAGAGGGCATATTTTTAAAATTTTGGAAAGTGATGATGCGAAAAAATGTCAGTTTGACGGAAGCGTCTCGCCGATTTTAAGCTTGCTGGAAAGTATGGAGGAACCGGATGATGAAAGCTTTATTGATGCTACCCGGACTTTGGCAGAGAACTTATTTGATATTATGTGCGACAGTGTGACGATCCCTGCGGCGGATTTGCTTTGTGTTACGTTTCAGATACAAAGCGTTGTTCATCTGGCTTTGTTAAAAATGAATTATAAGGTTACGTATGTCCATCGTCAGGAGGAAGAAGAAGCCAATGATATTGTGAAGCAAAGGGTAATGCCGACGGATTCTGCGAAGCTGACCGAAGCGATGATTGTTGATTTAACAGAGTATAAAATTCAATTGGTGGAAAAGAAATATGAGATGCTAAATGGGGATAAAATCAACTACTTATCAGAACGGTTCCTGCAGTGCTATGCAGATTTGGCACCAAAAAAGAAGTTTCAGATTCTCAATAAGGTGATCAATGACATCAGCAATCATTATCCAGAGGACGGAATGGCAAAGCGGCTGGAGCTGAAAAGTCGTTTACGGGAGGAGTTTTCCCAAAACCAGGCATTTAAGATCAATGAAATCGGAGATAAACTATTTGGAGATCATCAGGGGAAAAAGCAGGAATTTGATGAGAAGATTGAGCGATATGATATGCAATATGATACGTTTACGGTAGCAAAAGAAAATACAGTACGAAAATTGGAATATCAATGGCTGGAGACGGACACCGGAATTGAGATTAAAATTCCGATGGAGGAATATAATACGAAACAGAATGTAGAGATTATTGAGGAACCGGACGGTGGAAGTACAATTATTATTAAAAATATAGATCAGGTAAAAATACGATAAAAAGACCTTCTCTGATGCGTTGTCAGAGAAGGTCTTTTTTTGCAGTTATGTAGATATTATTTATTAGATCTTCTCCAAATATGTGCGGCTTCTGCATCCTTGATCAACTGATCTCTGAAATCAGGATGAGCAATTTGAATTAATGCTTCTGCGCGCTCCCAGGTGGAAAGTCCTTTCATATTTGCCATACCGTATTCTGTAACGATATAGTGGGCGTTGGCACGAGTATCAGTGACAATGGATCCGTTATGGAGTGTTGGAAGAATTCTTGAGAATGTTTCTCCTTTTTTATTGGTAAAGGTAGAAGACAGACATACGAAACTTTTTCCGCCGTTGGATAGATAAGCGCCCATCACAAAATCCAACTGTCCGCCGGCACCGCTGATCTGACGAATACCTGAAGATTCGGAACTGATTTGTCCATAAAGGTCAACGTCAACAGCATTGTTGATAGAGATAAAGTTATCCAGTGATGAGATTGTGGCAATGCTGTTTGTGTAGTCCACCGGCGCGCTCATACATTCCGGATTATTGTCGAGATAATCGTATAATTTTTTTGTCCCGGCAGCAAAAGCATAGGTTTGACGATACCGGTCAATGGTTTTGTTTGCGCCTGTAATTTTTCCTGCTTTTGCGATATCAACAAAAGCATCCACATACATTTCGGTGTGGACACCAAGATTTTCTAAGTCAGATTCTGCAATTAGAGATCCTACGGCATTTGGCATTCCACCGATTCCAAGTTGAAGACATGCACCATTTGGAATCTGGTCAACGATCAGTTTTGCAACGGCTTTGTCTACATCCGTTGCCGGACCGCCTCCGCCTAATTCTGCAATGGAAGGATTTTCGCCTTCAACAATCATATCAACTTTAGAAATATGAATTCCTTCTTCAAATCCGCCGAGACAACGAGGCATATTTTCGTTAACTTCTACAATCACGCAATCTGCCTTTTCAAGCATAGCAGCGGTATGCGAAGCACTTGGTCCAAAATTAAAGAAACCGTGTTCGTCCATTGGCGCAACCTGCATCATTGCAACATTCGTTCTTGGAAGGCAACTACGATAATAGCTTGGCAGTTCAGAATAGCGGATTGGAGCATAGAAAGAAAATCCTTCGTTGATCCATTTTCTTTCCAGCCCGCTCATGTGCCATGAATTCCATGTAAAGTGATCAGCAGGGTTTTCAATCTGGGTAATTTCCAGCGGCCACATAATAATACCGCCGTGAATCTGGATATTTTCAAGTTCCGGCATACGTTTTGCCAACGCCTTATCCAGTGCAACTGGAGTTGTAACGCACCAGCCATATTCCAGACGATCCCCAGATTTGATAACTTTGACTGCTTCGTCAGCCGTGGTTAATTTTTTCTGGTAGTCTTGAGTGAATGACATAATAAGTCCTCCTAATTTGATAATTATTTTTAGTTAACACACTAAATACATTTTATCATTCTACAGCCAGAAAGACAAGGGGAATGTTAAAAAATTATCAATCTATTTATGTAAAATAGAAAAAGAATAGGTAAAATATGGATTAAGAAAAATACAAAAAAAGTGTAGTTATTTTAACTAATGTGTATTATAATAGGGAATTGTATCTAGGAGGTATTTAGGCAAATGGAAAAGAAAAAATTAACATGGAAACATGGGGCGGGGATTGCTGCAGGCATTCTAATTGCAGGTTACTGTTTGGCAGCATTCTATTTCAGTCATAGGTTTGTATATGGGACAAAAATAAATGGAGTGAATGTTTCCGGAAAGACAGCGAATGAAGTGGTGGAGATTTTCAATAAAAAAGCAGAAAATTATTCCCTGATGATCAAAGAACGTAAGAATCAGCGAGAGGTTTTAACGAATCGTCAGATCCAGGCAGCGTTTGAAGGCGCAGAAGAAATTCAGAAAATTAAAGAAAATCAAAATTCATTTTTATGGTTCAAAGGTTTTTTTGGCGGAGAGTTATATGATGATGTAACGATGTATTCTTATAATGAAAAAACTTATAGCGCTGCTTATAAACAACTAAATGCTGTGAATCGGAAAAAAATGATTCAGCGCGTCAATGCAAAACCGGTTTATAAAGACGGGAAATTTGTAATTCAGAAGGAAGAAGAAGGAACTCAGCTGGATACGCAGCGAACAGCAAAAAAAATAGAGGAATATGTAAAAAACGGAATTTCTGAAATTTCTCTGGAAAAGGAAAACTGTTACTATGACCCGGAATATAAAAGCAAGGATCAGAAAGTCATTGATTTGACAAAAAAAATGAATGATTCTTTGAAGGGAAGTATTACATATAAATTTGGTAAAAGAACCGTTGTGCTTGATAAAAATACATATTGTAAATGGTATAAGATTAAAAAAGACTATTCCGGTTATACCGTAGATAAGGATGCTTTGGAAAACTGGGTTTTGAAATTTATCTATAAATATAATACTCAGTATGGATGGCATAAATTTAAGACTCACGATGGACGAATCAAAAAGATTTATGGCGGTCCGTATGGCTGGCGGATCAGTAAAGACAAGGAAGAAGCCGCAGTGATGAAGATGATTGCCGAAGGAACGAAGGAAACCAGAGAGCCTTATTGGAGACAAAAAGGAAAAGTATACGATGGTGTCAACGGTGATATCGGGGATACTTATTTTGAAGTTGATATGGGAGCACAGTCTGTGTATTATTATAAAAACGGGAAGTTGAAATTCAGTACATCCTGTGTCACTGGAAAAATGACTGCAGATCGCAAGACGCCGGAGTGTGTGGCATATATTATGTATAAGCAGCCAACTGCAACGTTAAATGGACAGGGCTACAGTTCTCCGGTAAAATATTGGATGCCGTTTGTGGGAAATGTAGGATTTCATTCTGCATCGTGGAGAAGCTCCTTTGGAGGAAGTGAATATATTTCCAATGGTTCTCATGGATGTATTAATCTTCCGGAATCATCTGCTGCAATTCTCTACAAATATGCCAAACCGGGGGATCCCGTCGTAACTTATTATTAGGAATCGAAAAGATGCGGATAACGATCACAGAGTGGATTCATAAAGTATTAGAGTCTTTTATAAACGAAGGAGATCATTGCATTGACGCTACCAT
>OFMK01000849.1_pt1 | contig 27218 bp, 21 predicted proteins | sample 1541781 | NCBI WGS metagenome assembly OFMK01 (sample SAMN04209250, study PRJEB22552) | human gut metagenome | biome: gut; material: feces | host: Homo sapiens | place: USA: Oklahoma
TATCTTATCATTCAACATCTGATTATATAAAAAACGACAGCAGCCAAATGTTTTTGCGAGCAGAACTTCCTGTTCTCGGTTTGGATATATACGAAAACGGTAAGCTATGTTATGAGTTATTTTTTCCATATGATCAGCCTCGCTTTCCATCGTTTCGACTGATTATATTATACTATATCCCTTTAGTTAGAACAAGTGTTCTGTCTGTATTTGCTGTATTTATTTTGCAATTCATCTCCCACCTGTAGAGGAGAATTCTTGCTAGCTCTTGTTAAAGGCTCTGCATTTATAGAAATTCATAGAAAGAAACAGAGCCATGTGTTATTTAACACCTGGCTCCTATCATGTTCCTGTATTCAAGAATACCCACGGATTGCTCCATGCTTTGACACTGCAAGCACACTATTTTTGATTAGCTTTTATCTCTGATTGAAATTCGCGTATATCATGTGCAATTTCTCCACTAAGAATCAGCATACAGATTAAGTTTGGAATAGCCATCAGAGCATTTGCAATGTCTGAAAAATTCCATACCAGACTGATGGTCTGTGTACATCCGATATATGCGACCAGAGCAAATCCGATTCGATAGATCATATTATATTTGTGTGTACCAAGCAAATATTCAAATGCTTTTTCTCCGTGATATTCCCAACCAAGGATCGTTGAAAATGCAAATAAAGTGATTCCAATGGTTACCAGCCAGCCTCCGCCGGAACCGAGAACTGTTTTAAAAGCTGCAATTGTCACATCGGAACCTGTAAGAAGTTCTCCATTGGCATCTGTCATACCAAGCACACCGGAAGATGCAATCGCAACACCTGTGATCGTACATACCACGATCGTATCCCAGAAAGTACCTGTCATATTGATGTATCCCTGTCGTACCGGATTGTCTGTCGTTGCCGCTGCTGCCGTAATTGCTGCGGAACCCATACCTGCCTCATTTGAAAAAACTCCCCTCGCAATACCAAACCGCATGGCATTCATCATAGAAGCAACAATTGTACCGCACATACCGCCACCAACAGCTTTTACAGAAAAGGCCATTTTAAAAATCATTACAATACCTGCCGGAACATTTGCTATATTTCCTATAATAACAATAATTCCACATATTACATAAAAAATTGCCATAACCGGAACTACTACGGAAGAAACCTTTGATATAGATTTAATCCCGCCTACAATAATGACCAGTACAAAAATGGTTATGATCACTCCGGTAAGCCATGTAGGAACGTGAAATGTGGTATTTAATGCACCCGAAATAGAATTACCCTGCGTCATATTTCCGATACCAAAGGATGCTACTACTGCAAACAGTGCAAAGAGCCATGCAAGCACTGCTCCAAGCAAGTAGCAAAAGCGGATTGCGAATGTCTGCTTTCCCTATGCCTGAGACAAGCGCTCTTTTAAAAAAGTATTTCTCTTTGTAACTGTCACATTTCTGACCGCATAAGACAATGCCTTTCTGGTTCCTACGATAACCAGAACCTTTTTTGCACGGGTAATTCCTGTATAGATCAGATTGCGCTGCAACATTACATAGTGATTCATCAGAACAGGCATGACCACGATCGGATATTCGGAGCCCTGCGCTTTATGTATCGTTGTCGCATAGGCATGCACCAGTTCATCCAGCTCCGATGCTTCATATTCTATGATATGCTGGTCAAAGTTTACTTTCAGCGTCCGTTCCTGCAGATCTACAGACTCTACTGTTCCAATATCTCCGTTAAAAATTTCTTTCTCATAATTATTTCGGATCTGCATGACTTTATCCCCAGTGCGAAACAGATATCCTCCCCGACGCAAACCGTCGCCCTGTGGATTCAAAGCTTCCTGAAGTGCAAGATTCAAATTCGCTGCTCCCACAATTCCTTTCTGCATCGGTGTCAGCACCTGAATATGATTCCAGGGCGTTTTGTAATAACGCGGAAGGTTGTTTTTTACCAGCCGGACAATTTCCTGCACCGCTTCCTCCGGATCTTCTTTTTCTATATAGAAGAAATCCGTATTTTTGCCATTGGAAATATCCGGAAATTTGCCTTCATTGATGGCATGCGCATTCATGATGATCCTGCTGCTCTGTGCCTGTCTAAAAATCCGGGTCAGACGAACCACAGGAAATACACCGGAATCAATAATGTCACGCAATACATTTCCCGCCCCCACAGATGGGAGCTGGTCGATATCTCCCACCAGTATCAAACGCATCCCCTCCGGAATTGCTTTGAGCAGCGCATTCATCAGTATCATATCGATCATAGAACATTCATCAATGATCAGTACATCTCCATCCAGGGGATTGTCCTCATTTTTCTGATATCCTTCCGGCGGTTTGCACTCCAACAAACGGTGGATTGTCTTTGCCTCTAATCCGGTTGCTTCTGTCATACGCTTGGCGGCACGACCTGTAGGTGCTGCCAACAGGATTTTTAATCCAAACGAACGGTAAGCAGCGATAATTCCCTGCGTTGTCGTGGTTTTTCCGGTTCCAGGTCCTCCCGTCAATACCATGACTTTGGAAACGGCTGCTTTTCGAATGGCATCTGCCTGAATCTCATCATATTCCATGTGTACTTTTTCCTGAATTTTACCGACATCAATGGACAGGCTTTCGTTTCCTGTCTTCTGCCGTGCATCCATCAGTGCATGCCAGAGCCGGTCTGCTGCCGGCGCCTGCGCCAGACGTTTTAATTTGCCTGCCACACCTGCTTCCGCATAATAAAATGCCGGCAGATATATAGCTTTCATTTCTGCCTGATCTGTTTTATAGTCTACCGTTTCACAGATCAGATCTTTGTCCGCGATCATCTGATCCAAAGTCATTACGATACTGGATTCTTCCGCTTCCAGTAATTCTGCTGCCTTCGCGATCAACTGCTCCTGATATGCAAACACATGTCCCTCATCTGCCAGATTACTGAGTGTATACATAATACCACTGCGCAACCGGACATAAGCCTCCTTCGCAAAACCAAGCTTCTGTGCAATTCCATCTGCTGTCTTAAATCCAATACCCCAGATATCATCTGCCATCTGGAACGGATTTTCTTTCATTTTATCCAGACTTTCATTTCCGTACTGACGGTAAATTTTGGCTGCAAAAGAGGTACTGACGCCATGATCCTGCAAAAAAAGCATAACATTCTTGATCTCTTTCTGACGTTCCCAGCTGTCCCGGATCATCTGGATTCGTTTTTTACCGATGCCGTCCACTTCCTGCAGCCGGGAAATATCCGTTTCAATCACTTCCAGCGTTTCTATGCCAAACTGTGCTACGATCTTTTTCGCATATTTCGGACCAACGCCCTTGATCAGACCGGAACCAAGATATTTTTCAATACCAAATACCGTCGCCGGAAGCGTTTCTTCCCAGCTCTCTGCAGCAAACTGTCTGCCGTAACGACTGTCCACTTTCCAATTTCCATAAATCAGCAATACAGAACCAACATTCACATCCAGCAGACTTCCGATGACTGTCACAAGTTCTTTGTAACTTTTTACGGCACATTTGAGGACCGTGTAGCCATTTTCCGGATTTTGATAAGTAATGCGTTCCACCACACCCCGGATTTTTACTGTAAAATGCTGAGGTCGCTGCTGAACCTCTACGTCTTCCGATGCCTTTTTTCCGGCTTCCTCCACACGCTTCTGATGTGCCTCACGCATCTCAGCCACCATGCACTCATACACTTTTTGGTTCATGTAACAGTCATTCAGTGCTCGATGCGCACCTTCCGATGAAATACCATAATGCTCCGCCAGATCCACCAGACGATGATGCTCCATCTTCGGCAAATGTTTTCGCGCCACCTGCAGCGTATCCACATAATTGTTCTGCGGAATTTCGCCAAAATACTGCTCGGCATCACGCCAGATGAACTTCATGTCAAACCGTGCAATATTATGTCCCACCAGAACAAAACCTTCCGCAAAATCCAGAAACTCTGCCAGAACATGCGAAAACGCCGGTGCCTCCGCAACCATCGCATTTGTGATTCCATTCACTTTCGTCGCTCCAAATGGAATCTTGCGGCCCGGGTTCACCAGCGTATTAAATTCATCCACTACTTCGCCACCTTTCACCTTCAGCGCCGAAATCTCAATCACTTCATCATAGTTCGGAGAGATTCCAGTCGTCTCAAGGTCAAAGATGACATAGTTTGGTGTGTATTTGTTGATCAAAGTTCCTTTCTGTGTGGACATGAGTATCACTACTTTCTATTCATTCTTTTTCGTATCTTATCATATCCCATTTTAAAGTACAATCATCAATAGTTTATCTCAGTCTGGAGTAACAAAATTTACTCATATCTCAGTGCATCAATTACTTCCATCTTTGCTGCTTTTTTCGCCGGATAAGATCCGAAGAACACACCGATCAGCATTGAGAAGCATACGGAAAGGATAATTGCTAATACAGACGGATGTACATTCATGATAATATAACCTGCATAATCGCTGTAGTAGCTGTTGATGACAAGCATCGCCACTTTTCCGAGGATAAATCCAAACAGGATTCCAATCAAAATTCCAATGATTCCACCAACGAGGCAAAGTACCACAGATTCGATCAGAAATTGCTGCTTGATGGCCTTATTTTTAGCACCCAGCGCTTTTCGGATACCGATTTCCTTTGTTCTTTCAGTGATAGACACCAGCATGATATTCATGACACCAACGCCACCAACGATCAGGGAAATTGCTGCAATAAAGGAAATTGCCACAGTTACTACATTAATGACTGTATTAATAATGCCCATATCCGAAGACATATTGTATGTTGTGACCTGCCATTTTTCATTTTTCGCATATTTGTCTGCAAAAAAGCTCTGAATATCTGTTTCTGCCTGCTTTTGATCCGCACCTGTTTTTAAAAGGACACTTATATACGTATATCCATTGGTCGTTTCACTATGATTTAATTTATTTGCGGTTGTGGCGGGAATATACATGGTAGTACTGCGTTCTTTTTCCGGAATCGTCGTATCTTGTTTACCAAAAATAGCAGCATTATATTCATACACACCTACTACTGTAAATTCATAAGAATAACCATCACTTCCACTGTAAATAATCTGCTGTCCGATAGGATCTTCACTGCCGAAATAATAGGATGCCATCGTATCGGATACAACGCATACACGTTTCTCCTTTTTCATATCCTGCTTTGTCAGATTACGTCCACGAAGAATCTTAATTTTCATGTGCTCCAGTTCTTCTTTTGTCGTTCCTGTTGCGTCCACATTCGCATATTTATCACTGTTTTTGTAAATCTGACCGCTGCCAAGATAAGCTGAAATACCAAAACCTGCGATTTCGTCCGGGTATGTTTCCTGTAATTCATCCAGCATATCCTGCGTAATATAATCATCTGCTGTCATCTTCGGATATTCCCAGTTTGACCAGTCCGCATCATCCTCCGGATAAATAGCATCCACACTGGCGCTGATACTGTTTCCACCAAGGGAGTTTAATGTAGCATTCAACGTTGATTTGATAGATGTTCCAATGGTCGTGATCGTGATAACCGCAGAAATACCGATGATGATTCCAAGCATAGTCAGCAGGGAACGCATTTTATTGGAAAGAAGGTTCTGAAAGGCTTCTTTGATATTCTCTATCAGCATAGCGTTCCCCCCTCTCCGATTTCTGGCTTATTGCATCCATCATTCATCTTGTGATAACCTGACAAATCACAGCCTTTTTCTGTTTTTCTGCTATCAGATACGATCATACCATCATTTAATGTGACAATTCGCTCGGTCTCTGCAGCCAATTCCTTTGAATGAGTGATCAGTACGACTGTTTTTCCCTGTTCTTCATGAAGCTTGTGAAAAATATCCATGATCATATGACCGGTCTGGGAATCCAGTGCACCGGTCGGCTCATCTGCAAGGATAATGGAAGGATCATTAATCATCGCCCGGGCAATCGCAATCCTCTGCTTCTGTCCGCCGGACAACTCATTTGGACGGTGTGTGGCACGATCTGCCATTCCCACCAGTTCCAACATCTGCATACCGATTTCTTTTGCATTTTTCGGACGGTGTTCACTGTACATCAAAGGCAAAGTTACATTTTTTAAGGCATTTGCTCTCGGAATCAGATTAAAATTCTGAAACACAAAGCCAATTTTTTTATTCCGCATGACACTTCGCACAGTGTCATCCATGCTGTTGACATCCTCGCCTTCCAGAAAATAATTACCGGAAGTCTGGCGATCCAGAATACCCATAATATTCATCAGCGTACTTTTTCCGGAACCGGATTCTCCTACAATAGAAACAAATTCGCCCCGTTTGACATCAAGATTGATTCCGTGTAAAATCTCCAATTCATTTGGCTGACCAATGTAATATGTCTTCACGATCTGTTCCATGCGGATCATAATTTCATTTGACATGTATAAAAACCTCCATGATTAATCCGCAGTTACTTCAGAACTTACACTTGTAGAACCGCCATCTTCCGTTTCACTTACATCACTTCCTCTTTCTCCCTGGAAAGTATCTCCTTCGGATATAGCGTAATCCATGATAATGTAATCTCCTGTTTTCAGATCGCCACCGGTCACTTCTGTATAATAATTAATCTCATCACCAACTGTAATGTTTTTCTTTACAGCTGTATAAGTACCATCTTTATTTTCTTCTGCACAGAGGACGTAACTTTTGCCATCCTCATCCTGCTGCACCAGATCATACGGTACAGACAGCACATTTTCACGATCTGTCAGGACAATTTTTGCCTTTGCACTCATGCCACTGATCAGATCACACGGATCTAATTTGATCTGTACCGAAAATCCACCTGTATTGGCGGCTCCGGAAGTCTCCTGCCCGGTTTGTTCCGTTGTCGGCTGGGAAGCATTATATACTTTTACTACTTTGATGATTTCGCCATTGATTTCCTGATCATCCAACGCATCAGAAGTAATGATTGCTTTCATACCTTCCTGCAGTTTCAGAATATCTTTTTCTGTTACACTTGCATTCACGATCATATCAGTATTATTTTCTACGGTTACTAACGTAGCATTTGCGGTATTTACATCACCGACAGAAACATTGACTGCAGTAACAATACCTGCACTTTTACTTGTGATCGTACAATCATCCAGTTGTTTTCTCAACTGATCCAGCTGTGTTTGTGTATCGCTGTCATCCGTCTGGTTATATTTTGCAGATTCAATGCTGCTCTGGGCAGAATAAATCGCATCATCGGTGGAGGATTTCACGCTCGTATAATTGTTTTTTGCTTCCTTGCGGGCACTGTCTGCAGATGTAAGATCACTTTTTGCACTGGAAAGCTGATCCTGAAGATCAGAAAGTTTTTCCTGAAGTGCTGCCTTAGTATCTTCATCGGATACCGCATTTATTTGATCTGATACAGATTTCATCTGATTATTTAATGAATTTACCGTATTTTGTGCTGCTGTGTATGCAGCTTCCGCACTGTTGATACTGTCATTTGCCTGTGCCAATTGATTTTTCTGATCTTCTTTGGCACGCTCAAGGGCACGCTGATTCTGATTCGTTTCATTCTGTTTTAATGCAGCTGCATTTGACAGGGATTTCTCTAGCACATCAATCTGTTTCTGAATAGAATCTTTATCCAGAGTCGCGATCACATCGCCTTCTTTTACAACATCTCCAACCTGAACATTTACAGTTTTGATCTCAGTCGCAGCTGTAGAAGAATAATTGATCTTCGTCTCTCCACTTACCGTTCCTGTCAGAGATATAAAATCGGACAGATCTCTTTTATCTACTTTTTCCAACTGTACAATGTTGGTCGCCTCTGCTACACTGTTTAACTTTCGTTTGGCTACGCCAACCAGCACAATGATTGCTGCTACAATGATAACCAGCACGATCACTAGTTTTTTGTGTTTGAATTTCTTTTTCACCTTCAATCCTCCTGTGTTTTATTTTTAGTGACAGATCGGATACTGTATGAATAACTTTTATTCTGATCTGAAGTATAGCTATTTTATAAAACAAAACAGTAAAAAAAATATATGAATTTCTTAATTTTTTATGAGGTTAACATCATTTTCCGTAAAGCGGACATTCGCAATCCGCTTTCGCTACTTGCTCATGAACGCAGTCGCTTTGCTTATTCTGCGTTCAAATAACGTTTTATCAAAAAAGAACAGAAATACGGAAATGTACAAATTTTATCCTCAATTCCTATATTACTATCCGCCAATTTTATTCCCCAATAAATATCCCCATATGAATCACTAGATATTAACTGACGTAAAGATTTGGAACGATTGTTATTTGCTTTTACTTCTACTGGCACCAATGCATCTTTTGTTCTGACAAAAAAATCTTCTTCTAACGTTCCGTTATCTTTTCTATAATAATATAATCCTAATCCCTGCTTTACAAACGCCTCTGCCACAAAATTCTCATATAAAGCTCCTTTATAAACACCAAGATTTTTATTTGCACGTAAATCTTCCTGCGCTTCTTCATCTAATGACGCAATCAAAAGACCTGTATCCGGATAATACAGCTTGAATTTTGAATCATCGTAATTTCCTTTCAATGGAAGTTCCGGATATGAAAGACAATAGCATGTTGTTATTACTCCAGCATCCACAAGCCATGTAATACATCCCATATATTCCCGGCTTCTTGCTTTTTTATCTATTTTACTCAACTGGAACTTTTTATTTTCCTTTGCGAGCTGTACCGGAACATTTCGATAAACACTTACAATTTTTGTCTGATCCAGTCCCTCCGCATATTTTCGGATATCTTCTTCATAATCTAATTGTATCTGCTTCTGTAGTTCTAAAGTACCTGAAAACGTATTTGTCTCTATATACAAATTTACAACTGCCGGCATTCCTCCCAGCACACAGTACTCCAAAAACAATTTTTTATATACAGACATTTCTGTTTCTGAAAATGGAATACCTGTCTTCATGTGCTTCAACATATCTTTAATATGTGCTTCCGAATATCCTTTTGCCCATAAAAATTCTTCAAAATCCATAGAATACATTTCATAATCTGTCTTGTATCCCACACTGTTACTATGGATTCTTTTGTAATTTATCCCTAATAAAGAACCACTGCATATAACATCAAATCTCCCATCTATTTTAAAAGATTTCAACGCAGTTGCAACATCTGGATATTCCTGTAATTCATCAAAAATAATCAAAGTATCCCCTTCAATAAATTTCTTTGATGGATCTATTAGAGAAATATTTTTGATAATATCCTCAACACTGTATCCGTCGCTCAGTATTGTCTTATATTTAGGCTCCAATGCAAAATTAATATTTACAACATTCTTATAATTATCCATTGCAAATTGATTAATAGACTCTGTTTTTCCAATCTGTCTTGCCCCTTTTATAATTAAAGGCAGTCTGTCCATGTTTTTTTTCCATTCCAGCAAATAATCATCTATTTTTCTCTTTAAATACATTTCCATACCTCCTTATTTTCTTTTTCACGTTTTTTTATATTATTTTTTATATTATATCACGTTTTTCAGTATAAAATGTTTTATTTTTTCACTTTTTTCATTATCTATCAAAAAATCACACATACTTTGATATTTTCTACCACTATTAGGTACTTATCAAAGCTATGTGTGATTCCTTTATTTCATCATCTTCTAAATAAAAATTATAACGATTAATCTTCTACCGCAAATTCTTTGATTGCAGTTTCATACAGATTGTTTCCTTCAGAGTCTACGACTACGATAACCGGAAAATCTTCTACTTCAATCTTACGGATTGCCTCTGCACCGAGGTCCTCATAGCAGACAATCTCAGATTTTTTGATGCATTTTGAAAGCAATGCGCCTGCTCCGCCGATAGCTGCAAAGTAAACTGCTTTGTTTCGGATGACTGCATCAATAACTTCTTTGGTACGTTTTCCTTTTCCGATCATGGCTTTTTCACCAAGATCCAGCAGACGCAGAGCGTATTTGTCCATACGGCTTGCGGTCGTCGGACCGGCAGAACCGATCGGTCGTCCTTCTCTGGCCGGAGACGGTCCCATATAATAAATCGTGCAGTCTTTGATATTAATTGGAAGTTCTTTTCCTTCATCCAGTACTTCCATCATGCGTTTGTGAGCAGCATCTCTGGCCACGTAAAGTGTACCTGTGATATAAACATAATCGCCTGCTTTTAAGTCAGCGGTAATTTCTTCTGTAATTGGTGTATGTATATGTTTATCCATGATAATTTCCTCCTGTCCTACAGTTCTCTTACCGCATGTCTGTTGACATGACAGCAGATATTGATTGCCACAGGAAGTCCTGCGATATGTGTCGGATAGGTATTTATATTGACTGCCAGCGCTGTGGTTGTACCGCCAAGTCCACCCGGTCCGATGCCAAGATGATTGATCTTCGTCAGCATTTCTTCTTCCATTTCTTTGACATATGGAATATCGGAATGTTCATTCACCGGTCTGGTCAGAGCCTGTTTTGCAAGCAGCGCACATTTTTCAAAAGTTCCACCGATACCAACGCCCACAACCATTGGCGGACAGGCATTCGGTCCTGCATCTTTGACTGCTGTCAGAATTGCATTTTTCACACCTTCGATACCATCTGCCGGTTTCAGCATAAAAATACGGCTCATATTTTCACTGCCAAATCCTTTTGGTGCAACGGTGATTTTCACTTTATCACCCGGAACAATTTTTGTATGCAGAATTGCCGGTGTATTATCTTTTGTATTTTCACGGATCAGCGGATCTTTTACCACGGATTTTCTCAGATATCCATCCACATAACCACGACGTACTCCTTCATTGACCGCTTCCTCAAAATCGCCGTCCACAAAATGTACATCCTGTCCGATTTCCATAAAAATAACTGCCATTCCCGTATCCTGACAGATTGGAATCATTTCTTTATCTGCGATTTCCAGATTCTCCTGAAGCTGGTTCAGGATTTTTTTTCCAAGCTCGGATTTTTCTGTCTCGACAGCCTGCTTCATGCACACATCCATATCCGGTGACAGATAATGGTTCGCCTGTATACACATCTCGCTGATGTTGTCAGTTAATTCTTTTACATTAATTTCTCTGATCATTTTTTACTCCTCATAAATCAAAAGAAAACCATTGACACTTCTTATGCTTTCTTTGTGCTATTTATTATCATAGCTCAAACAAAAAGAAATGTGAATGGTTTTCTCTTTATATTATTTAGAAAGTAGACTTATAATTACACTTCCCTCTCCAGCGGCATACTCATACAGCGTGGGCCACCACGACCTCTGGACAGCTCCGAACTTGCCATTTCCAGTACCTCGATACCGTGCTGACGCAAAATCTCATTTGTCACATAGTTTCGATCATATACGACAACTTTTCCCGGTTCGATACAAAGGGTATTGGAACCATCGTTCCACTGTTCACGCTCGGAAGCAATTCTGTCTTTGCCACCACATTTGATCAGTGTCACTTTATCCAGTTCCAGATATTTTGCAAGGATATCAGAAAGCATCGCATCGGACTCTGTCACTTTTAACTGCCCCTTCTGATCTCCCGGTTTAATTTCAAAAATACGCAGTGTCTGCATGATGCCCGGATGAATCGTGAATTTGTCATGATCTACCTGCGTACATACCGTATCCAGATGCATGAAAGCACGGACAGACGGAATATCCAGTGCTATAATCGTTTCAATTTCTGATGTCTCATCTGCAAATATATTCTGTGCCAGAATTTCAATCGCTTCCGGCGTTGTACGCTGGGAAATTCCGATAGCAATGACTTTATTACTCAGATTCAGAATATCTCCGCCTTCAATGGCAAAATCCATCGCTCTGTCATAGTAAAACGGTACTTTTCCGGCAAAATCCGGATGATATTTTAAAATATATTTTCCGTAAAGTGTCTCTCTTCTTCTGGTCCGGGAATACATGTGGTTCAGACTGACACCGTTTCCGATACATGCAAATGGATCTCTCGTAAAATACAGATTCGGAATCGGATCCAGCAAAAACTGACTCTCTTTTTTCACCAGACTTACCAGCGGACAACTCATTTTTACATTTAACTCAGAAGCCCGGATTCCTGACATCGTCTTTAACACAAGTTCCTTTTCGTCTGCAATATTCATCAGATATTCGTATAACTGCTCCCTCACTTTTGTTGCAGAAGCACCACCCTCTGCAATAAACTCCTGAACAAACTGCTCCTTTTTCTCAGGATTTTTCAGCACCTCTGCCGTCAGATCCTCCAGGTATACGACTTCCACCCCCTGTCCCTGCATAATCTCCGCAAACATATCATGCTCGATTTTTGCAGTTTTCAAATAAGGAATATCATCAAATAAAAGCCGTTCCAGATCTTCCGGAACCAGATGCTCCAGTTCCTGCCCCGGTCTGTGAAGCATTACTTTTTTCAATTTTCCAATTTCGCTTTTTACATGGATTGCCATTTTACGGCGTCCTCCTTATCCCCTTCATTTATAACATCCATTTCATTTTAGCCTAAAATATAATTTTTTTCACTCTTTTTTATAAAATATTTCACATGCATACAAACTGACAGCACCAAGGTACACAGTTCTGAGGAAGGAATCGCAACCCACGCCCCGTTCAGTCCCCATATTCGCGGCAACACGAGTAAAAATATAACGGTAAAAAGCAATGTTCTGCAAAAAGAAATCAGTGCAGATACTTTTCCGTTGGACAGCGCAGTAAAAAATCCAGAAGACGCAATGTTAACTCCACTGAACAGGAAATTTATTGCAAAAATCTGAAATCCTACAGAGGCCAGTTCCCATGTTCCCGAATCTTTTGTAAATATCGAAACGATTGGTTTTGCCAGAAGTGCAGCGACCACAGTGATCACAACAGATGATACCACTACAAAAATAAAAGTTGTCTTATATATCCGTTTCAGCTGAGCTTTATTTTGTGCACCATACTGAAAACCGACAATCGGAGCAATTCCAACAGCGAATCCGAGATGAAAAGAATTAAATAAAAATTCTCCATACAAAATGATCGTGATGGCAGCCACACCATTTGCACCGGCCAGCCGCATCATAACTGAATTAAATAAAAATGTAATAATAGCTGCTGCCAGCTGAGATACCATTTCGGAAGAGCCATTATAACATGCATGCCAAAAATCTCTGACATTTACCTGAAATCTTGTAAAGCAAAGCCCCTTTTTATTTGCGAAAAAGAAAATCAGGCCCGCAATCGCCGGTACCGACTGCCCGATTCCGGTTGCAAGAGCTGCACCACGGATTCCCAGATGGCAATGCACGATCAATACATAATCCAGCACAGCATTTAAAACTCCTGCTAAAATAATCAAAATCAATCCAAGTGTCGGGCGTTCCGCCGTTACCAGATAACTTTGAAACAACGACTGCAGCATGCAGGCAGGGGTAAAAATCACAAGAATCATCAGATAATTTCTGCAATACATCAGCAATTCATCCGTAGCACCAAGCATATAACAAATCCGATTCAAAAAGCTCAGCGTAACCAGCATAATTATCCCACTGACAATTAATGTAATGACGACAAACATGGTAAGTCTTTCTTTGGCTTTTTCCTTTTTTCCTTCACCAAGATATTTACTGATGATCGCATTTCCTCCAGTCGCCATCATCGTTGCAATTGCAATCATAATATTCACAACCGGATACACAATATTAGTTGCAGATAATGCATTACTTCCCACAAAACGTGATACAAACATTCCATCAATGATCGTATACATTGACATAAATATCATCATAATGATGGAAGGTGCTGCAAATCGCAATAATTTTAAAGGAGTAAACTCCTGATTCAAAGACATACTCATAAAAACACCTGCTTTCTCAAACTTACATACTTTTTTATAATACTTCTATCCGTTATCTGCACATTTTCCCCATATGATACAACGTGACAAATGTGCTTTTTCACCTTTTATATCTTGACTTCTGACAGCATATACTATAGGGTAACCCTATAGTCAAGCAGATTTTTACAACATGTCTGCAGGAGATTTTTTACATCATTATCAAATTATAATCTACTCAAATCACATAATGCATAGGAATCACAGGATGCCTATAGATTGCAATTACAAGACAGGAGAAGTTAAAGTATATGGAACGCAAAGATTATCTGACCACCGGCGAACTGACCCAGCTCATGGGTATTACAAAGCATACACTTTTTCATTATGATGACATAGGTCTGTTTCAACCGAAATATATTAACGAAAAGGGTTATCGGTTTTATTCCATCGATCAGATTGATATTTTAAACACAATTCTGGTTTTGCGTGATCTCGACATGCCATTAAAGGAAATTCAAACATACGTTTCACAGCGAACCCCAGAACTTTTTCAGCAGATATTTCTGGAACATGAAGCACAGATTGCAAAGCAGATTAAGAAACTACAATCCATGAAAAAATGGATGCAACAACAGAGAAACAAGATTCAGATTGCGGAACAGACCGATTTTTCAAAAATTGAAATCACGACTTATCCGGACTGTTACTATCTTTACAGAGAGGCAGAGCCAAATTCTAATCAGTCTTTTTCCAAAAATCTCAATAAGCTGATTTCATTGTTACAAAAGACCAATCCTTATCTGGATTATGATATTGCTTATTTTCAGTACGGAAAAAATGTGGAACATGGTATTTACGATGCCTATGATAATGTTGCTCTGCTCATGGGACAGAAGCCTGCAATAAAAAACTGCCAGATACTTCCCGCTGGAAAATATCTGACAGCCTATCATGTCGGTCATTGGAATACAATCGGTGAGACTTATGAACGAATGCTGAATTATAAAAAACAGCATCAGCTTAAGACCAGTGATCTTTATATTGAATACGACGTGGTAAATAATTTTATCACAAAAAATGAAAATGAATTTGTGGCGAAAGTTGAAGTAGAAATTATTGAGTAATATATATGCAAATTCTAAAAAGGTAAATTGACCGCATTAACTTAAAGTTGCTTTTAATCCCAACTCAGTTTCTGCCAGTTCCAGTAAAAGAGGGTGCTCATCTCCCGGTTGATTTGGATAATGCAGCAGGTATTTTAACGCACCTTCTTTTGTGTGGAAAAACATCCCATGCCCACCATCTGGACCAAAAACAATCTGCTCCAAATGTCTCCATGGGCCTTCTATTTTTCCGGAATCAGAAACTGCCTGACCAACGGTATAACCTTTTTCGCCCCAACTGGACCAGAGAATCAGCAATTTTCCATTCTGTTGACGATACACTGCCGGACCATCTGTAAAATATACATCACCATCCATTCCAAATTCTGCTTTTGCAAAAGGTATCGGAACAGCCCAATCCGCATCTTTTGCAGAAAATAATGTGATAATTTTACCTTTTATACAACTGAGATTTTCTTCCAGCTCAACCATACACATATCACCAGCCGGAACATCCTCAAAAGAATGGGAAAATATCAAATATATTTTTTCCTTTTCCTGATAAAGCATCCCATCAATACAATTCCAATCGTCCGGTGTCAGAGGTGTTTCTGTCATAATCTGAAATGTTCCATCCGGTGTATCTGACTGTAAAATCTGAATGCCCTTATGTTTTTCACTGCCAAACGTGGCAACCAGATAATACTTTCCATTAATTTCATAACATTCCGGAGCCCAGAAACAACGATCTGCCCAAAAATCTTCCGGTCTGTGAAAAATTTCAAACGGTCCTTCCCAGTTCTCCAGATCCTTACTTTTAAAACAGTCAAATCCTTCTGCCGCTCCCCAACAGGTCTCTGCTCTGGTTCCGTACATATAGTACCAGTCTCCACTACACAAGATGTATGGATCTCTTATATTAATATCTGTTAACTTCATTTTATTCCTCTAAATATTACTTATTTTCTGTATGCTGTTTTTCATATACAGCTCTTACTTTCTGTCTGACTTCATCCGTGATCGGATATTTCACCAATGCTAAAATAATTACAACTCCACAAATAGCCGGAACCACAAATCTTGCAACCGTAATTCCCGTGATAACCGCCTGTGGCTCCTGTCCGATGGCATTTGCAATATATCCCGTTGCTGCAAGTGTAAAACTTACGACTGCGCTGGAAATAGCAATACCTGCTTTATTAGAAAATCCTTTCAAAGCTGCCATCGTTCCATTTACAACTCTTCCAGAATCAATTAATACCAGATCTGTCATTTCTGTCATCATCATTGCACTGAACGGCATGGATGCCGTTGCAAACATAGATGCAACGCCAGAGCAGATAAATAATACTGCCATGTTTCCATGGAAAATTACGATTAAAATATCACATATAATTACCGCAACCTGAGAAATTGCAAATGCTTTTTGTGTCTTGTGGAATAATTTCATAAACAGTGGAACAATGATAACAATTCCAAGCAATCCAATCAGTGAAACATCCAACATGTACACGGAGATCAGATCCGGTCTGCATAAACAGTACATGATGTAATACACAGAAGATGACATCATTATATTATATGCGGTATAAGCTGCCAGCCAGACAGCAATCACACTTAACAGACCTTTTACATGAAATAAATTTTTAATTTCTTCCAGCAGTGGCTTCTGTTCATTATGTTGTACACAAGTCTCTTTTGTTGTTGCAAAGCACATCCAGCATGTAATTGTCATGATAACACCAGCCAGACCTACAACGATCATGTATCCCTTTGCTGTATTATCTCCGCCAAACAAAGAAACCAGCGACAAACCAAAAGAAGTTGCAATCGTTGTGCAAATTCCCATTACCATTGTATAAGCATTGATCATTTTGCTTCTCTCTGATGGCTCATCTGTAACTGCATTGATCAGTGCACCACTTGGAATTTCAATGGCAGTTCTGAGCATTCCGTACAAAATATAAAAGACTGCTGTCCATATGATTTTTCCATGTGTTCCAATATTTGGACTTGCAAACAATAATACTACAACAACCGTCAAAATCGCCGGAATAAACAGAAAATACGGTCTGTATTTTCCCCAACGGCTCTTTGTTCTGTCAGCAATCGTTCCCATCATCGGATCATTAATTGCATCCCATACAGAAGCAACTACAGTAATCACACCAACAGCTCCTGCCGGTACCCCAAACGTATCTGTCAGGAAGATCATCAGATACGCCCCAACTAAAGAACCCATAATCTGATATCCACTTCCGGTTGCCAATGCATAAGACAAAATCGTTGACAACTTTAATTTTTCTCTTTTCATAACAAACCTCCTGCTTGTTTTCTTTTGATGATGAGATTATAATCTATAATGTCACAAATTTTATGACATTTATTTTAAAAGAAATGACAAAAAAACTCATTCACATATTGATTTTTATACGATTGGAATGACTCATTTAGAAAAATTCCGAAAGTAGCTGTTGCAAAAGGAGACAGTTATTATGATATCAGAGAACAATTTGCTTCCACTTAATGACACTGAGCATTTTTTAAAAAATTTTTTAAAAAAATTTCCGGTTTATCAGACCAAAATCATTAATCCCTTAGCAAATGAGCAGGATTATATATATCTGCTGCATTTGCTGGAAGCGGAATGGCACAAGCAGCTCCCGGATCAGACTTTTTTTCTCACCGGTTCATCCGGACATCTTTCTGAAGATTTTTTTATCCCGGAAAATCAAAATGTCTGTATTTTGAAAAATCTGAGATATATGCCACTGCTGATGCATTCCCATCAGTTTATTGAGATTAATTATGTTCTGAAAAGTGATCACAGTCTGTTGATCGATCCTGAAAAATCCACCCCACTTCAGGATGGAGATATTATTTTATGTCCTCCAAACCTTCAGCACACATTTCAGACGCAAAATAAAAACAGCATCATTGTTGATTTCATTCTACGTGTCACAACATTTGATACTGTTTTCTTTCATTTACTGAATAATAATAATTATTTATCCACACTGTTTTCCAATGTGATTTACGGAGATTCTAACGGCTATATTATCTGGCACTGTCAGAATGACTCTGCATTAAAAGAATTGGTCTTAAAGGTCTATGAAGAATGGGAAAATAATCTAAAATACTGCGATAAAATGATTGAACTGCTTGTCATGGAATTTATTCTGATTCTTATGCGTTCCCATGAAGATGAAGCTGTTTTTTCCACTTCATATATCAATAATTCTGATGAAAATTTCCGTTCCCTGCTGAATTATATGCAAATGCATTACCAGACAGTTACGCTGTCAAAACTTGCTCTTGCTTTCAATTACAGTGAACGCCAGATTATCCGTATTTTCAAAAAAAATACCGGGAAAGGCTTTTCTGAACTTCTGACGGAAATCCGCATGAATAAAGCCATTCAATTGCTGAAAAACAAAGATATTCCAATTAATGGCATCGCATCCATGCTCGGATATTCCAGCACCTACTATTTTAACAAAGTATTTCTGGAAACATTTACATTCTCACCGGAATCTTTCCGGAAACGAATTTTTCAGACATAACTCTGCTCTACTTTGATCACACAGCGATAGTGCGGATTCCATTCTGTCACACGTTTTTGCAGATAGGATGTTATCTCACTGTCGCTGATTTTAAATCCAGCCGGTTTTACACAATCAAAAATCACGTTACTGGATTCTTTTCCCGGAACCAGACGTACTTCATGGATCGAAAGTCTCTCATCAAACTCTTTGGCCGCCTGACTGACAAAAGCTCGGATTTTTGCCACTTCCTCACTTTCCTCCACAATAGGGTCGTAGTGGATGGTCAGGATCATATGCTCCTGTTTCTGAAAATCACGCTCAATCTCATCCATAATTTCATGCGCCTCAATGACAGGTGTTTCCGCCGGAAATTCCACATGTACCGTGGCAAACAGATTTCCCGGACCATAATCGTGGATCATCAGATCATGCACACCGATGACTCCAGGATACGACTGGATTTTCTCTGTAATATGATTGACAAATTCTGCTGCCGGCACTTTTCCAAGCAAAGGACTTAAGGTTTCTTTGATCAGTCCAATACCGCTGTATAGAATAAATACTGCCACACCGATACCGGCGATACCATCAATAATATTCCATCCTGTCACTTTACATAAAATGGTTGCAATTACAACTACTGACGTGGAAATCACATCATTTCTGCTGTCCGCCGCTGTTGCGATCAATGTATCAGATTCAATTTTCATACCGATTTTCTTGTTAAAAATACTCATCCATAATTTCACAGCAATGGAAATCAGCATTACAACTATCATCAGTGCATTACAATCTACCTCAGATGGATGAATGACTTTTAAAATACTTTCTTTTGCCAGAGACAGGCCAATGGCAACGATGATAACGCAGACTACCAGCCCTGCCAGGTACTCATACCGCGCATGACCAAAAGGATGCTCCTCATCTGCTTTTTTTGAACCTAATTTAAATCCAATCAGACTGACAATGTTGCTTGATGCATCACTTAAATTGTTTATCGCATCTGCTGCGATCGCGATAGAACCAAATATCGTTCCAATCAGATATTTTCCAACAAACAACAATACGTTGCACAAAATGCCAACGATTCCAGCCAGATTACCATAAGCCAACCGGACTTTTACATCCTTCGTATCTTTACTATTTTTTATAAATAGCTTTATCAATAGCTCTGTCATATTTCTCACTCTCTTTCTTTACAAACAAACTACTCACTTCCATTTAAACGCATGTATGACTTGAAATGATTCTGATCAGCGTAAGCTGACATATTTTTCAGTTATACCTGCCCTACCTTTTTTTTACATTTCTTACAAAAGATACGCAGTTCTAACTCCCCGTATACTAAGAAAAGCACCTCAGAATTTGCTCTGAGATGCCTTATATATTTTTTACGGAGACCGAATCCCTGTCATCCTATTTAAAAAGGTCATCCGCTTGGATGACCTCGTATAATGCGCCTTCAGGGATTCGAACCCTGGACAAATAGATTAAGAGTCTACTGCTCTACCAACTGAGCTAAAGGCGCATACGTCTTTAACGCAAGTGTTATTATAACGGATATAAAAATAAAATGCAAGCTTTTTCTGATAAAAAATATTCATTTTATGTGTTTTTTATGATACGATACCATCATTAACGCTAACCAAAGGAGCCGTTCTTCTTATGAAAAACCAAAAACGCACACTCATCTCCTGCGCCATGCTGGAAGACGAAGTAAACCACATTTTAGAAAAAACACACCTTACACTTCCAGTCATATGGATTGACCGTGGCCTTCACAACAGACCGGAAAATCTGAACCAGCTGCTGCAGGAACATATTAACCAGCTGCAAAACCAGGATGAGATTCTGCTTACCTTTGGTCTGTGCGGCAACGGTACTGCAGGGCTTGTCAGTCCGAACACAATGCTGCGTCTGCCAAAATTTGACGATTGTATCAATATGCTTGCCTGCCGTCAGCCAAGGACAGAAAGAAAACAAACACAGAAAGATGCCCTCTATCTGACCCGGGGCTGGACTCTGGATCACGAAGGAATTTTACAACAATATAAAATGCTCTCTGAGACATATGATGAAGAGACCCGTAATTTTATCCTGCAGACTCTCTACAACGGCTATCATACTCTTACAGTCCTTGATACAGGATGCTATGACCTGCCCCCCGTGGAACAGTATGCTGATACGGCTGCCACATTTCTGGGCTTTGACCGGAAAACCGTTCCTGGAAATATCACAACACTGGAACATCTGATTACAGGGACACAAGATTCCAATATTCTGACGCTTGCACCCGGTGAAAAAATACATCAGATGCTTTTTGAATGCTAATCTGATAAAAATGCGATGTATCTTTTTCAGCATAAAAACAGCCTTTTTTTTACTACATTTACTTTGCTGGTAGAACTGAAAAGATTTTATCGTTTTTTTATACAAAACAATAGGCATTTTCCTTGCATTTTAGGGCAAAACGTTTACAATAGAACTGACGAGTATATCAAATTATTAATGGAGGTAAACAAAACCAATGTTCAACAAATTAATACAGAAATTAAAAGAGAATCCTCGTACAATCGTTTTTACCGAGGGAACTGACGCACGTATTCTGGAAGCTTCTTCCCGTCTGCTTGCAGGTACATTCTTAAAACCAATCTTAGTTGGTAATGTAGAAGCAGTCAGAGCTGCTGCTGAAGAAGCAGGCTACAATATCAACGGTGCAGAAATCATCGATCCGAAAAACTATGACCGCATGGATGAGATGGTTGCACAGATGGTTGAACTTCGTAAAGGTAAAATGACAGAGGATCAGTGCCGCGAAGCATTATCTCACGGTAACTACTTCGGTACAATGCTCGTAAAAATGGGCGTTGCTGACTGCTTACTTGGTGGTGCTACTTATTCTACAGCTGACACCGTTCGTCCGGCTCTTCAGCTGATCAAAACAAAACCGGGTAACAAGATCGTATCATCCTGCTTCATCCTCGTTCGTCCGGCTGCTACAGGCGACAACGAAGTACTGGCAATGGGTGACTGCGCGATCAATATCAAACCGACAGAAGATGATCTGGTAGAGATTGCTCTTGAGACAGCTGATTGTGCTAAGATTTTCGGTATTGATCCGAAAGTTGCATTCTTAAGCTACTCAACACTCGGATCCGGTAAAGGTGAGGATGTTGACAAAATGCGTAACGCTTGTGCAAAAGCAAAAGCTGCTAATCCGGATCTGGCTATCGATGGTGAGCTTCAGTTCGATGCTGCTGTATCTCCGCGTGTTGCACAGACAAAATGCCCGGATTCAAAAGTTGCAGGACATGCTAATACATTTATCTTCCCGGACATCAACGCCGGTAACATTGGTTACAAAATTGCTCAGCGTCTTGGTGGATTCGATGCTTACGGCCCGATCCTTCTTGGTCTGAATGCACCGATCAACGATCTGTCCAGAGGATGCAACGCACTGGAAGTATACTCCATGGCTATCATCACTGCAGCATTAAGCTAATTTAAAAAAATGTTTTTAAACGATAAGTTATGATAAAGAAAAGAAGAAATTTACCTCCGCAGCTAATAAATGCTTGCAGAGGAAAATTTCTTCTTTTCTTTTCATTTACGATTGTTAACTAAAAAAGTGAGATTGATGGCTGATGCTTTCACAAACCAAAATTTTCAGCCACCAGGAAAGATGCTAAAAACGCTTTCTGTCCCGCTGCGCCATCTCGTACATCATCTTCTCCCGCTGAGCTTCAAAATATACGTGTAAAACGTCCCAGGAGGCGTTTGTAGCCGTCATAACCATTTTATAGTCTATTTTTACGTTGCGATTACGAAAATCCATCAGAAGCCGATCCAGCTGTTTCTCTGTGAAGTCACACATCACGATCATGCTGCCTTCCGGATAAGCTCCTTCAAAATAGACTTCCTCATCATCCTCCCGTTCAAGTTCTTTTAACGTCATATGAAACTTCGTCTTCGGAACGGACACCGCCTGAATCTTCATCGGAGTCAGAATCTGGCGGATCTCCCGCTCATTTTCACATTGAAACAATAATACTTTTGCCATCTTAACAGTCTGCCTTTCCGGAAATGATCCATGGAGCCGGCTGCTGTTCAAAGGAATTTTTGCTGTTCAATCTGGATACGGATACCTGGATAACTTCTGTATCTTTGATGCCATATTTTTCAAACATGGCGGAAATAGATGCAGCCACACAAAAATCAAGGGTATAGATCACGATATTGATCTTTGGATTTAATTTTGTCAGATATGCGATTTCCTGCTCCATGCTGGCTGATGCCACCATAAATACCAGTGACGGAACCGGACAGTCCTTCATGGTCTCCTCGTCCACATGATCGATAACCTGAATGTTGTGCAAACCGAAATGATCGATATTCTCTTCCATAGTCGCACGGTCGTCCTTATTATACTCCACGGCAATGACAGTGCCCTCTGTGGCGATCAGTGCCGCCTCAATGGCAATACTCTCGCCGCTGATGACACAGATATCGTCCTGATGACCTACATGCATCTTATTTAAAATAACGGAACGGATCTCACTTCCTACATAATGAATGGAACCACGTTTGAAATTATGGTTGTCCATACCAATCTTGTAAGTATTGCATGCATGCTCGTTGACAATCAACATACCTGCGGAAGCATTGATGCCACGATTGATCATATTGCTTACTTTATCATGTTTGATCTCGCCTGCCGGCTCAGATCCTTCGTTGTACCAGACTTCACAATCGCCAAGTCCCGCATTCCACATCCGGTAAAAAATATCTGCAATACCAGCTTCTGTAAATACGAGCACGGCTCTGTGTGATTCTACCGTTGGAATCAGGTTCTTATTTTTTCGGGTGATATCGAGCATCTTTACTTTTTCCAGATCAATGGCTGTATTTTTTGCAAAATACTGTAACCAGGATAAAATGCTCTCGTTGGTAAAAATCTGCTGTTCCATAATGAAATACCTCCCATACTTTCGTGCAGGAATGCCGCATGCATCCTGATATTTCCAGTTTATCATTATCAAAAACACACGTCAATAAATCCTTAGCATACATTTAGGAAACACAAATCCTATTGTTACAATTCACACGCATTATGGAAATGCAGATCCAATTGTTGCAATTTACACCCAAATCTATTTAGATAACAAAGAGCATTCACATAAATTTATATGATTATAATTTGTTAAGAGATACTTTCCATTTTCTTCATATTTACGCCACAAAATGAACACAATTTCCAAGTAATATAACAGTATCAAATAAATCAAGTGAAACAGATGTAAGACTTGATACTTATAAAAAGCTTCTGAGGGTAGTCAGTTAACCAACACTGGCACATTCAGAGGCGACAAAAAACTATTTCCTTTATATAGATAAATTTTTCATAACTCACTCTCCCCATAAGACCGGACCCAGAAAGGATCCGGTTTTTACATTCAGTAAATAATTTTTAAAATGAATAATTATACATTAAATGTATAAAAAACAGCAGCGAATCCAATGTACAGAATTCGCTGCTGTTTTTCTCATCTTTTTTATAATAAGTATTTCTTATGATACCGCCGGTGTTCCGACAAACTTCCCTCCAAATATACAACTTCCGGATATTACAGTTGTTCGTATTTCTTTACACTGCTTTTCAGCTGATCGATAATCTGATGTACTTCCTGATCTTCATTTTTGAATTTTCCGCTGAACATAAATACTTTTCGTGGACTGTTTTTTTTACATAACCAGTAATCTCTTCCTGCCAGAACAGATTTTTCTGTTGTAACTTCTACAAAATACTCCTTTGGACAATGATATCTTGCTACGATTTCAATCCCTTTTTCCATATTTTCACCTTCTGTTGATAATTATGTATTTTTTTTCGTTATAAATTGTTGCTGTACTTATCAACAACAACCTGTTCCAGTATATCAGAAAAAAAATTTAAGTTAAGTATTGAAGTTTTTTTTCTTGTTGTTCTAAGAAGAAAAGAAAAAATCGGCATTGTGGATCAAAATAAATGGAGGTTATCGACAGGGAACAACGCCGTTGTTGATAATATTCTATTCTTTTTATTTATTTGTAAACAACAATCTTCTATTCTTTTATATTACAGGCATGAAAAAGGTCGAAAAGTGTTGATTTTACTGGGTTTATGAAAATAAAGTACGGACATTTATAGGACAATTAACGGTGAGGGGTAGGAAAAGTTGCGATAATACATGGGTAAAGAAACGGACAAATGTGGGATGGCCGGAAAATCAAAGAAAAAGCCGGCTCTGGGCGAAGAAAAAGGCATATTTAGGCAAAGAAAAAGGCATATTTGGGTCCTATATCTGTCCGTTAAAAAGAAAAAAGAGCTAAATTTTCATGCATTTTAACAAAATTACGGACATTTATGGGACTATTTCATGAAACTTACGGCAGAATTGAGGAAAAATGAATTGTTTTACAATTTAGAATCCGAAAGAAACGGACAAATGTGGGAGGCTATTGTATAAAGAAACGGCTATTTATAGGAGTCTTTTTTATTAACTAACGGACAAATGTGGGATGAATTTGCGGATATTTGGTTAACTAACGGACAAATGTGGGATAGTTTTCTGAAAGAAACGGCATAAATGAGGCAAACAGACGTTTTAACGGACATTTTTGGGATACAGTGAAAAAAGGAAATCCCCAGATATTGTGCCGTAAGTTCCAGAAAATACTTTTTTAACGGACAAATTTAGGATATGAGTGGATGAATTAACGGACATTTATAGGATGACCCCTTTTTTAACGGACATTTATAGGCCCATTTTTGAGAACAATACGACAAATATGGTATCGAACAGATGTTTTAACGGACATTTATAGGAACCGATTGTTTTTAACGGACAAATTTGGGATAGAAAAAATAAAGAAACGGACATTTATGGGGAGCAAATCTGCTATTTAGTGGACAAATATAGGAGGACATACAAGTTATAGCGGACATTTATAGGATAAGTATCCCAAATAACGGACAAATATAGGATGATTTATATTGTTATAGCGGACATTTATGGGTGTTGATAACTTTTCATAAAAAGTCTGACAGTTTTTTCATTGACAAATTGAGGATTTAAAGGCATAATTAAGGATATAATTTTTCATGTTTATAAAGGGACGAGAAACACCAATGACAAAGAACGAAATTGCAAAATCGGAAAAGACGATGTTTCCTGATATATTGAAGAAAAGTAATTTCCTTATTTCTTCTGTGTACCGGGCATCGCTTTTGGAAAATAAAGTGCTTGCACTGGCCTTGACAAAAGTACGGCTCAGTGATCAGGGACGTCCGGTAGCAACACTCCGGACAAAAGAAATTAAAGAAGTATTGCATGTAACAGGGAATGCAATGGGTACATATTTGAAGGATGTGGCTACTTCTCTGGCGGGACGTACTATGTTTATTGAATCTGCGGACGGCAGCTTCAAGTGTATGAGTCTGGTAGGTGTGGTAAGTTATGAATCCGGTTCTGGTACTATGGAGATTAAGTTTGAACCGGAGATCAAAGATTATATCTATGATCTGAAAGCTAATTTTACAATGTTGAATATTCCGATGATGTTATCATTTCGTTCCGGGTGGTCATACCGTCTGTACGAGCTGCTTTCTTCGCGCGCCTATCATTCAAAATATGATAAGGAAACCGGTAATGTTTTCCATATAAAATATGGAGTTTCTGAAATCAAACTTCATCTCGGTACAGTTCAGATCAAGGATGACAAAGGAAAGATCAATCGTGATATTCAGCGTGAGTTGGAGAAAAAAGAGATTGATTATGATTATATTGTAAATGAACTGGTGCATGAAAAGTTGAAATCCTTTGATAAATGGTGTGATTTCAAGCGTCGTGTACTGGATGTTGCGGTAAATGAGATCAATGAGAAGTCTGATATTTCCGTAAAATATGATCTGATGCGAAGCGGCCGTGGCGGTAAAATCTATGGTATTGACTTTGAAGTAACTAAAAAAGATATGAATGTAGAGCCGACGGTCGAGGAAGAAGTTCCGACACCGGATGATGTGGAACTGGATGATCTGATTGATAAAGTCATGGATATCATTGATGAAAAAATCAAGATTTCCCAGGCAAAAGCGCTGCTGAAAGTTGCCAATTATGATATAAACAAGATTGAATATGCATATGAACTGGCCTGCAAGCAGGAAAATATCCGTAATCTGATCGGATGGATGACTTCTGCGATTCAAAACGGGTATGAAGATAACCCAATCCATAAGGTAAAAGGTCAGGCACCGGAGGAAACGGTGGAATTTGATGAATATATGGAGCAGATGAGACTGGAACATTTTGCGAATATGGAAAAAGAAAGCGAATAGTCGATAAAAAGATAAGTATATGAGATTTAGAAACCGGCAGGTTGTCAACAGGACAATTTGCCGGTTTTTTGCCGACCGAAACAACGTGTAGATGTGCAGTGATTCTGAGATGAATATGTCAGCTTACGCTGACCAGAGCCATGCACCAAGTCTCACGTCGTTTGACTTAAAAAGCAGCCAGTAAATGTCTGTAAGTAGTCCCATAAATGTCCGTTTCTTCTTAAAAACAGAATAAAAAATGATACAATAAGAACCAGTAAATGTCTGCAAGTAATCCTATAAATGTCCGTTTCTTCTTAAAAAAAGAGTGAAAAATGATGCAATAAGAACCAGTAAATGTCTGCAAGTAATCCTATAAATGTCCGTTTCTTCTTAAAAA
>OFMK01000857.1_pt1 | contig 27050 bp, 23 predicted proteins | sample 1541781 | NCBI WGS metagenome assembly OFMK01 (sample SAMN04209250, study PRJEB22552) | human gut metagenome | biome: gut; material: feces | host: Homo sapiens | place: USA: Oklahoma
GCGTTGCTGAACGCCAGGCCTCGTAAGGTGCTTAACTTCCATTACGCTCAGGATTTATGGGAATTTGAACTTGCTTCCTGTTGCACTTGGCTTGACAATTCACTTATCACAAGGCAAGGGACGGACGGTAAAAAATGCGTCTTGTGCGCTTGCCGGAATACGGCCTTGCCCGGCAGGCGGGGCCGTGGATCGAAAAGCTTCGGCAGGGCGGCGCCGGTTTTCCGGCATATGGGCGGCGCTTCTGCGCCGGGCCCAGTGTCAAAGCCCGCGCCGCATCCCGGCGCATAAGCCGCGTGCGTGCGCTTGCTCTGCGCGGGCCGTGCCGGAGGGCTGCGGCTGCATATCGGGGTGCGGCCTGGGTACACAGAGCGCCGGGCCAGTGCAAAAAACCGCGCCGCATCCCAGCGCATAAGCCGCGTGCGTGCGCTTGCCCTGCGCGGGCCGTGCCGGAGGGCTGCGGCTGCATATTGGGGTGCGGCCTGGGTACACAGAGCGCTGGGCCCAGTGCAAAAAACCGCGCTGCATCCCGGCGCATAAGTCGCGTGCGTGCGCTTGCTCTGCGCGGGCCGTGCCGGAGGGCTGCGGCTGCATATTGGAGTGAGACTTGGGTATACAGAGCGTTGGGGGGGCCTGATATGCCCCGGCGGGTGCCGCGGCAAAGTGCATACCGCCTTTCTGTGTGCCAGCAGGACGGCCTGATGCCACGGCGGCGCCCTGTGCTTTGCAGCCGCACTGGAAAGGCGCGGCGTGCAGAATAGATATGGCAGGGGCAACCCGCGCGCCGGCCGCAGGCTGCCGGTGCATGTATCGAAAAGGGCATTATCCCCCATTGTGAAGCAGAGATACCGCAGGTGCGGCTGGCAGCCGCAGTGAAAAAAGAGAGGAAACGACATGTTTATTGATACAGCAAGAATACTTCTGAAGGCAGGCAGAGGCGGCGACGGCGCCGTCTCGTTCCACCGGGAAAAGTATGTGGCGGCCGGCGGGCCGGATGGGGGCGACGGCGGGCGCGGCGGCAGCATCGTGTTTGTGGCAGACCCGAATCTCTCCACCCTGATGGATTTTCGCTATAAGCGAAAATATGCGGCGCCGTGCGGCGAGAACGGCCGCGGCGCGCGCTGCAACGGCAAAAATGCGCAGGACCTTGTCATCCGTGTGCCGCGCGGCACGCTGGTGAAGGAGGCTGAAAGCGGCCTTGTCATTGCCGATATCTCCACAGATGAGCCCGTGGTGGTGGCAAAGGGAGGCAAGGGCGGCTGGGGCAACGTGCACTTCGCCACGCCCACACGGCAGATACCGCGCTTTGCAAAGCCCGGCCTGCCCGGCGAGGAGCTGGAGGTGCAGCTTGAGCTGAAGCTGATTGCGGACGTGGGGCTCATCGGCTTTCCCAATGTGGGAAAATCCACGCTCATCAGTGCCATCAGCGCCGCAAAGCCCAAAGTAGCTAATTACCACTTCACCACGCTTTCGCCCGTGCTGGGTGTGGTGCGCGTGGGGCCTGAGGCCAGCTTTGTGGCGGCCGACATCCCCGGCCTTATTGAGGGCGCGGCGGACGGCGTGGGCCTTGGACACGACTTTCTGCGCCATGTAGAGCGCTGCCGCATGCTGCTGCATGTGGTGGATGTATCCGGCAGCGAAGGGCGGGACCCAAAGGAGGATTTCGCTGTCATCAATGCGGAGCTGCAGCGCTTTTCACCGCAGCTTGCCGCGCGCGAGCAGCTTGTGCTGGGCAACAAGTGCGATATTGCCAGCGAAGAGCAGATAGCGCAGTTCCGCGCCTTTATCGAGGGGCAGGGCCTTGCCTTCCTGCCCATTTCAGCGGCGGCCCACACGGGCCTCGCTGAACTGCCCGGCCTGGTGTACGAGCGCCTGCGCAGCCTGCCTCCGGTGGTGACATACCAGCCGGAGTATGTGCGCCCGCAGGCGTCCGAAGGCCCGCGCGCCTTTACCGTGCGCAGGGCGGCTGCGCATGAGTTCGAGGTGCAGGCCCCCTGGCTGGAGCGCATCTTGGCCGGCAGCGACATGGATGATTACGAGAGCCTGCAGTATTTCCAGCGCCAGCTTGCCGATTCCGGCGTGCTGGAAAAGCTGCTTGAGCTGGGTGTGGAGGAGGACGACACCATCCGCATCGGCGAATATGAATTCGACTATGTGTTCTGAGCACATTGGGAAGGAGGCTGAAGCCATGGAGGGCAGCGGGCTTTTGCCGCTGGGTGCCCTGCGTCCCGGCGCCCCTAAGACAGACCTGCGGGAAATGTCGCCCCTGGCGCTGGCCTTTGTGGGCGACGGGGTGTATGAGGTGCTGGTGCGCCGCATGCTGGTGGAGCACACGCGCCTTGGCCCCAACCTTCTGCACCGCCATACGGTGCGCTTTGTTTCAGCAAAGGGGCAGTGCGCCGCGCTGGAGGCCATCCGCCCCATGCTTACCGAGGCCGAGCAGAACATCGTGCGCCGCGGCCAAAACGCCAGCAAGGCCACGGTGGCAAAGCACGCCACCGCGCAGGAATACAGGGCCAGCACCGCCTTTGAGGCCCTGCTGGGCTGGCTGTACCTGAAGGGCGAGATGCGCCGCATTGAAGAGTTGTTTGGCGCCGTGTGTAAAGCGGCGGAGGGCCGGGAGGGGCAGGCGGCGCAGTAGCGGCGCCCCGCAGGCGTTTTGCGCGCCCCCCTGTGCGGATGCGGCGTTCCCGCGTGGCGTGGGCGGCAGTTGTGTTATGGTTGTATGGTCGGCATCGTGTAGCCGGGTGGGCAGAAAGCCGGGCAGCGCACAGGGTGCGGACGAAAGCCTCTGTGCGGGCGGCCCTGCCCGGCCGTTTGGGCAGATGCGCCGGGGTATCTCCGCGTGGCGTGGGCGTCGGTTCTATTATGGTTGTATGGTCGGCATCGTGTAGCCGGGTGGGCAGAAAGCCGGGCGGCGCACAGGGTGCGGGCGAAAGCTTTCTGTGAGGGCGGCCCTGCACGGCGTGACGGGCAGAAAAACAGCGCGTTTTTCCGCCCCATGTACGGGGCCGAAAAACGCGCTGCCCTTCCCGCCCCTGCCTGCAGGGGGGATCAGCCGTTTCTGCCGCTGTTATTTCGTGTGGCAGTTGCTGGCCTTGCCGGAGGCCTTGTTCTCGGCCTTGTTCGACGTCTTGTTCATCGTCTTGCTGTTTGCTTTGCCGGTGGTCTTGTTGTTGGCGTTGCCATACTTGTTGGTCGTCTTGTTTTCCATGGTTTTCACCTCCCGTTGTGCTTAGTTTGTGCAGCCGGAGGCGTGTTATGCAGCCATTTTTTTCCTGAAAGGAGGGCGCCGCCGCGTGCCGGAACAGACATATTTTGAAGCGCGCGAGCGCGCGCTGCTGGGCGCGCGCTATGACGAGGTGTACCGCCCGCAGGGCGAAGTGCGCCGCGCGCTGACGCGCAATGCCCTGCGGTGCAGCGAGGCGCGCTTTCTGGAGCTGCTGGGCCCTTCGGTGTGCCGCGCGCCCTTCTGTGCAGACAGCTTTTACCTTCTGGACGGGGCTGTGCGCCCGGGCAGAAGCCCGCTGTACCATGGGGGCGCCTATTATGTGCAGGAGGCAAGCGCCGCCGCGCCCGCACCCCTTCTGGGCGTGCAGCCCGGCCAGCGCGTGCTGGATATGTGCGCTGCGCCGGGCGGCAAAAGCGCACAGCTTGCCGGTGCATTGGGTGGGCGGGGGCTTTTGGTGGCCAATGAATACGACGCCGCGAGGGCGAATATTCTGAGGTCGAACCTGGAGCGCATGGGCGCGGCGAACGCCGTGGTGCTGAACGAGGCGCCCGCGCGCATTGCCGCGGCGCTGCCCGGCTGGTTTGACAGGGTGCTGGTGGACGCGCCGTGCTCCGGCGAGGGCATGTTCCGCAAAGAGCCGCAGGCCCTGCGCCAGCACAGCGAGGCGCTGGTGCGCCGCTGCGCCTCGCTGGGCGCGCAGATATTGGACGCCGCGGCCGCCGCCCTGCGGCCGGGCGGGCGCCTTGTGTATTCCACCTGTACCTTTGCCCCTGAAGAGGACGAGGCGCAGATAGGCGCGTTTTTACAGCGCCACGCAGAATTTTGTACCGTGCCCTGCAGCGCCGGGTTCGGCAGCCCGGGCGAGGCCGCGCGCTGCGGCGGGCATCCGTTCCGCGCACAGGATACCCGCCGCATATACCCGTGCCACGGGGGCGAGGGGCATTTTATGGCCGTGCTGGAAAAATGCGCCGGTGCGGCGCAGCCGGGCCGCGCCGCGCGCAGCTTTTCCAGGCAGGCCAGGACGGCTGGTGCAGGCCGGGGCGGCGCGCCCCAGGCCCTTGCCTTTCTGCGGGAGTATTTTCCGCGGCTTGCCGCCGGGCCCGAGGCCCTGCACGCCGTGGGCGGCACCGTGCACCTGCTGGCGCCCGGCGCCTTTCCGCACGGCGCGCCGCTGCGCGTGGTGCGCGCAGGCGTGCCCGTGGGCAAAGAGGAGAAGGGCCGGTTCGAGCCCGCGCACGCGCTGTTCATGGCCTATGGCGCGCTGTGTGAAAACAGGGAGGAGCTGGCGCTGGACAGCCCGCTGTGCGCCGCGTGGCTGCGGGGCGAGGCCATTCCGGCGCACACGGCGCACACCGGCTGGGCGGCTGTCACCGCCGGGGGGCTGCCGCTGGGCTTTGGCAAGGTGAGCGGCGGCACTGTGAAAAACCGCTACCCCAAGGGCCTGCGCAACCTGGGCTGAGGCGCCGCGCATGGTTGAATTTGCAAATTGGATATGCTATAATTATTTAGTTAAAGTGCGCCCAGTGCCCGCATGCGGGGCCGTGCCCCGTGCGCTGCGGCGCTGCTGGAACCGAACACATATGAGGAGGCTTTTATCAATATGTCCGGCCATAGCAAGTGGAACAACATCAAGCGTAAAAAAGAAAAGACGGACGCCCAGAAGGCGAAGATATTTACCAAGGTGGGCCGCGAAATTGCGGTGGCCGTGAAATCCGGCGGGGCAGACCCTGCGGTGAACGGCAAGCTGCGCGACCTTATTGCCAAGGCGAAAAGCCTGAACGTGCCCAACGACAACATCCAGCGCATCATCAAAAAGGCGGAGGGCGCGGAAAAGGACGATTACGAAAGCATCACCTACGAGGGCTACGGCCCCTCCGGCATCGCCATGATGGTGGAGACGCTGACCGACAACCGCAACCGCACTGCGGGCAACCTGCGCCATTACTTCGATAAATTCGGCGGCAACCTCGGCAACAGCGGCTGCGTGTCGTTCCTGTTCACTGAGCAGGGCGTCATTGTGCTGGATGTGGAGGGCAAGGACGAGGAAGCCGTGATGGAGGACGCCTTTGATGCAGGCGCGGACGATTTCGACATGGCAGACGGCGTGGCCGAGGTGACCACCAGCCCCGATGCGTTCAGCGAGGTGCGCCAGGCGCTGGAAGAGAAGGGATACGAGTTCATCAGCGCGGATGTGGCTATGGTGCCCAGCACGCGCACAGCCCTGACGGACCCCGACGACATCAAGAAGATGGGCCTTCTTCTGGACCACCTGGAAGAGGACGATGATGTGCAGAATATCTGGCACAACCTGGAAAACGAAGAAGACCTGGACCGCTGAGCCCACACCGCACGGCGGAAAGCTTTCAGAAAAGGAGAGGTGATCGCCTGTGGCACAGCAGATCATCTGCGACCACTGCATGTCCAATGTGGACCTTGGCGCGCAGAGCTGCCCGTACTGCGGCAAGCGCTTTGTGAACACGAACCCGGCCGGCGCGCTGCCGGCGCACTCGCTGCTTGCGGGGCGCTACACCATCGGCAGGTGCCTGGGCCTGGACGGCGAGGGCATTACTTACAGCGCCATTGACGGCAAAGAGATGCGCCGCGTCACCATCAAAGAGTATGTGCCCGTCTCTATTTGTGCGGCGCGCGCGGCAGACGGCCGCGTGCTGCCGCGCGCCGGGCGAGAGGTGCTGTTCAAAACCACCCGCATGGATTTTGCAGACCTTTACCGCAGCCTTGTGCGTCTGGGCCGCACCGAGGGCCTTGTGACGGTGCTGGATGTGGTGGAGACGAACGACACGGCCTATGCCGTGCGCGAGCCGGACGAGGGCGCGCCGCTTTCGCGCTACCTTGCCGGCCGGGAAGAGCCCCTGACGCAGGAGGAGGCGCTGGTGCTGCTGCGCCCCGTGGTGTACGGAGTGGACGCCATGCACCGCATGGGCCTTCTGCACCGCGGCATCAGCCCGGACACCATCTGGATTACACCGCAGGGCGCAAAGCTGTCCGGCTTTGCCACGCAGGGCCTGCGCACGGCGGGCGGCGAGATAAAATGCCAGCTTGCGGACGGCTATGCCGCGCCCGAACAGTATTCTGTGGCGGAGTTTGACGGCAAATATACCGACGTATACAGCCTTGCCGCGGTGTTCTACCGCGTGATGACGGGCATAGAGCCGCTGGGCGCCAACCTGCGCCGCATGGACGACAACATGCCCAGCGCCCGCACGGCCAACCGCGAGCTGCCCGGCTTTGTTTCGGCGGCGCTGGCCCGCGCCATGCGCCTGGTGCCTGCCGAGCGCATCCAAAGCGCCAGCGAGCTGCTGGCCGCCCTGACGGCCCCCAGCCGCGAGGTGACGGGCTCGAAGTGGGACCAGCTTCGCGAAAAGCTTGGCATGACGGACCGTCAGCTGAAGATACTGGGCATTGCGGCTGCTGCGGCGCTGCTTGTCATAATCATCTCCGTCATTGCAATTTTGAACCTGAACCGGCCCAGAAAACCGCAGTCCTCCTCCAGTTCTTCTGTGTCCTCCTCCCCGGCAAGCACATCTTCCAGTGCCGAGGTGAAGGATTATACGCTGCCCAGCTTCACAGGCAAGCAGGTGCAGGACGTCACCGGCAATACCGAATATCTGAAATACTGCATGTTCAGCACGGAATATGAGTTCAGTGATGAATATGACGAGGGCGAAATCATCAGCCAGACGCCCAGCGCAGGCACGAAGATAGGCGCCAACACCGTGGTGAAGCTTGTGGTGAGCAAGGGCGCCGAGACGGCCACCATCCCTGAGGATATCGGCGGCATGTCGCTGGGCGACATCAAGGCAAAGCTGTACAGCCTTGGCATTGCTGAAAACAAGGTGCAGGTGGTGACGCAGGAGAACGACGGCACCTATGCCGAAAACCAGTTCATCAAAATGGACCCCGTGCCCGGCACGGCGGTGAAGATAGGCGACAACGGCGACGCCGTCACCATCTATGTGGCGGGCAAACCGCCCGCGCAGGTGAAGATGCCTGCCGTGGTGGGCAAGGCGCGCGCCGATGTAGAGAGCACGCTGGCCTCTGCGGGCATCAAATATCACATCACAGAGGTGGCCAACACCACCAGCTATGCTTCCGGCACTGTGATAGAGAGCAGCGTGGCCGAGGGCACTACCATCCGCGCCGGCGTGGACACGGTGGAGTTGAAGGTCGTGGTGGGCGACCCGCCCGGCCCCACAGATGACGGCGGCGCAGGCGCCGGGGGCCAGAATTCGGGCGGTTGACGCATTCTGCGGGCAGACATTCCCAAAAAGCCCTCCGGCAAGGCCGGTGTGCAAAAAAAGCAACGGCCCTGCCCTTATCATTTGGATGGGGAAAACGTTCAGAACTGCCCCGCGGGCCTTGAAGGCCTGCGGGGCAGCTTTTCTTATTGAATAGGGAAACCACCGGCTCTGCCGGTGGAGGCGCCCCGCAAAAAAGCTTTCGCTTCAAGCATCGAGCGAAGCGAGCTGCTAACATCAGGTTATCAGGAGCAAAAGGCTGCCGTTAGAACAGAGATTGCCCGTTTACAGGCTGTGGGGCAAGTGATGTGAGCGAAACAAAATTCAGTGCGTCTTGAGATGCATGCCGGTAATAGGCCCTTATAGGGCCCAGTCATAACCACCGGCTAAGCCGGTGGTTATGACCGGCCTGAAAGGCCCGGTACGGAGAGAAAAAGTGCTGCTGCCGCTTCATACAATATGTGTTTTGCCCCGGCAGGGCGGTGAAGCAGGCCGCGTCCCGGCGGGCTGTACCCACGGCTTCCCGGCAGGGCTTTACCCACTTGCAGGAAAGCCATGCGGGCCCCGCCTTGGGCATGCAAATGCCTGTGACGAGGCGATAAGCGCGAAACCGCCCATATCCCGGCGCCTTTTTTGCTTCACACCGTCTGAAAGGCGCGGCCCCTGCTTGCAAAAGCCGCCTGAGTGTTATAATATGGCCTTGAGGCGTGCTGTGTACACAGCACGGCAGGAAAAAAGACAGGGAGCGTTCCACGGTGAAAAGGCTGATGCCGCTGCTTTGTATGATGGCCCTGTGCACGGCTGCGGCGGGCTGCGCGCAGGAAACGGTCCTGCGGCTTCCGGTTGACGTTACACAGGCGGCGGGCGTTGAGATATACCGCTTCACTGTGCCGGCAGATGCGGAGAAAAAGGTACTGACGCAGGAGGCCGGTATCAGGGCTGTGTATGAGCTGTTTGACGGTCTTGCGGTTTCAGACAGGAAAGCGCAGGCGGAGGCCGGTGAAACTGTGACGGGCTTTCGCTTTTATCTGGCGGACGGCGCCGAATATGAGCTTATTTATTGCGCGCAGGGGGTAAAGAGGGGCAGGCTGGTTATTCCCGGCGCGCAGGCGGAGTATTTCACGTCCGCGGATGTGGGGGCCGCCTGGCAGCATGGCGGTGAGGCCGCCCCGGCGAAAGAGAGCGAGCTGCCAGCCATAAGCTGAAAAGCCGGTATGGGGCGGCTGCTCGCCGCACGCTGCAAAAGCGCTGCGCGCATCTATAAGCCTGCTGTGAGTTTGTATGTAGAATGAGAAAAGAGGCACCGGGAAGCTGAAAAAAGCGGGAAAGGCCCGAAAATGGATTAAAACCGGGCTTTTTGGGCTGTAAGCGGCCGGGAAAAGGCAGGAAATCATCGGATTTTGCGCCGAGGATAATGAAAGAAAAAACGGCCCCAAAAGGCACGTTTTTGCCATTTTGAGCATCTGTATAAAATGCCTTTATAATGGCGTTTAAGAGGCGTTTACAGATTGATAAAAATGGATAGGGCACATAAAAGCGAAAAACCGCACTGTGGTGCATTTTCAGGATTAAGCATTGGCTTGAAATGCATAAAAAGAGCCGTTTAAGGGCGGGCATTTGAAGGCCTTCCTCAGACGGTTCTTTTTGTTTTCAGTTGTTCATTTTATGAACAATGTCTCAGCCGGTAGGGTGGGGGACATTGCTCTGATCTCATCTTTCGCGAAGTGCAATACCTGCCCCGCTAGGCATCAGAAGCGGCCGCCTGCACGGGCTGCGTAAAATTGACCCTACCCGCTCGGCAGATAGGTGAAGCCAGACCCTTACAGGGCCTGGCTCTTGCGGCAGCCTGGTACAAGTGTGTGCCAGCATCCCGGCGTCAAAATTAAAAATCCCCCGCCAAGGCGGGGGATTTTTATATGAAACTGCTTAGTCACTTACGTAGGGCATCAGGGCCACGTGGCGCGCACGCTTGATGGCCACCGTCAGCTCGCGCTGATGGAAGGCGCAGGTGCCGGTGACGCGGCGGGGAATGATCTTCGCGCGCTCGGACACATACTTGCGCAGACGGGCGACATCTTTATAGTCGATGTGCTCGATGCGGTCCACGCAGAAGCTGCACACCTTTTTGCGGCCGCGGCGCTGCGGGCGGCCGCCAGCGCGGCCTTCCGGTCTGTCAAAAGCCATGGTTCGTTCCTCCTTATCGGGATGATCAGAAAGGTAAGTCTTCGTTTTCGTCGATCACGGCGAAATCGTCTGCCGAGCCGGCCGCAAAATTCACGGGCTGCTCGGGCACGGCGCGGGGCGCAGGCGCTGCGGCAGGGGCGGCGTAGCCGCCGGAATATCCGCCGCCGGAAGCCTTGCTCTCGGCAAAGTGGATGTTGTCTGCCACCACTTCATAGGCCGTGCGCTTGTTGCCGTTTTTGTCTTCATAATTGCGCGTCTGAAGGCTGCCGTTTACAGCAATCATGTTGCCCTTATGAAAATATTTGCACACGAACTCCGCGCTCTGGCGCCAGGCGACGATGTCGATAAAATCTGCCTTGCGCTCTTCACCGGCGCGCACGAAGTTGCGGTCTACCGCGATGCGGAACGTACAGGTGGCAATTCCGTTCGGGGTATGGCGCAATTCCGGGTCCGCCACAAGGCGGCCCATCAAAGCAATCACGTTCAGCATTATTTTGCCTCCGTTTCAGCTTCTTCGGGTTTGGCGACAATCATCGTGCGCAGCACGCCGTCGGTGATTTTGTACACGCGGTCCAGCTCTGCGGGGAAATCGGGGCCGGATGTGAAGCTGATCACCGTGTACACGCCTTCCGTCTCATCGTTGATGGGGTAGGCCAGCTTGCGCGTGCCCCACTCGTCAACAGAATCGATGGTGCCGTTCGCCTCAATCATGGATTTGAACTTGCCCACCAGCGCGGCGGACGCCTCCTCATCCAGGCCGGCCTTCGTCACCAGCATGGTCTCGTATTTTGCCATTTCTGTGCACCTCCTTTTGGACTTATGGCCTCCCCGTCCAGATGCAGGGAAGCAAGGATAGCCTGCCATTTCTGACAAGCAACTTATTATACAATGAAACAACGCACCCTGTCAAGCAAAGCTTTGGCAGGATGCGCTGTTTTATGCGTGCTTTTCCATTTTTTCTGAAATGGGCCTGCCTCACAGCGAGGCGGCAAGCTGTTTCAGATAGCTTCGGAACTCTTCGCCTATCTCGGCATGACGCAGGGCCGTCTCTACCTGGGCCTGCATCACACCCAGCTTCGAGCCCATGTCGTAGCGCTTGCCGGTGAAATCGACACCCGTCATGCCGCCCGTGCGGGCAATGACGGCCATGGCGTCCGTAAGCTGTATCTCGCCGCCCGCACCGGGGGCCGTGTTTTCCAAAAGGGGGTAGATGTCGGGTGTCAGCAGGCAGCGGCCCAGAATGGAATACAGGCTGAACTCTTGCCCGGGGGCGGGCTTTTCTATCATGTCCGTGATGTCGTAGAGGTTATCTTTGATACGGGTGCATTTCATGGAGGAATATTTGCGGATGGCCTCGCGGCTCACCTCTTTGATGCCCACACAGGGCCTGCCTGTCTCGCCGTAGGCGCGGATGAGCTGTGCGGCCACGGGGTCTTCGCCCATGATGACGTCGTCGCCGTACAATACCACGAATGGCTCGTCTGCCGTGAAGGGCTTTGCCTTCAGAATGGCATGGCCGAGGCCCTTTGTCTCTTTCTGGCGCAGAAAGAAGATGTCTGCCAGGTTGGCGATGCCAAGGCACTGCTCCAGCATCTGGGCCTTGGCTGGGTTCGTCTCCAGGTTGCGCTCCAGCTCAAAGGCGTGGTCAAAGTGGTCCTCCATAATGCCCTTGCCGCGCCCGGTGATGATAAGAATTTCTTCGATGCCTGCGGCCACGGCCTCTTCCACAATATATTGAATGGCGGGCTTATCCACAATGGGCAGCATCTCTTTGGGCATGGCCTTCGTGGCGGGCAGCACGCGCGTGCCCAGGCCAGCGGCGGGGATGACGGCTTTGCGTATTTTATGCATGTTTTGTTACCTTCCTTTTTCATTCTGAAGCCGCCGGGCGGCGGCGGAAAACAATGTTACAGAATGGCGCCGTTCGGCGCACTGTAGCCGCCGGTGAGGCCGGTGAGCCCATAGTAAGAGGCAAGCTCCATCAGGCGTTCGGGGCCAACCCAAAGGCCGAAGGCATAGCACAGGGCCAGATAGGCCACCAGCGCCAGCACAATGGCAAGCACGCTGGTGCCGCCCGCGCGCATCAGCCGCGCGGCATATTCGCGCGGGGCAAGGCCCTCGCTTTGCACGGCGCGTATTTTTTTTACCGCGTGGCGGCGGTAGAGGTACACGGCGAACATGGCGAAGAACACCTGTAAAAGCAGGCCTGCCATGCTGCCCGCCTGCGCAAGCACCACAAGAGCCTGGGCGGACAGCGCGTTTCCCAGCGGCAGCCCCAGAAGCTGGAACAGGGAAAGAAAGCTGGGGATGCTGCACACAAGGCTGCCCGCCAGGGCAAGCGCCGCCCAGCCGTACATTTTGCGGTATAAAAAGTAAAGCGGTGCGAAGAAAAACGCCGAAAAGCAGAAGCCGAATTTGCGGCCCGCCGCATCCATGCGGCCGAACTGATAAAGGTAATACGGCGTGCTGGGGCCGATATAGGCCTGCCACTCGGAGGCGGAGATGCCGTCGAAGCCGGCAGCCGGCTGTGCCGCGGCGGCACCCCAGCCGGGCCGCGCGCCGAACCCGGGCTGCCCATAGCCCGGCGCGGGGCCGCCCGGCCCCGCATAGGGGTTTGCGCCGGCAGGGCCCTGCCGGCTGCCGGCGCGGGCCGAAAGGGGCGTGCCGCAGTTTTCGCAGAACAGCGCCCCGGGACGGTTTTGCGCACCGCAGGAAGGGCAGGCGCGCGGCGCGCCGCCCGTGGGCTGCGCGCTCTGCGGGCCGCCGGCCGCAGAAGCCTCCTGCTGCGGCCTTTCCGGCGGCTGCCAGGCATAGCCTGCGGCATGCTGCGCCTCGTGCACGCAGCCCCCCGACGCTTCATAGCAGGCGCGGTGGTACGGCGTGCCGCACTCGGGGCACACCACAATGTCGTCGCCCGCGGCAAAGGGCTTGCGGCACACACTGCACTCGCAGCCCAGGTATTCGTTCATCAAAGCAATGCCTCCTTTGGCATGGGGCCCGCGCCGGGGCGCTGCGCACATTGGGCGCGGGCAAACGGACAAACTTACTTTACCTTACACTATACCGCAAAACGCGCCAAAAATCAAAAGGTATTTGTGTGAAAGGCGGGGCCCGCGCCCGGCGCATTTTCCCGCCCGCGCAGGGCCCCGGGCATCTTTACAAGCGGGGCGTGGGTTTGGTATAATAGGCCAGAGCAATGAAGCCATGATGCGGCGGGGCACCCCGCCCAGAGAGTGCGAAGGAACGAGGAAACGTATGGTATTACTGGATGAAGTGAAGCGCAGCCTTTCCGAGCTGCAGCCCGAAGTGGCGGACCTGGCCGATGCTTTGGCCATCGAGCGCAGCAGGCTGCGCCTGGAGGAGCTGGAGAATAAAAGCGCAGACCCCGCCTTTTACGACGATGCGGCCAATTCCGGCAAGGTGTTTGCCGAGATGGGCGAAATAAAGGAAAAGCTGGAGAGCTACCTCCAGCTGCAGGAGCTTTGCAGCGATGCCGAGACGCTTTTGGAGATGTGTGCCGAGGACGAGACGGACGAGGCCATGGCCGAGGAGGCCCGGCAGACGGTGGACACCCTGGCCGAAAAGGTGGAGCAGATGCGCCTTGTGACGCTTTTGACGGGCGAGTACGACGCGAACAACGCCATCCTTACCTTCCATGCGGGCGCGGGCGGCACGGAAGCGCAGGACTGGGCCGAGATGCTGCTGCGCATGTACACGCGCTTTGGCGCGCGCCACGGCTGGAGTGTGAAAACGCTGGATTACCTGGACGGCGACGAGGCGGGCCTGAAAAGCGCGTCCATCCTCATTGAAGGGCACAACGCCTACGGCTTTTTGAAAAGCGAGAACGGCGTGCACCGGCTGGTGCGCGTTTCGCCGTTCGACGCGTCGGGCCGCCGCCACACCAGCTTTGCCTCGCTGGAGGTAATGCCGGAGATGGACGACAAAATAACGGTGGAAATCCGCCCTGAGGATATCAAGATGGAGGTGTTCCGCTCGTCCGGCGCGGGCGGCCAGCACATCAACAAAACGTCCTCTGCCGTGCGCCTCATCCACATCCCCACGGGCATTGTGGTGAGCTGCCAGAACGAGCGCAGCCAGTTCCAGAACCGCGACATGTGCATGAAGATGCTGGCCGCAAAGCTGTACCAGATAAAAGAGCGCGAGCATCTGGACAAAATAAGCGATATTAAAGGCGTGCAGAAAGAGATAGCCTGGGGCAGCCAGATACGCAGCTATGTGTTCATGCCCTATACCCTTGTGAAGGACCACCGCACAGGCTTTGAAAACGGCAATGTGGAGGCTGTGATGGACGGCGACCTGGACGGCTTTATCAATGCCTACCTGAAGGCGGCCAGTAAGGGCGAGCTTGCAAAATGAGCCATGCCGCAAAAGGCAGAAACACGGGTGCATCCCCGTGTTTTTCATTCACGGGCCGCGCGCGGCCCGGCTGCAGCGGAAAGGGGGAGCAGGATGCGCACACTGCAAAAGCTGACCGGGCTGCGCCTGCCGGAAAAGACGGTTTTCTGGCTGGTGCTGGCGGTGCTTGTGCTGATGCTGGCGCCGATGCTGTTGGTGGCGCAGTATAATGTGCCCTGTGCGGACGATTACCATTTCGGCGCGCCCACCCACGCGGCGTGGCAGGCCACGCACTCGCTTGCCTCTGTTGTGCAGGCCGCCTGCGGGAAGGTGGCCGAGCGGTACGTCAACTGGCAGGGCACTTACAGCGCCATGTTCCTGATGGCGCTGCAGCCGGCCGTGTTCGGCAACGGCTTTTATGCGCTGGTGCCGTTCCTCACGCTGGGCGCGCTGGCGGCGGGTACGTGCTTTTTCTGCCTTTCGCTGTTTACAAGGCTGCTTGGCACAGGCCGGTGGCAGGCGCTGGTGCTTGCGCTGGTGTGGCTTGGCATAGACACACAGCTTCTGCCCAGCGCGGTGCAGGGCTTTTACTGGTATAACGGCGCTGTTTTCTACACCTTTTTCTTCGGCGTGCAGCTGTTTTATTTCGGCGTGCTGGCAAGGTATCTTGCCGCGGGGCAGGCAGCCGGGCGCCGCGGCGCCGCCTTTGTGGCGGGCCTGTGTGTGATGGGCCTTTTTCTGGGCGGCGGCAACCTTGTCACGGCCTTCGGCACGCTGCTGGTTTCGGCGTGCGTGCTGTGCCTGCTGGCCGTGATGAAAAACAGGCGCTGGCGCGCGCTTTTGCTTCCCTTTGCCTTTCTGCTGGCGGGCTTTCTGGTAAATGTGTGCGCGCCGGGCAACAGTGTGCGCCAGCAAAGCGTGGGCGGCGAGCCCCTGCCTGCGGCGCTGGCCGTGCTGCGGGCCGTTCAGGAAGCTGTTTTGCAGCTTGACAAAAACCTGACGCTGCCCATTTTACTGGCGCTGGTGTTTCTGCTGCCCGTGCTGTGGAACGCCGCGGCCGCCGCGCACCTGACGTTCCGCTGGCCGCTTTTGTTTTTCGTGCTCACCTTCGGCCTGTATGCAGCGCAGTTCTGCCCCACATGGTATGCGCTCAAGCAGGCCGGGCCGGACAGGCTGCTGGACATCATCTTCTATTCGGCCTTCTTTTGGATGGCCGCCAACCTGTTCTATTTCCTCGGCTGGCTGCAAAGGCGGCTGTGGGCGGAAGGCGGCGCCGTGCCGCAGGGGCGCTGCACCCTCGGCTTTGCGGCTGTGACGGCGGCCCTGCTGGCGGTGAGCTGCTTTGCCATGCGGGACACGCTGAACTTTACCAGCATCCAGGCATGGAACGCGCTGCGAACCGGGCAGGCGCGGCAGTACCACGCGGAATTTGAGGCCCGCGTGGAAATACTGGAGGACGCCGCCCGGCCGGACGCCGTTTTGCAGCCCTATTCCGTGCGGCCGCGCGTGCTTTTCTTTGACGATGCCACGCCTGATGCGGATAACTGGCGCAACGAGGCCCTGCGGGACTATTACGGCAAAAATTCCGTCATTGTGCTGCCGCCGTAAGGCGGCGGTTATAAAAGCGGCGCCCTGTTTGGGCGCGCCGACGCAGAAAGTCGTTGCCCCTGAAAGGCAATTTTTCGCCCGGCGTCTTCGGCTTTCCGTGACAGCCACAGAGGCTGCCTGCGGAAAGCCTCCCTGCTCTGCCTCCCAAATTGCCGCTTGCAGGGTGCCGGCTGTTTTGCCCCGGTGTTTTTGAAGGAATGGCGTGCAAAAAAAGCCCGGCAATCCGTCAGGATTGCCGGGCTTTTTGTGTGCATCCGGCGCAAAAGCCGCCAGCCAAAACCGCTAGGTCCCTGCGCCAACGCGCCTTTCCGGCTTTTGCCGGCAGGGGGGTGCTTTTGCATGCAGAGGCCAATGAGGTCAATCGAACTTCACGGTTTCAATGTGCGCTATTTTGTGTTTGTAAATGTGGCGGTAGAACACAAGCGCCAGCACAAAGCCCACCACCTCGGCAATGGGAAGGCTGTACCACACGGCCTCAAGGCCCACAAACCTTGCCAGCGCCCACGCCAGCGGAAGCAGGAACACCATTTGGCGCAGCGCGCTCATCACAAGGCTGATGAGCCCCTCGCCCAGAGCCTGAAACACGCTGGACATCACGATGCCCACCGCTGCGGGCAGGAAGGAGAGCGCGATGATGCGGAACGCCGGGAGGCCCATGGCGTACATGTTTTCAGACGCATTGAACAGGCCCAGCAGAAAATCTGTGCCGAATTCGAAAATGAGCAGGCCCACGGCCATGATGCAAAGCGCCATCATACAGGCGAGGCGCACGGTGTCGGTAATACGCTTTTTCTGGCGCGCGCCATAGTTGAAGCCCACAATGGGCACCAGCGCGTTGGTGACGCCGAACACGGGCATGAACACGAAGCTTTGCAGTTTGAAATACACGCCGAACACATTCACGGCGGTTTCGGTGAAGGCGATGAGTATCTTGTTCATGCCGAACATCATCACGCTGCTGAGGCTTTGCATGATGATGGATGGAAAGCCCACCTGATAGATGCTGCGGATGGCGCGCCAATCAGGGCAAAAGCCCGCGGGGCGCAGGCGCACCTCGTGGTTTTTGATGTGGTTGATGACGATGCCCGTCACCATGCCGCACCACTGGCCGATGACGGTGGCAAGCGCCGCACCCGCCACGCCCATGGCCGGAAGGCCCAGAAGGCCGAAAATCATGATGGGGTCGAGGATGATATTCACAACGGCGCCCGTCATCTGGCTGATCATCTGATACACCGTTTTACCGGTGGACTGCAGAATGCGCTCGAAGGTGATTTGCATAAAGCTGCCCAGGCCCAGCACCGTCACAATGCGCATATACACCGTGCCGCCTGCGGCTATCTCCGGCACCTTTGTGAACATATCCAGAAACCAGGCGCTGCCCACCGCGCCGAAGGCGGCAAAGGCGAGCCATGTAACCAGCGTGATAAGCACGCCGTTTGCCGCCACCTTTTCAGCGGCGGCATAGTTCTTTTCGCCGAGCCTGCGCGATAAAATGGCGTTGATGCCCGTGGCGGTGCCCACGGCCACGGCAATCATCAGGTTCTGCACCGGGAACACAAGGTTCACGCTGGCCAGCGCATTTTCGCTGAGCATGGCGACGAAGATGCTGTCCACCACATTGTACAGGGCCTGCACCAGCATGCTAAGCATGATGGGAAAGGCCATGCCCGGCAAAAGCGTGCGGATGGGCTTTGTGCCCATGACGTTTTCTTTTCTCTGCTCCATGTTCGCTCCTTCACAGGCACCGGCGCGGGGGCATTGCCGGCAAGGCGCGCCGGCCTCCCTGCGGCCCGGCGGGGCTTGGCGGCTTTTTCCGCCTGGGGCCGCACAGACAATGGCGCTGAAGGCGGGCGCGCCCCCCCTGTGCCCCGGTGCAAGAATATTTCGATGTTTTTTGACAACGGCACTTATTGTAACATAAAGGCACGGCAAAGAAAAGGGCCTGTTTTCAGCCCGCGGTAACAGCGCCCTCCCGCGCCCGGCAGAAAATGCAAAAGGCCCCCGCGGCGGTGCGCCGGAACAGCGCCTCTGCACGCGGGGGCTTTTCTCACGATAAATGCCGGGCACGCGGGCAGGGCGGCCTGTCAGCGGCGCTTTGCAAAGGCGTACACCCACAAGGAAGTAATTTGATATTTGAAGGACAGCATAGTTTATCACTATGCTGTCTTGCTTTTTCTTTGCCGTTCAACGGCCTGCTTGTCGTTTGGCAGATTGACTTCCCCGATGAAGTTCCACACAAGCTGTATTTTTTGCCTGCGGTGTCCGCTTGACTTGTCGGGGGCGTGGACGATGATTTTCTTTACAAACTCATTGACGATTGTGGGCGTCAGTTCCTTAATACCCACATACTTACGGATAACGGCGGCGAAGCTGTTAAAGTCTGCCTTGTCCTGCTCGTAGGAGTAAACGGCGGCTTGTTCTGTCTTGACAAATGCAGTCAACTCTTTCTGCTCCGCTTCATACTCCGCAGACAACTTCAAAAACCTTTCGTGGGAAATCGCACCCGCTATATCGTCCTCGTAAATGCGTTTGAAAATCCTGTCCAATTCCGCAATCCGTTTTTCTGCCCGTTCCAAATCCTTTTTGCGCCGCTTCATTTCCTTTTCCCTTTCGTCAAAACGCTGTTGCCGTATCACTTCCAAAAAGGTTGTGATGTCGTCAAAGAACAGATTAGTCACATCGAATATCCGGCACAGTACAAACTGTTTCAGCGTTTCCTCGCGGATAAAGTGCGCTGAACAAGTACCCGTGTTGCTCTTATAGTTGGAGCATACATAGTGGCCTTGCTTGGGCGAAAAGCTGTTTGCCGTACAGAAATACAGCTTTTCCCCACAATCGGCACAGTAGAGCAATCCAGAGAATAATCCCTGTTTTCCCGTCTTTGCGGGGCGGCGTTTGTTTGCCCGCAGTTCCTGTACGCGCTCCCACACTTTTTCATTGATGATTGCGGGTTGCGTGTCGGGAAAAATCCGATAGTTTTCTGGCGCGTTTTGCAGACGCTTTTTCAGTTTGTGGGACTTGGAGTAGGTCTTGAAGTTCACCGTACACCCCGTATATTCAGGGCGTTCCAAAATCCCCCGTATGGTTTCCACAGACCAGCGATAAGGATTTTCCGGCATAGGCTTTCCGTCACGCTTTGCATAATACGCCTTGACCGTCAAAACCTTGTCTGCTGTCAGCAGCTTCGCAATCTGCATCGGCCCTTTTCCCGCAACACATAAGTCGAAAATCCGTTTGACGATTTCGGCGGCTTCCTCGTCCACAATCCACTTTTTCTTGTCGCTTGGGTCTTTCACATAGCCATAGGGCGGGTTGCTGCAAAGATGTTCCCCGGCGTTGCCTTTCGCTTTCATAACGGCGCGGATTTTCTTTGAGGTGTCGCGGGCGTAAAAATTATTAAATAAATTGAGAAAAGGGGTGAAATCGTTGTCGCCCTTGTTGCTGTCCACTCCATCATTGATTGCGATGTAGCGAATATCCCGCTCGGCAAAAAAACTTTCGGTGTAGTAGCCGACCTTTAGATAATCGCGCCCCATTCTGGACATATCCTTGACGATAACTGTCTTGACCTTTCCGCACTCCGCAAGGCGTATCATCTCATTCCAGCCAGGCCGATCAAAAGTTACTCCTGAAACGCCATCGTCCACGAAAAAAGTCGGGTTGGGGAAATCGTTATCGGTCGCGTAATTCAAAAGGATATTTTTTTGATTGGCTATGGAATTACTCTCCCCGTCAAGCGCGTCCTCTTGACTTAAACGGGCATATAAAGCGGTGATGTTGTCGGGATAATTTGTTGTCGTCGTCATTGTTCATTCCTCCAGTCATGAACGCCCGACAAACAAGTTGCTATCTGTATTATAGCGGACTTCTGCGCCGTTGTCAGTAGGCGTTTTGACGGTTTCCGATTTTATGAGCCGCTTCATCTTGTCGTAGAGCAGTTCGGAGCCGCCGCAAAAGGTTTCTACTTCGTAGATCGTCCCGCCGATTTTGTAATAAACTGTTTCGTTGAGAGGATCGCCCCGTCTGGGCTGAAAACCGCTGTCCTTTGTTTCCCGTTTCTTTTCCATTCCTTTCCCGTCCTTTCCTTGATTTTGAGTAGTGAGCAAGCACAGCAAATGTGTACCCATTTGCGGCTTGCTTCTTTCGGAGCAAGCATAGGAAAGGGGTACCCTTTCCGTAAAATACTCCCGCATTTTGCTCGTTGGGATAATCCCAAACCCTTAACCTTTCCCCCTCATTACCTACACCACCGCCCGACGGATTTTTGCCAAAGGTTTTGAGGGCGAGAGTGAAAATATTTTTGCTTCTACTACTAATACGGTTGCGGGCGGCGGTTTGGGCAAACTTCCCCGAACATTTTTTAATACAGCGCAAAAATTGAAACGCCAAACGCAGAAGCAAATATTTTCCCCTCTGATACCCACAACACTTGAAAGTTGAAAATAACCAAAGATTTTGAGCAGAAATTGAAAAATATTTTTTGCGCGTTATAACCGTATAGTCAAAGGCGCGGATTTTTGGCAAAGCGGACAGAGATTTTCCCCTCATACCTTATCCAATTTTCAAACGGCGGTTTGTTGCATTACGGTTGGATTTTTTCATGTTTCCTACCACGATAGACAGGGCGGTTTTGCCAAATAAAAAACAATCCCGCTTTCCTCATCAGAGAAAAACAGGATTGAATATGTAGCTGCTGATTTTGAATTGATATACTTCCGCAAATGCGCTATAATCTCTTTGTCAAATTGTTTTTGTGAGGGCGATTGCTATGGATATTATGACGACGGAGCAGGCGGGCAAATTATGGGGCGTAACACCCCGGCGCGTATCTGAATTATGCCGGAACGGTCGAGTAAAAGGCGCGTTTAAAATCGGCACATCGTGGGTTATGCCCGCCGATGCTCAAAAGCCGGAGGACGCAAGAGTAACAAACGGGAAATGGGTCGGGTATAAACGTCCGAAATGCGGAGGAAGCATACATGAATAATGTCAACAATAATCATCCAATCGACGAAATTGAAAAGAGGAAAATTTTAAAAGACATAGCGGAAATCGATCAAATTTTGGCTCTCTATAATCAAGCAGGTTATTTAGACCAAGACCATCGTAATAGAGCAATTCAAAAAATCATGGATGCAAGGAGAGAGGAAGCTGCCATCCAAATTGTTTTAATGCCTAAAAGCCCGATTACGGCTATTCCATACCCACAGGCATCCACGCCGCAGCTTTGTAAGGAATTGCATTTTATAAAAAACTATTTGGCAGGAAAACTCACAGGGAAGGTAGTTAAAAGTTGGACGGAGGGGAACGTATGACCGATAAATTAGACGGCCTCTCAATGGATATAGAGGCTACAAACAAAGAAAAGTTGCAGGCTGTTTTCCCGGAGTGCTTCACCGAGGGCAAGCTGGATATTGACAAGCTGCTTTCCCTTTGCGGCGAATACATCACCGACGATTTTGAGAAATATGAGTTTAAGTGGAAAGGCAAAAGCGAGTGTTTGCGGTTGGCGCAGCGGCGCAGTACGGCCACCTTGCGCCCCTGTCCGTCTGAGAGCGTCCATTTCGATACCACCCAAAACCTCTATCTCGAGGGCGATAATCTGGAAGTGCTGAAGCTGCTGCAAAAATCCTACTTCCGCAAGGTCAAGATGATTTACATTGACCCGCCCTATAATACGGGAAACGACTTTGTGTATGAGGACGATTTTGCCGACCCCATGCGGCGGTATGTGGAGGTGACCCAGCAGACCACAAAGAGCAATCCCGAAACAATGGGGCGGTATCATACAAATTGGCTGAACATGATGTACCCCCGCTTGCGGCTTGCTGCGAACCTTTTGCGGGACGATGGGGTGATTTTTATTTCCATTGATGATGGCGAACAGAGCAATATGCGAAAATTATGTGATGAAGTTTTTGGGGAAGAAAATTTCATGGCACAGATTATATGGCAAAAGGTTTATAGTCCTCGTATGGACGTTCAAGGTTTTTCCACGTCCCACGATTATGTTCTTTGCTATGTAAAATCTAATGTCGAGAGCATACGACAAGAGGCGTTTACTCAAAATGCGGCGCAGTTTAATTTTACTGATCCCGCAAACGGCAAAAAGTATAGACGTAGAAGTATAAGAAAAGAGGGTAGCCATTCGACAAGAAGTGAACGACCCAACTTATGGTTTGCATTACCAGCTCCAGATGGCACAGAGGTGTATCCGTACAAACCGGACGGCACAGAGGGTTGCTGGCGTTGGAGTATGGAAACATACAAAGAGAATGAACAGAAAGGTATTGTTGAGTGGGTCAGAACAGAAAACGGTTGGCAGGCTTATGCGAAGCAATATTTAGATACAGATGCATTAAAGCCACCCGAAACCCTATGGCTACATCAAGAAGTTGGACATAATCATGCAGCAGCGGAAGAATTGAAAAAGCTGCTTGATGGGAAAGTATTTGATAGTCCAAAGCCGAAAGAATTGATTATAAAAATGCTTAAATTGGCTACCTATCCAGATAGCAGTGATATAATCCTTGACTTTTTCAGCGGCAGCGCGACTACCGCCCATGCGGTTATGCAGCTAAACGCCGAGGACGGGGGCAACCGCCGGTATATCTGCGTACAGCTTCCCGAAGTGTGCGACGAGAAAAGCGAAGCGTTTAAGGCCGGATATAAAAACATCTGTGAAATTGGCAAGGAACGTATCCGCCGCGCCGGTGCAAAGATTCTGGAAGAAGTAAAGCAAAAAAACAACCAGTTAAAATTAGGCGAGGAGCCAAAGCCTTTGCCGGACGCAGGGTTCAAGGTGTTCAAACTGGATAGCTCTAATCTGAAAATTTGGGACGATACCCCCATTGAAGACGGCGACGTTGCGACCCTTTTTGACCGTATCGACGGGCATATTGACGGCCTGAAACCCGACCGCAGCGACGAGGATTTGATTTACGAAATCCTCTTGAAAATGGGTTATCCCCTGACCGCTGATCTGGCCGCCGCCGACGTGGGCGGGCTGACCGTTTATAAGGTGGCAAACGGTGAAATGCTTGTCTGCTTGCAGGAGGGTATCACCGCCGAGCATATCGAGCAAATGGCAGCCCTGTCCCCGCAGAAAGTTGTCCTTGCTGGGCGTGGGTTAGCCGACAGCAGCACAAAGGCTAATGCCTTTTATCTGCTTGAAAACAGGGGCATTGAATTGAAAACCATATGAGTTTGGAGTGTTGAGAGTGGAGTGTGGAGTTTATGGAACAGGGGAAAACCATAAAACATAAAAGCAAGATGTTTGCTGTTCGGATTGTAAAGCTATATCGGTATTTGTGCGAGGAAAAGAAAGAATTTGTAATGTCTAAGCAGCTTTTACGAAGCGGGACAAGTATTGGCGCAAATATCGCGGAAAGCGAATGTGCAATCAGCAGAAAAGACTTTTTAAGTAAAGTATATATTGCACTGAAAGAATGTGCGGAAACGCTTTATTGGTTAGAATTGCTTTTTGATACAGACTATTTGACCGAACGAGAATATCTTTCTTTGAAAAATGATTGTGAGGAAATGAGAAAAATGATGTCGTCAACCACCAAGACAATGAACTCCACACTTCACACTCCAAACTCCAAACTTGCGAACGAGGGAGGAACGACCGAGTGAAGCTGAAGTTTAAGCAGCAGGGCTTCCAGACCGACGCGGTAAATGCAGTTTGCGCCCTTTTTGACGGGCAGCAGCGGCAGACTTCCACCTTCAGCATGGAGCAAAGCGGCGGGCAAATGGAGCTGTTCGCAAGCGTGGGCGTTTCCAACGCCCTTTACATCGACGACGGGCGCATTACCGAGAATATGCGGGCGGTACAGCGGAAAAACCTGTTGCCGCAGACCGACGATTTACAGGGGCGGCAGTTTTCAATCGAGATGGAAACCGGGACGGGCAAGACCTATGTTTACACCAAAACCATTTATGAGTTAAACCGTCTGTACGGCTTTACAAAGTTTATCGTCGTTGTGCCGAGCGTCGCTATCCGCGAGGGCGTCTATAAATCCTTGCAGACGACAGAGGAACATTTTTCCGCGCTCTATGACAACGCCCCTTGCCGCTATTTCATTTACAACAGCGCGAAGCTGTCCGACGTGCGGCAGTTTGCCACAAGCGCCAATATTGAGATTATGATTATCAATATCGACGCTTTCCGCAAGGCCGAAAACGTGATAAATCAGCAGCAGGACAGGCTGAACGGAGACGCGGCCATCAGCTTTATACAGGCCACCCGCCCCATCGTTATCATCGACGAGCCGCAAAGCGTGGACAGCACCCAAAAGGCAAAGGACGCTATCGCGTCCCTTGCGCCCCTTTGCGTTTTCCGCTATTCTGCTACCCACAGGGAAAAAGTCAATCTGCTCTACCGTCTGACCCCTGTTGACGCTTACCAAATGGGGCTTGTTAAGCAGATCTGCGTATCGAGCAACCAGGCGGCGGGCGGCTTTAACAGGCCGTATGTCAAGCTGCTTTCCGTTTCCCATGAGGACGGATTTAGAGCAAGGATAGAAATTGACGTTGCGGGCAAGGACGGGAAAGTGAGCCGCAAGGCCGTTACCGTCAAACCGGGCGCGGATTTATACAAGCTGTCAGGCAGCCGCAGTCTTTACGAGGGTTATTCTGTTTCCGGCATTGACTGTACGCCGGGCATGGAACAGATTGAATTATCCAATACAGACGTTGTACGGTTGGGACACGCCATAGGCGACATTGACGAAAACCTTATCAAGCGTATGCAGATACGCCGGACGATTGAGGCGCATTTGGATAAGGAATTGCGGTACACCGAAAAGGGGATCAAAGTGCTGTCCCTGTTCTTTATCGACGAGGTAAAGAAATACCGCGACCCAGAGGGCGGCAAGGGCGTTTACGCGCAGATGTTTGAAGAACTCTATGCCGAATTGATGGGCTTGCCAAAGTACGCTCCCTTGCGGGAACGCTTCACCATCGACGCGCAGCGCGTCCATGACGGGTATTTTTCGCAGGATAAAAAGGGCAACTATAAGAACACCAAAGGCGACACGCAGGACGATACCAGCACCTACAACACCATTATGAAAGATAAAGAATGGCTACTCAGCTTTGATTGCCCCCTGCGCTTTATCTTCTCTCATTCCGCGCTAAAAGAGGGTTGGGACAATCCGAATGTATTTCAAGTCTGTACCCTTATCGAGCAGAAAAGCACCTTGACCGCAAGGCAAAAGGTGGGGCGCGGCTTGCGCCTTTGCGTCAATCAAGATGGGGAACGTATCGAGGACAGGAATATCAATCTGCTGCACGTCATGGCAAATGAAAGTTTTGCGGAGTTTGCCGACACGCTGCAAAAAGAGATCGAGGAAGAAACGGGCGTGAAGTTTGGCATTTTGCAGCTTGACCTGTTCAGCGGCATGGTATTTGAGGAAACCAGGACCGAGGAAAAGCCGTTGACCGAGCAGCAGGCCGCAACGCTTCTTTCCCACCTTGCGGGCGAGGGCTTTATTAAGACCGGCGCGCCCGCGCTGGAGGCCGCCCCCGAACTGCCGAAAGAACTTGAAGCAGCGAAGCAAAAGGCCGTTGAGGTGATCGCCCGCGATGGGGACATTACCCCAACAGCGGTTACGCAGCTTACCGCGCAAAAAACCGTTGTCGTCCAAAGCGCCTTGACCTACGACGACGCGCAGCAGCTTATGGCCCATTTTGAAAACAAGGGCTATATCACAAAATCCGGCAAAATTAAAGACAGCATGAAAACCGCCATGCGGGACGGTACGCTTGACTTGCCCCCGAAGTTTGAAACGGCGCGCTCACAGCTTATGGCCACCATACGCAGAGCCGACACAAGGCCGCCTGTCCGGGACGCTTCCCGCGACGTTACGGTAAGGCTGAAAAAGGAAGTTACCGTATCGCCGGAGTTTTTGGAACTGTGGGACAAGATAAAGCAAAAGACCACATACCGCGTCCAGATAGACGAAGCCGAACTGATACGCCGCAGCGTCGCCGCCTTGCAGAGCATGGAGCCGATACCCAAAGCGCGGATTGTTACGCAGACCGCAGATATTCAAATCGACCACCCCGGCGTAACCTACGCCGAGCGCGGCATTAAGACCGCAGACCTTGCGGACAGCTATTCTTCTTTGCCGAATATCCTTGCTATACTTGACGGGCAGACGTTGGCGCGGCGCAGCGTGATAGCGGAAATCCTGAAGCAAAGCGGCCGGGGGCAGGACTTTTTGAATAATCCGCAGATGTTCATTGAGAATGCCGCTGAAATTATCCGGGACGCTTGCTATTCCCTCGCCATTGACGGTATCAGCTATAAGAAGCTGTATGGCGCAGAATACTATGTGCAGGAGATTTTCGACAGCGCGGAACTTATCGCAAATCTTGACCGAAACGCCGTAGCGGTAGACCACAGCGTATATGACTATATCGTTTATGACAGCGCGATAGAAAACCGCTTTGCCCTTGACCTTGACGACGACCCGGACGTAAAGATGTTTTTCAAGCTGCCAAGCCGCTTCCAAGTGGACACGCCCATCGGCACATATAACCCCGACTGGGCGGTTTACGTTGAGATTGACGGAACAAAAAAGCTGTATTTTATCCTTGAAACAAAGGGCAGCACAAACGAGTTGGATTTGCGCGGGCGCGAGAACTTGAAAATCCGTTGCGGCAGAGCGCATTTTAAGGCCGTTGACAGCGGCGCGGAACTGCACACCGCAAGCAGATGGAAAGATTTTAAGGTACGGAATGTTTAAGCAGATATAGCAAAGGGCGAGATTGCTGTGCAAGGTTAAAATGAACGGGCTGCGCCCGACCTTGACAGCGATCTCGCCCTTTGCTGTTTGGCAGACAAGTGGGCGCAAACGGATAAACCGCTTGCGCCCACTAAATATTATGGGTACGGTGTTACGCAGCAGGCGTTAAAATGTGCTTGATTTATGCGGCGTTGCGGGCGCGGTTTTAACAAGGCAAGGTGTTTATATCTTTATCCCCGAAAATCGCGGTCTATTGCGTAACCTTTCGTACCGACAGCGTGGACATTTAGGACAGTAAAACGCCTTTATTCATGCGGCGTTCAGAGTGCAGGAAACAGGCAGATAATATCCTACCTCTCGCAAGCGGCAAAATGCCGTTCTAACTGTCCACAGGCAGAGAAAAGGCGGGACAGAAGCATTGGCTTCTTTCCCGCCTTTCGTTGCAACTCGTTTGTCAGCCGTTAAGTTAGTTTTATTTTCTGCACTTCCTTATCGGCGTTCATCAAAAGCCCTCCCTTTTCTTTTTCGCGCCTGCGGCGCACTGGGCGCCGCGCTGGGGGCGCGGCCCTTCACACGCCGCTTTGCAGCCCGAAGCTCACGCCCAACGCGGCGTCCACCCTGCGCATCTCTTCTTCGCCCACGCGCCCGGCCCTTTCGCGC
>OFMK01000865.1_pt1 | contig 26876 bp, 28 predicted proteins | sample 1541781 | NCBI WGS metagenome assembly OFMK01 (sample SAMN04209250, study PRJEB22552) | human gut metagenome | biome: gut; material: feces | host: Homo sapiens | place: USA: Oklahoma
GAAAGAGCCAAGAAAGCCCGTAAAATAGGCATTTCTTGGCTCTAATATATTATTCAAACTCTATCGTCCCTGGCGGCTTACTGGTCAGATCATACATTACCCGATTAACTCCTCTGACTTCATTTATGATTCTGCTCATAACCTTGTTCAGCACTTCATATGGTATTTCCGCCGCTTCAGCTGTCATAAAGTCAATCGTATTCACAGCCCGCAGCGCTACTGCATAGTCATAGGTTCTCTCATCTCCCATAACCCCGACAGATCTCATATTTGTTAGTCCGGCAAAATATTGTCCGATGCTTCGGTCCAAACCGGCATTGGCGATTTCTTCACGATAAATTGCATCCGCTTCCTGAACAATTTTTACTTTCTCTTCCGTCACTTCTCCAATAATTCGGATTCCTAAGCCCGGTCCCGGGAATGGCTGACGAAATACAAGATACTCCGGCAATCCCATTTCCAAGCCGGCTTTTCTTACCTCATCTTTAAACAGATCACGCAAAGGCTCAATAATTTCCTTAAAATCTACATGTTCCGGTAATCCTCCCACGTTGTGATGAGATTTAATCACCGCAGATTCACCGCCCAGTCCACTTTCCACAACGTCCGGATAAATAGTTCCCTGTACAAGGAAATCTACTGCACCGATTTTCTTGGCCTCTTCTTCAAACACACGAATAAACTCTTCTCCGATGATTTTTCGTTTCTGTTCCGGTTCTTCTGCCCCTTTTAATTTATCATAATATCTCTGCTGGGCATTGACGCGGATAAAGTTCAAATCGTAAGATCCCTCCGGTCCAAAAACAGCTTCCACCTCGTCTCCCTCATCTTTTCGAAGCAGCCCATGATCTACAAACACACAAGTTAGCTGTTTTCCAATTGCCTTAGAAAGCATAACCGCTGCAACTGAGGAATCAACCCCTCCGGACAATGCACATAATACTTTCCCATCTCCAACTTTTTCTCGGATTGCTTTGATAGATTCTTCCACAAAAGAATCCATTCGCCAATCCCCTTTGCATCCGCAGACATTCATCACAAAATTAGACAACATTTTTGTTCCCTCTTCGGTATGAAGAACCTCCGGATGAAATTGAATTGCATAGAGGTTTTCGTTTCTATTCTCCGCTGATGCTACCGGACAATCTGCCGTATGTGCTGTAATTTCAAAGCCGGGTGCCACCTTTGAGATATAATCAAAATGACTCATCCAACAGATTGTTTTCTCAGAAACCTCCGTAAAAATCGGTGATTCCTTCTTATCAATCAAAACTTCTGTTTTACCATATTCCCGGACATCTGCTTTTTCCACTTTTCCGCCAAGAATATGCTGCATCAGCTGCGCGCCGTAGCATAAGCCGAGAACTGGAATTCCCAGTTCAAATAATTCTCTGGAATAGGTTGGAGATTCCGCTTCATAGCAGCTGTTGGGTCCTCCTGTTAAAATAATTCCTTTTGGATTCAAAGCTTTAATTTTTTCAATATCAATCTTATATGAATAAATCTCACAATATACATTGCATTCACGCACACGGCGTGCAACAAGCTGGTTATACTGCCCGCCAAAATCAATGACAATCACTAACTCATTTTTCACTCGTTTTCCTCCTAAGCATTTGTAATATTAGAGTCTTTCTAAACAGCGGTTTTCATCCCGCCGAAAATATTTCGGTTTCCTTTGATTTTATGACTCTTTCAACAAAGCAACCTTATCCAACCGTTCCCACGGAAGATCTAAATCATTTCTTCCAAAGTGACCATAAGCAGCAGTCTGCTTGTAAATCGGTCTACGAAGATCCAGCATCTTAATAATTCCTGCCGGTCTTAAATCAAAATGTCTGCGAATTAAATCAACCAATTCCGGATTTGATTTCGTTCCGGTTCCAAACGTATCAACCATAATAGATGTCGGCTCAGCGACGCCAATCGCATAAGAAAGCTGAATCTCACATTTTTCTGCCAATCCTGCCGCCACAATATTCTTGGCAACATAGCGGGCTGCATAGGCTGCAGAACGATCCACCTTCGTACAGTCTTTTCCGGAAAATGCTCCGCCGCCATGGCGTGCATACCCGCCATACGTATCTACAATAATTTTTCTTCCCGTTAATCCTGCGTCGCCATGAGGTCCTCCGATCACAAATCTTCCTGTCGGGTTAATGAAAAACTTCGTTTTTTCATCTACCATGTGTGCCGGAAGAATTTTGTCAAATACTTCCCGCTGAATATCCTCATGAATCTGATCCTGCTGCACATCAGGATCATGCTGCGTTGACAGCACAACTGCATCCAGACGTCTTGGTTTTCCGTTTTCATCATATTCCACGGTTACTTGAGTTTTACCATCCGGTCTTAAATAAGGAAGTGTTGCATTTTTGCGGACTTTTGTTAACTGCCTTGCCAATTTGTGCGCTAAAGAAATCGGATATGGCATGTACTCTTCCGTCTCATTGGTTGCGTACCCAAACATCATGCCCTGATCTCCAGCTCCAATGGCTTCAATTTCATCATCTGTCATTTGATTTTCCTTAGCTTCCAGCGCCTGATCCACGCCTAAGGCAATATCATCCGACTGTTCATCAATTGCAATCATAACTCCACAGGTATCTGCGTCAAACCCATATTTTCCTCTTGTATAACCAATTTCTCTTACCGTGTCACGCACAATTTTTTGTATATCTACGTATGCTTTGGTGGAAATCTCACCCATAACCATAACAATTCCGGTCGTAGTGCACGTCTCACATGCTACTCGGCTCATAGGATCTTGTTCCAACAATGCATCTAAGATCGCGTCAGAAATCTGATCACAAATTTTGTCCGGATGTCCTTCTGTAACAGACTCTGATGTAAAAAGTAACTTATCCATTTTGCTATCCTTTCCATAAATATCTTTCGTTAGATTTGAATTTATATTGCAAATCAAAATAAGAAATTTCTTAACGAGACGAAAAGAAGCCCGAAGACCTCCGGGCCAATTTTACTCTTTTGGCATCAACGGTGCATGTTTGCTCCGAATCACTTCAATCTGCATGATTTTCTCATTTTTTACTTTGTCAACCCTCAGAGCGCCCCCTAAAAAGAAGTAGCAAAGTCCCACTTGAATCTGCTCATTCTGTCCCTCAACCCATTTTGACATTAAATCTCCGATTGTCTGCCCCGGAAATGCTTCCGGAATATTGACATGAACCAGTTCGTTAATGCTGGAAATTTTTTGATGAGGCAAAAAGATTGTCTTGTCGACATCATCAAACTTTCCAAACAAAAACTTTTTAATGGCAAACAGAATTGCAATTGCTGAAATCACCAGAAGATTTTCCACAGGTGTTGTGTGTTCTACAACCATCTGGCGGGCAATGGCAAACATCAATACCTCAATTAAAGTTTCCGGCGTGTGCTTGCAAAGCATTTTAATAAATTCGATACAAATCACCAGATTAAATGCCACACCGACAAATTGATAAATATCCTTTGAGTCCGGGTGGTTCATAATGAGTTCAAACAAATCCTCTAATAAATAAATGGTTCCGGCAATAACTGCGATCGTAATAATCACTGATAAAACCAATTCCACCCACTTGGAAACTTTGAATACTTCATTTTTCAAGTACTGTCTCATTCAGGCATTTCTCCTTAGTATCATCCTATTTTTAATTTAAATTTTGCAATCTCTTTTTCATCATTCATCAACTGAATTTCTCCGCCCAGTTGTTTTAATTTCCTTTCAAACTCTTCATAGCCACGATAAATATATCCGATTTCACTGACTGTCGTATATCCTTTTGCCGATAATCCCGCAATGACCAAAGCAGCTCCGGCTCTTAAATCCGGGGCATGAACATCAGCTCCCGTAAAACCTTCGACTCCTGTAATAATCGCAGTTCTTCCGTCAACCTGAATTGTTGCCCCCATTTTGGTGAGCTCATCTACATAGCGGAAACGATTTTCAAAAATACTTTCAGATATCACACTGGTCCCATTGGAAAGAGCCAGGGTAACCGCCATCTGCGGCTGCATATCTGTCGGAAATCCCGGATACGGCAGCGTCTTAATATTTGTAGACTCCAGACGTTTTGTTGCGGATACTCGAACAGCATCATCAAATTCCACAACTTCTGCGCCGATTTCCATAAGTTTGGCGCTGATCGCCTCCAGATGCTTCGGAATTACATTTTTAATGGTAATATCACCTTTTGTTGCCACTGCCGCAGTCATAAAGGTCCCTGCTTCAATCTGATCCGGAATAATAGAATATTGACAGTCTCCAAACCGCTCTACTCCTTTAATTTTAATCACATCTGTTCCGGCACCTCGGATTTTAGCTCCCATACTGTTTAAAAAGTTTGCAACATCTACCACATGAGGTTCTTTTGCCGCATTTTCAATAATCGTACTTCCTTTTGCCAGAGATGCTGCCATCATTACATTGATCGTCGCACCTACTGACACAACATCCATGTAAATATGACTTCCATGAAGCTCCACTGCAGTTGCGCTGATCATTCCGTTTTCAATCTCAATCTCTGCTCCCAGCATCTTAAATCCCTTGATATGCTGGTCAATCGGGCGGCTTCCAATCTCACATCCACCCGGCAATGCAACTCTTGCTCTTTTATATTTTCCAAGTAAAGCTCCGATTAAATAATAGGATGCCCGTATCTTTCGGATAAACTCATTATCTACATCACATTCGGGATGAATTCCTTTTCCGCTGATTGTGACTTCATGTGTCCCGGTTCTGTCAATTTCTGCTCCAATTCCCTCCATTGCCTGAAGCAATACATTAATATCTCTTACATTCGGCATGTTATCGATCATACACTTTCCATCTGTCATAACTGCTGCTGCCAAAATCGGCAATGCTGCATTCTTTGCTCCGCCGATGACTACTTCACCTACTAACGGGGTTCCACCTTTAATGACATATTGTTCCATCATACACCTCAATTTATCTATATTATTAAAAAACCTTATTTTCTTTTGAAATTATCAACAATTATTTAAAATCATACAGATTACATTATAACATAAGATTATAGGTTTTCCAATACTTTTTCTAGAGAGTCTCCAATGGATAAATCGTCCAGTTCCACTGTAATATCCGCATATTCTTCATAAATCGGCACACGCTCATCATACAGATCGCGCAACGTCTGCCCCTGCTTTAAGACAACTCCTCTTGCCTTCAAATTTCCAAGACGATGCTTCACAGATCCAAAACTAAGTTTTAAATAAATGACCTTACCGATTTCTTTGAAATGTCTCATCGCTTTTTCACTGTAAATTGCGCTGCCTCCAGGCGCAATGACCGACTGATACGCCTCAACGGATGCATTTACGGTTTCCTCAATTTTTTTAAAGCCATCATTTCCTTTTTCCGCTATAATTTCTTTTAGCAGCTTTCCTTCTCTCTGCTGAATGACCAGATCTGTATCAATAAATTCATATCCGAGAGCTTTGGCAAGAAGCACCCCTATCGTACTTTTTCCGGCTCCCGGCATTCCTATTAGTACATAGTTATTTTTTCCTTCTGACATTTTGCCGTCTCCCCTTCTTTTTCTTCCTTACCGAGTACCCGAATGTACCAAGTTGTTTTCCACTTTCAAAATAACCGCCGTGAGAATAGACCAAGGGATTTGTTTTCTCCAGCGCAAATCTCCCGTTCTCTTCCATATATATGTCATCTACCATGATATTCACAACTTTTGCCGTAAACATATGATGCGATCCAAGAGGAAGAATCTCATCCACCCGGCATTCAATGTGAACAGGACTTTCCGCAATAATCGGCGCATTGACAACCTGTGCTTCTCCCCTGGTGAGACCCGTTTCCTGAAATTTGTCCAGATCTCTGCCGGAACGCACTCCGCAGAAATCTGTAGCCCGGGCCAGCTCTTTTGTGGTCAGATTAATTACAAATTCTCTGCTGTTTTTGATCATCTCATAGGAATGTCTTTCCGGACGAACTGAAATATACGTCATTGGCGGATTTGTACAAATGGTTCCCGTCCAGGCGATCGTAATAATATTATCTGTCCCCTGATCCCGACAGGTAACCATCACTGCCGGAAGCGGGTAAATCATATTTCCTGGCTTCCATGAAATTTTTGCCATCTGATTCTCCTAAAGTGCCTTCCGAATATCCTGACGAAGCTGTTCCATATCTACATCTTCCATCGAATGCTCTTCCCATTTTACAGTGACAGTATCTCCTTCATAACGCGGAATCAAATGCATATGAAAATGATAAACTGTCTGTCCCGCAATCAGTCCATTGTTTTGAAGAACATTCATTCCATCACAATGAAGCACCTCCTTCAATGCCCTTGCGACAACCGTTGCCAGTTGGAATAATTTCCCCGCAGTGATTGCATCAATTTCATAAATATCTTTAAAATGCTCTTTTGGCAAGATCAGCACATGCCCTTTTGTTGCCGGTGCAATATCCATAATCACTTTAAATTCCGAATTTTCATAAATGGTATTTGACGGTATTTCCTCATTTATAATTTTGCAAAAAACACAATCTTCTTTCTTCATAACTGATAACTTCCTTTCTATTCTTAGATTCCCGGAGCATTTGCCCGATGTTTAGAAGTATTTTATCTTATTTATTCGCTATTTTCAAGAAAATGCCCATAATCCTTCATTCCTTCTTATAAACTTAGCGAAATTTTAAAATTTTTTTATCTTTTTTAAAAAAATTCACATTTTAGACACATTTTTTGTGTTATAATATCTTTCGTAAAGTAGTTAATACTTTCAAATCCTACCCCTCTTGAGGATGAAAATCCTCTCCTTATTGTTTTAAAAGAAAGAACCGACCTAGCTAGTCGGTTCTTTCTTTTTTATCTGCAAATTCCTGCAGAGCGTTTCTTATATTTCTGTTCTTCCTTCCAATGCTCGCAGCAAAGTCACCTCATCAATGTACTCAAGATCTCCTCCAACCGGAACTCCGCTTGCAATCTTGCTGACCTTAATCCCGGTGGGTTTTACAAGCTTACTAATATACATCGCCGTCGTTTCCCCCTCCAGGCTTGAGTTGGTCGCAATGATCAGCTCCTTTACATCTCCCTGAAGTCTTGCCATCAGTTCTTTCAGCCGAATATCATCCGGTCCGATTCCAAGCATTGGGGATATCGCTCCATGCAGCACATGATAGACGCCTTCATATTTTCCTGTCTTTTCATATGCCATTAAATCTCTGGTATTTTCCACAACCATAATCGTATTATGATCACGCTTGCTGCTGGCACAAATCGGACAAACTTCCTGATCTGTCAGCGTACAGCATTCTTTACAATAATGGACATTATTTTTAGCGCTCACAATTGTATTGGATAGTTTTTCTACCTGATCTTTTGGCAAATTTATAATATGAAATGCCAGACGTCCGGCAGACTTAGGCCCGATTCCCGGAAGCTTTCCCAATTCTTCAATTAACTGGGTTATTTGATTGCTGTAATACTCCATACCTTTACCCTAGAATGGGAATCCTCCGCCCATTCCTCCTAATCCTCCGGTAATTTTGCCCATTTTTGCCTGGGAATCTTCCTCCATCTTGCGGAGAGCCTCGTTGGTTGCTGCCACAATCAGATCTTCCAGCATCTCAACATCATCAGGATCTACAACTTCTTCTTCCAGCGAAACCGATACCACTTCTTTTTTGCCCGAAACAACAACTTTTACCACACCGCCTCCGGCTGTAGCTTCGTACATCGTTTCCTCCAATTCTTTTGTTGTGTCTTCCATCTGTTTCTGCATTTTCTGTGCCTGCTTCATCAACTGGTTCATATTTCCGCCCATTCCCGGAAATCCGCCGCCTCTTTTTGCCATTTTCTTTTCCTCCTAAATCTTTTTACTATAAATTTCATATCTCTATGCTTCTATGAATCTTCAATCTGCACTTCCATATGAATGCAATCCAGATTGATCATATCCTGTTCTTCCTGATCCGAATTCATAACACAAACTTCCAGTTCAACTTCTCTTCCGGACTGCCTCATCAACTCCTGCTTCAGAATTTCAATACGCTCCGGCTTCTCCAGAAAATATCCGCTCTCTATATTCATCTCTTTTGGGAAAATCAGGCGAAGCGCTGTCCCCTCTTCATTGACTGTCAATACGGCCTTTTGAAGAGACCACTTCATCTGAGTCGATAAATTCCTTTTTACTTCCCGAAAATTTTCTGCAAGACTTGTTAATTCTTCTACCTTGGCTGGCGGAAATTTTTCATGAAGCTGAGCCATCGTATTTTTCTCTGAATCTTCTGTCCGCGGCTGCCTGGAAACTCTTTCTTGTACAGGCTGGGGACTTTGCACTCCGGTCTGAACCAGCTGTTCCAATTTCTTTTCTAACTGGCGCACCCGATCCGCAAGACTATGGGAGTCTGTCTCCATTTGTGGTTTACAGAGCTTCATAAGTTCCACTTCAACTAAAACTCTTTTTGAGGTAGCATATCGAATCCTTTCCAACAGCTCTGATAAAATTCTAATATATCGGATCAGCAAAGCTTCCTCCACAGTCTTTGCTTTTTCCTGAAGCAGCTTCAGCTGATCTGTGGATACCTCCAATGCTTCCTCTGCCCGAGTTCCCTTCCCAGCCAAAAGAAGATTTCTCAAATACCACAAAAAGTCAGTGACAAATTGCGACCATTCTCTGCCCTGTTTTGCCACTTCTTCCAGCAAATCCATTACTCCCATAATATCCTGTTCCAGCACCATATCCAGCAAATGACTGTACACCTGAATATCTACAGTTCCCAGAACTTCCAAAACATTATCATAGGTCAGTGTTTCTCCAAGATAAAATGCAATACACTGATCTAACAGACTCAGCGCATCACGCATGGAACCATCTGCCATTCTTGCCACATATTCCAGGGCCTTCTCCTGTGCCGTCACCTGCTCCTGTTCCATTAAATCTGAAAGCTGTTTCTTGATTGTCTCCGCGGTAATACGATGAAAATCGTATCTCTGACACCTTGATAATATGGTAATCGGAATCTTATGAACTTCCGTTGTCGCCAAAATAAAAATAACATATTCCGGCGGCTCTTCCAAGGTCTTCAGCAATGCATTAAATGCTCCGATTGAAAGCATATGCACCTCATCAATAATATATACTTTATATTTCCCGGATGCCGGGGAATACTGCACCTGCTCCTTAATCTCGCGAATATTATCCACACCATTATTGGAGGCTGCATCAATTTCGATTACATTCATTGAGCTGCCATCCGCAATTGATTTGCATACTTCACATTCCCCACACGGTTCGCCATCTACCGGATGTTCACAATTCACTGCTTTGGCAAGAATCTTTGCCACTGTGGTCTTTCCAGTTCCTCTGGTTCCGCAAAATAAATAAGCATGACCGATTCTTCCGGTTCGCACCTGATTCTTCAGTGTCGTGACAATATGATCCTGTCCTTTTACTTCATCGAAATTTGTCGGTCGAAACTTACGGTACAACGCCATATAAGACATGACAGAAACCCCTTTCTATTTCATCGTCTCATTGTAACACAATTCCATGGGAAATGTATAGAAAAAACGTTGTAAAAAATCATCGAACTTTTTCCCACCATTTTTATTGCAGTCTGTTTATATTTTCTCCATAATAAATAAACGAGATGAAATATTGAACACACAGAACAGGAGCAGAAAATGAAAAAGCCTTATGAACTTTCCACATTTTCACACGAGATAAACAATTCACTGACGCTGATCTATGGACAGCTTCAGTATATAGAAAATACCAATGATCTCTTAAAAACAGACCCTCACTGGGTTCAGGTCAAAGAAGATTTCTCCTCCCTATTTGAGATGATCCATCAGTTTCTTGCCCCAAAAGATACCATGTCTGCCGCAATGGAGCCGATCAATCTCATGGAGCTTATTGGAGAAATTCAGTCTTCATGGTCTCATCGCCTGCAAAACGAAAATATCGAATTTCTAATTCAGGCCGATTCCCCTGGTATTTTTTATGTTTACGGGGCAAAACCAAAACTTCTCCAAATTTTTCACAACTTAATTGCCAATGCGATTCATGCCATTCAGAGAAAGCAAACCGCTTCGGCATCTAAAAATATTACCATCCATTTAAGCAAAGAACAAGGACATGTCGTACTGAATTTATCTGATACCGGCATCGGAATGACCAAGGAACAACAGTCCAGAGTTTTCTACCAGGGCGTTTCTTTTACCCCCGGCGGCAATGGCGTCGGATTATCTGTGGTCCAAAGAATTGCCGACGATTTACATGTAAAAATTCATATGGATTCTGCCATCCATCACGGAACAACTTTCACTCTCGTTTTCCCTGCCAGAGAACGTATAGAACCACTGCCAGTATAAATCCGGCAATGCACCCGCCAACATGTGCGGCATTATCCGTTGCCGCACTCTGCAGACCATGATAGAAGCTTCCTGCAATCAAGAGAAAAACTCCTGAGCTATTGAGATTTTTTCTCTCTTTGGGGCAGAACAAAAGCAGCGCAGCCAATGCGCCCATAATTCCGAAAATGGCACCGGAAGCGCCCGCCGACACAACATATTCTCCCGCCCGGGCATAATACAGTACGGAAACGACGCTTCCGATCATGCCAGCTCCGGTATATAGAACAATATAACGAAAACTCCCTATGATTTTCTCCAGAGCAGAACCAAGCAGCAGGAAAGCTATCATATTATTAAAAAAATGATCCCAGCCAAAATGGAGATAATTAGAGGTGAGAAGACGATAGTACTCATGAAGTTCTTTTACCAGATATACATCGCAGGCGCCCATATGATAAATTGTATCCCCATAGATTTCGGATAACAAAAATCCAAATGCATTGACAAAAAATATAAAAATTGTTGCCTTGTAAGCCCCCGCCCTTTGAAACCATGAAGGTTTTTTTCTCTCTTTCAGCACTTTGGAACCTTCGCTGAAATTTTCTTGATAGATTATGGTCGAAATGGGATCATACAATTCCCCAAATTGATTTTCCTCATCCCAAAATTGTGACTGTCTCTTCTCTGACAGCAACAAGACCAGAATTGGAATCTGACCGCCAATCTGTGCTCTGATCCCTCGCTTCACCTGCCAAACTTCATCTTCCGTTACGAAGCTGCCGTCAGGATGTCGATCAAACGTCATCCATACACCCTTCGTTTCATGTCCCATATGTTTTATATAACAAGGACCCATTGCGGTTTCTATTTTTTCATATCCGTGAATCCGAAGCAATTCCACTATTTTTTGGTACATACAAACCTCCAGTTTTTCGATCCTGAAAGTATTATACCACAACCAGTAAAATCTATGGACGCAGAAATTGGAATTGTTCCAATCCGATCTGAATCCAATCTCCATCATTTAATACTGCTTCTTTTATTTTCTTTCCATTCACTCTGGTCCCATTGGTTGACTGCAGATCTTCACAGATCACATCATCTTGTTTCTGGTAAAACCTCACATGCCTTCGGCTCACCCCAATTTCATCCAACTGATAATCGGTTCCTTCCCTGGAACTCCCGATCACAAATTCATTTTCCAAACTGATCGTTTCCTCTGATCCATCTTTTTGTAAAACAAGCGTTCCAAGCACATTTTCTGTCAATAACACCGTAGGATGATCCAGAAGAACGGTTTTCTCCCCTGTTTGTACATCCCCTCTTTCCCCAAAAGCATCTCGAATCTCCTCTTCGCACCGCTTCTTTCTTTTCCACCATCTGACACCATTCACTCCCACAACAAAAAATAATGTGACAGAAAGAAAAAATCCTGCAATAACAGGATAATACCATCCATAAACAAAAATTTTTCCTAAAAAATATCCGGCAGCCGTCCCCAGTATGATCAAGGCAATTCCGAACAAACCCCAGATGGCAAAATCTCTGTTCCAAAACCTTTGTGAAACCGTGGTTTCTTCCTGCGGGATGCACTCCATCAATGACTCTGCTGCTTTCTCTTCCTGAATTTCATATTCCTCCTCAAACCTTGGCATCAAATATTCTTTTAACTGCGTCATATTTGGTTTTTCTTTTACCAGATACTGATGAAATTCATAATAGAAGCGAACCTCTGCCCGCTCTTTATGAGAATTGCATTTAATGGAGTCTTCTAAAAAATTTCGCATCTGGTCAAAAATATTTTCTTCAAACTCCGGAAGATAACAAAACGCCGGTTTCCCATTTTTTCTTAAAAATACGAAATCTGTTGTCAACTTTACATGATCCAAATTCAGAAGATAGGACTCCATCTGCTCAAAAGCCAAAATCATTTGATAAAAAAATTCCCTTCCATCCATCTGATTCATGTTATCCTTCCAAAGTGTATAAATTCCCGTTTCGTAATAGTAAAAAACATCTTCATTTTCCATTCGGAACTCGCAGGGCAGCAAACAAGACAGCGGGTGTTCCAAAAGAATTTCTTTCTCATATGTTAAACTCTTTTCTTTTTTTACAACGTAATAGGTAGAAAATCCCTCTCTAATCCACTGTTCCTTCAATGGCTGCCCACCTCCTTATTTTTTCGATCTCTGATGGTCCCTCTGTCTGATATACCCCTTCATACACAAACATTTGAATCCCAAACATACTTAAAAAATCCGCTCCAGGAATTGTAAGCTCCGTTTCTATTTTAACCTTCACTTTGAAATCTGACGACTTTACCGAAATCCCACGGACACTTCCTAAAAATAAATGTCTGGAAAGTAATTGCCTGATTTCCTTTTCCGCTTTCTGATCTGCATTTTTCTGCTGTGAAAGCAACTGAGAGGCTATATTTTTCTTATTTACAGCGCCGTAAGAAATTTCTCCGGTTTCATAATCTCCTCCGCTCATCTTTGCATCTGCCGCTTTTGGAATGATTTCTCCTATAATTCCCTGGGTAATTCCACAATTCATAAAATAAAAAAGATATCCTAAAAACAGCCAGAGTACCATAAAAACCACAGGAAGAACCGCACTCACTTCCACCGTCATATATCCGCCTATTTCCCGCATCTCTCGCATGGCTTCATCCCCTTTAATGTACTCAAATCCACTTGTCTCACTGTTCTCTTAAGACCGCTGCAGGAAAGATCGGTGTGATACGCATCTCCTTCCCTCGGAACATACACACAGGTAATCTTATCCTTTTCATAGCGTGCACACCTTTTACATTCCCTGTAAATACTTTTTCCTTCTAAATATTTTTGAACCTCCCGGTCCACAGAAAGATCCAATGCCAGATGTGTGCAGCCCAAATCTTTATGATATACACTTTGATGTGGCGTCACATAAACAGATCCTTCCTTTATCTCATCCCCATCCGGCACATATCCCGTCATTGATTTCTGGCGCACCTTCTGTTGAAATGTTCCAGACAAAGGGGATAAAAACGGCATTTGTTTTTTAATCACATAGGTTACCGACGCCACATATTCATCCTTGGCATTTTTTGTCATTTTTATTGCCGCAGCAGCGGTCCTGCTTCCTCCTAATAACGCAGACCGGTCAAGAAAGTTTCGATTGACTGATGCTAAAAATACCGTTTTCACATTCATCTCAGCAAAAACCTTCTCTCCCGACTTTTTTGCTTTCCGTCCATATTCACTGACAGCCGCCTGTCTAGCTGCCTCTTCCAAGCCATGTGCAACCTGTCCGTGAATCATAAGAATTTCACCTGCTGTTGTTAACATCAACACAACAATCAGAAACAGCGGAGTTATAAAGCTGGCTTCGATTGTGATTGCTCCATCCTCAGAGGCAGACAAAGATGCTCTCCTGAATTTATTTTCGGCCACATTTGTATCATCTTGGGTTGCCTTCCTAATTGAGAAATATTTTTGACAAGAGAACATCTTTCTTTGCCTCCTTCTTAGTATGATGCAGTCCTTTGAAACTTCCAGTTGGTATGGTTTCCCAACGGCAAGGTAAGTCCTCCGAATCCCAGCTTTCTGATCCCAATATTGATTGTCATTTGATAAGATACTGCACATTGTGTCAGTCTCAGGTCCGAAACCTGCATTCTGATATTTTGTTCCATCACATCCAGCATCCGAAAATATCTCTGGGTTTTATCCCTCTGCATAATCAAAAGCAAAAAAAGATAATCTTCGTAATCCATACCTTGCTGCACGGTTTTTTGTCTGCCGGTCAGCGTTGCCAGCCCGGAAAATTCCATTTGCCATGTGGAAGCATTCTTTTGAAACGGAACCTTCTTCCCCTCTGCCAGATTCCGTACATCCATAATGGATTCTCCATAAGCCAGCGCTGCCAAAAGCAAATTTTTTGCCAGAGAGATCAGCGGCGGAATCCCGGTAACTCCAAGAATGGATGCCGCCAGAAGTGCTGCCTCTTTTTCTTTCGTCGGATTTTGGTACACATAAGATAGATTCGTTAAAAATCTCAAACCAATCATTTTCCAGAATACAATTCCCAGACATTCTTTCTCCGTATCCTTCCCCGCAATCAAGTATTCCACCTCATATCGGAGTCCTTCTTTGTCTTTCTCATCCGTCAGATTATGAAAATATTTTAAACTGTAAAGTATTGAAGGTAGCTCCGTTGTAAGCCTTGTTCCAGAGGATACCTGTTTTACTTCTTGCATCTGGCGATCGGTTTCTTTTCTGCTCATAAAGTTCCATAGCTTTGTTTTCGTTGTATCTCTTTTCCCATACACAATTCGGATTTTCTGATCGGATACTTTTTGGTCCCCCATCACCAGCGAAACCGATCCCTCCCTCAGCATTGACATCAAGCCCTTCCTCGGGTCCTTTCCTTTCGTCTTGGCGGCGCTTGCCTCCTCTTTATGCTTTAACGCGTCCTTTTCTTCTTTCTTTTGTTGCTCTGCCTGAATTTCGCTCTTTTTCATTTGATCCTGAACCTCTGATACATTCTCTCCCATTTTCTGAACGTCCGTTAATTTTGACTTCCAAAATTTCATGATGTCGGTTCCCGCCTCATATTTCATAAGCTGTCCAATCTGATATTTTAAAACTTCCCCCCTCTGCTCTGTTAAATTTATAAATTTTGAAGCTTGGGAAGCTCCAACCTGAAAAGTAAAAGAATCTTTGCTTTCCTCCAGACTTTCTTTTATTTTCTCCTGAAAGTCACCAGCCATCTTTTTTTGATATCTGGGATCCAAAGCATAAATATGATAGCGTTTCTCCAATTCTTTTTGATAGTTTCCTCTGGTATGGGAAAGCCCGGCCATACAGGCTCCCATAGCTTTCCCTCTTCCCACATACAGATAAATACCTTCCATACATACACTGATTAAAAGAAGAAATACCAGAAACAACATGGAAAGAAATGCTGTCATACTGCCCCGTTCATCCCGAATCATTTCACCTGCCCCGTCTTGGATGTGATTGTTTTAAAGATATTATTTACTACCGTTTTAATCTGTGTCTGAAAAATAATTACCAAGCCGATCAACACCACAATAATTAAAATAACTTCAACAACACCCATCCCTGATTCATCTTTTAAAAATCTCATCATTGCAATACCTCCCTGTCAGAATGCAGACAATGCCGGAAACATTAATAATGCCAAAATAACAACCAGCATTATCATCATAGGCGCCAATAATTTTGTGCTTGCCTCCTCCCCCTTTCTTTTTGCATCTTCCTTTCTCTGAAAAAATGCCCCTTCTTCCTCCTGCTCCAGCTGTAAAAAAAGATCTTTGGCCCCTCTTGTAATGCTCTGCACCAAGAGAACCGATAACTTCTGATAAGAAGAAAGCGAAAGAGCTTTTCCCATCTGTGTAAACGCTTCTGTCTGTGAAACTCCAAAGGAAATCTGTCGGCAGGTTTTTTCAAGTTCCTCATAGACAAACATTTTTCTTTGATTTCCCTTTCTGCATTTCCGCCGATATTCTTCGTATATTGCTGACAAAGCCGCCGGCACACTCATCCCTGTTCCGAGAAATAAAATCATTTGCGTAATAATATGCGGATATTCTTGTCTGGAATCTTCCAATACCTTTTGACTCTGCTTTTTATATTTCTCGCTCTCTCGATACCAAAGAAGCACAATCAAAGAACTTCCAATAAAAACTACCGCCGGTATCTGATTCTCCTGTTTGACAGAATGAACCGCTGTGCCCTTGACAGATTCAGAAATTACAAATGTTTCTTCTGTAATACTTTCACGTTCCATTTTTTTCAGTTCCCGGATCACTTTTTCCCTTTCTGAAACTACTTTTTTCGCTGCTCCCGGCACCACACAAACAGGCATCTTTAAAATTTTTTCTTTTCCCTGACATTCCATTTTTGCATGGACGTAGACAATCATTGGCCGCTTTACGTTTTTTGAAAACACATTTCCGGTTTCATCTATCACCGTAGGGTCTTCACTCCCCCACCGTACCGTAATATTCTCTTTTGGAATTGATTCCGGCATATAGAGCTTCTCTTTTACTTGATTTAAGGACTGATTTTCACCTTTTAAATGTGTTGTTATATAGTTTTCTGCCTTTTTTAAAGCAGTAGAAATTTCACTCTCAGAATATCCTCTTGGCCGCACACGCAATTGATAGGTTTGTTCCCCATCATCGGTCTGAATCTTCACCTGCTCTTCCTTCTCTCCTTCTCCCCTTTGGTTTCTGGTAATGACAATACTGCGGTCTCTCGTAAAATGAAAGATCAGCAGCGCTGCCAACAAGATCAGAAAAATCACTGTCGCTGCCAACACCAGTTTTACTTGTGCCAACAAACTATCCTCTGTCTTCTTTCTTAATTCCTCTCTTGTTCCAAGAAAGCTGCTGGCAATTTGTTTTTCACGATTCCGCTTAATTTCTTCTGGAAGCCTGTCCACAATTTTTTTCATCCAGCTAAATTTCAATTTCAACCACCCTTTCTGCCCACAGGTTGGCACCGCACAAACAAACCAACGCCGCAGCTGCCAGCACAATCCCAAAAAGACTTTCATAAAGCACCTGAAAATATTCCGGATTGGCGATTCTTACATAAGCTAATATCATGTACGGCATAACAGACATTATCCTTTTCTCCATCTGTTTTGCCGCTATCATCGTCTGAATTTCCTCCTTTATCTGCATTGCCTGATTCAGATGATCGACAGTTTTTCCAATGATCTCGATTAAATTCCCCCCTGTTTTTTTCACAATCGACACAATTTCGGCAAATTGATACAATTCTTCTAAATCAATTCTTTCTGCCATATTTTGAAGTAATTGTTCCACAGGTTCATTTATTTTCAACGAAACAATCAACACATTCAGTTCTTTTTCCAGAAGTCCTTCCCCCTGAAACACCTTTAAATCTTCTCTGGATGTTTTTAAAGCATTTTCAAGAGAATATCCTGCCGAAAGACTGTTTCTCACAGATATCATCATTTCACGAAATTCCCTGCGAAGCTGCTCTTGTTCTTTTTGTCTTCTCTTCCTTCTTCTATGCTTCATCCATGGTACCAGAATCGGTAGCATAAATGGAAGAAGCCATATTCGATCGAAAAACAGCCAGCAAATTCCCCATCCGTAGAGCAGTCCCAGAAACAAATCTTTTTTCTCATTGACCCAATGCTTCACTTCCCATCTTAATTTTCCCCATAAGCTTTTGATATGCCTCATATTGACCATACTCCTTTAATTTTTTTTGATGTGTCAAGGTCCCCTTCATTTGAAGTTCCTCATTTTCATCCATTGCAAACAACGGATGCACTGCTATTTGTTTTCCGGACATTCCCGTAATTTCAGTAATTTCCATGAGCTTTCTGCTGCCGTCGGCGGTCCTTCCCAAATGTACAATAATATCAATGGCAGACGCCATTTGACCGCGAATAGCGTCCACCGGCATATCAGCGCCCATGAACACCATGGTCTCAATTCGTTTTAACATATCCAGACTGCTGTTGGCATGTCCGGTGGAAATACTGCCGTCATGTCCGGTATTCATGGCATTTAGCATTGACAATGCTTCCTCTCCCCGCACTTCTCCAACGATAATTCGATCCGGTCTGGAGCGAAGCGCTGCTTTGATCAGATCTTTCATATCGATCTGATTCTCTCCTGCCGCATTGGCACTGCGCATTTCTAAACGCACCAAATTATCTATCCCATTTAATTTCAGCTCTGCGGAATCTTCAATGGTAATGATTCTTTCATCCTTCGGAATACAGTTGGACAGTCCGTTCAGCAAGGTCGTCTTACCGCTCCCGGTCCCTCCTGAAATGAAAATATTATATCTTCCTTTGACCAGAATCTTTAAATATTCCCCAATTTCCTTTTGAAATGCCTGCCGCTGATACAGCCATTCCAGCGTCATTGGTTCTTTGGCAAATTTGCGGATTGTCATTGTCGCCCCATCAATCGAAATCGGAGGCAAAATGATATTGACCCTTGAACCATCTTCCAATCTGGAATCAACAATCGGATTTCGTTCATTTACCATCCGATTGGCCCCCGATGCCACCTGCTGAATTACCTGATAGAGCTTTTCACTATCTGAAAACTTTCCGGGATACCGAAAAAGTTTCCCTCCTCTCTCCACAAAAATATTCTGATAGCCATTGATCATAATCTCTGTAATCGAATCGTCCTCCAAAAGATCCTGCAAAATATCAAGCCTGCGCAGCGCATAAAAAACTTCCTGATTCAGCTGAATTTTGTCTGCCAGCAGCAAAGGCTGACTATGAGAAAGCTTTATGACTTCATCTTGAATAATTTCTTTCAGCTGGTCATCTGTTATCTCTCTGGAGAAATCCAGCCGCTGCATTACTCTTTGTTTTATCAGCTCTTTTTTCATTCTTCCTATTCCTTTCCTGTTTCTTTTGCTGCAAGTATTACCTCCTCCCACGTCGTCTGATACCAGATTCCATGCCGTTTCATCTGATCTTTAAATTGTACATATTCCGACGATGCTCTGTCTCCTTTCATCAGAGGAATGTATATTTTATCAAATAGCCCTAAAAACCCAAGTTTTGGCGGGCAGGCTGCTCCTATATCGAACAACACAGAAATTTGCTCCTCTTTCAGCCGCTCAAAAAACCACCGATAATCCTCCAATGACACTGCCCGATAGTCCAAATAGCATCCAACTGCCGGGTATCCGCTGCATTCTCCCATTGCGCTCTGATGATCCAGAAAATATTGTATCACCGTCTCATTCCGCTCTTTTATGTAAAGCAACAGCAACTCATCCGCAGTACAGATTTCCGTCCAATGTCCATACGCCTGCATTCCAAAATAAGCAAACCCGCGCTCTCCCGCAAACCGTTGTGCAAACTGGGAAACCTGATACCTGCTCAGCGGAGAGTATACTCCTACGATCATATCCTTCCCCTCTCTTTTAATCTGGAGACAGTCATAGATTTTCTTCGCAATGTCTCTGCCGCTTTGACAATGCCCGTTCACAGATCCTGCATTTCTGCCAATTCTGCAAACCGGGGATCTTCCCTGATCATCCACGCCTTCCGCCAAAACCAAACAATGAAACTGCCTTTCTTTCTCTGTATCAAAAAATTGTTTCTCATCTGAGGCAAACCATGCAGTCATCGGAAATTCTTTTTGATGATTTAAATACTCCATCAATCGCTTTCCATACTGGTAGTCTTTATGAAAAATTCCAACGGATATATCCCTCATAATACTCTCTCCCATATGCATGTCCCATAAGCAAGCCAGATTCCCAGCGAAAAATGAATCATTGCTTCCTTGGAAAAATCTTTTTCCAACGACTCATAGGACAAAAGCTTTTTCTTATAAACACAATTGGTTACATAGTGAAAAAAACGAGTGAATCGAAGACGAAAGCTTTTCCGCTTCCATAAGAAAAGGATGGCGTATATGCCATTCCACATAAAAGATAAAAACAGAAGATGGAAAATCTTCCATCCTACAGAAATACCGCAAACCATCAGCAGCTTTACATCACCGCCTCCGAGACATCCGATATAAAATAAGAACCCGCAGATTATAAGGGGGATTCCTCCCCCAACTGCCATCTCTACAACATCCATTCCATTTAAAATTCCAAGGAAAAATGTAAAAACCGCACCAACCCCATTGAGCTTGTTGGGAATTCTAAAGTCTCGCCAGTCATAGAAAACTGCAGCTGTTAAATACAACATGATCCATAATTTCATGTATCTCCCTCCCTTTTCTTACATTATTTTACAATTATTTTCTTCTTTTGTCTAGTTATTTTTCTAAATTTATTAAAATAATACACTATACAAAAATACTCACTACATATAGAACAATCACACCGGGCATTCCTAAAAGCGCTCCTGTTCCAATGGAAAGAAAATTTAAATCTACCGGGGCATTCACTCCATTCCTCGCACAAAAAATATGAATTCCATAAATGATCAGAGAACATAAAAATCCTCTTACAGCAAGTACCATCAAATACGCCGGTTTCTTTACAATTCCAATCATAATACACACCGTACAGCCAATTGCCATAATATAAAACAGCATTTGATTTTGTTCCATAAAAAAATCCCTCCTTATGTAATCTTATGATTCATAAAAAGGGATATTCTTATTAGATTAATCTCGTCAACTAAAATAAATTTGAAAACCAGTCAAAAATGCCTTGGAAAAATTTTCCGATCTTATCCATAATTCCTTCGGACCCGCCCAATTTATCATAGATGGCCTTCGCCTGCTCCTTGAGCTGATCTACATTTAAATCCAATTCTGAAATCTTATCCATCAAGCTTTGAATTTTCTCGCGATCTTCATCGGATAATTTAATGTTCAGGTCCTTGGCAGATTCTTCAATGGCACCTTGAATTTCCGCAGGTGTTGTCAAATTTTCTTCTGCAACTTTCTGTTTCACATCTGCAATTAATTTCTCTGCATCTTCCGAACCAATGTTTTCTGCGACTTCTCCGGTTGTAATCAACTCGTCTGTCGCCGCATCCTTACTTTTTTCAGGAATCTCTTTTCCGGTCATTTCTTCATATGCTTTCATCACTCCGACCAATGCAGCCGTACCGGATATATTAAATGGTCCCGCAACCTTTACATCCGCATTTTCAATTCCGGCTGTTACCAGTGCATTGCGATACATTCCGGAAGTGCAGTATGTAATGTTTTCTGTCGAAACATCCACCCCACTTCCCTCACTGGTCTTTTCTACTGTCACAGAAGAAAGCGCTCTGGAGCCGATCACACTCTTTGACAAATAATCATCCAGATATTCATGTTCTTCTTTATTTGTTACTTTAATTACATGATAACTGTCAGTATCCTCCACACCCAACAATTCCAACACCTTCTGTTTTTCAGAACTTTTTAGATCAGCGCCCAATGCCAGATACTTTTCCTGAACGCTGTCCGCTTTGACCGTCACTGCTGATAAGGTCATTGCGGCACATAATCCCAGCGCCATGACTCTTGCCCATATTTTTCTCATGTTCATTTCCTCCGATTTTTTATACTTTCTGAGACACTCACAAGTGTATAGCTCTTTGAACGGAACGAGCTTCTCCGATCATCCTGTTCATTTTTTTGAGTGACTCTCTGATCAGTGTATCATATTTTTTCTAAGGATTTCTCTGCAATTTCCTTATTTTTTTCTTACGGAAAAAATACAAAAGCAACAAAAAAATCACAAATCCTACAAAACTGATTGCAGCGCCTTCCCAAAAGCCTGGGGGAGTATAAGAAAGCCTCACGTTATGGTTTCCTTTGGTAAGCTTTACTGTTAAAAAAGCATTTCCCAAAGCGTGAGTCGTAACTTTTTTTCCATCTACAAAAACTTCCCATCCTTTATCATAAGGAATTCCGAAAAACAGTGTGCCGCTCCTTTTCATTGAAATCGTCCCCTGAATTTTGGAACTCTCACTTTTTTTAAGCCGGAAAACCTGAGCTTCCATCGCTCCCACAAGATCTGCCATGACATCTTCATTTAACTCTGCCGCAGTGAGTCGAACTACCCCCGACATTACATCGTCTTGCTTAAGCTGCAATTTTATTTGAATTTCATCCCCTTTTTTCAGTCTTCCCAAATACAAAATTTGAGAGTTTAAACGCCCTGTCAGCATTTGTTCGCCATTTTTTTCAATGACTGTATTCTCTACCTGACTCCCATCAAAATGCAGATACATTTCCCGCTCCTTTGTGGATTTGATTGTAAAAACCATATTATCCGCACGAGCCGATGTATTTTCAAAAACATATTCCCCGTCTCCATTATCTGATGTTATCTTACAATCTGATAATTCCGGTCGTTTTGTCTGAATCATACGGAACAATCCATCAATTCCATATGCTTTTTGAACAAAATCATTTTGTACATAAAAAGGGTTATAATCCTGATAATTCCAGTGTTCAATTTCAGAGCTCACGCCATAGCCAACTCCAGCCTGGTATGGATTTTTATATATTGTTACATTGCCCGCCGTATCCAACGGACGAAATGGCGTAAGCCTGGAATCCTGCGGACGATAAATCTGGTATTTTACAGAGAATAGCTGATTTGTAAGAGGAGTTGCCCCTTCGTATAGATACTCATTCACACCGGTATAGAAACCTAACTGATCCATCATATCCACAACCGTTCCCTGAGCTGTAGATCCAAACAAAGTCATACAATTTAAAGTATGCCAGATACTTTCATCCAACATTCGACCACTTACCAGCTCTGAACGGTCGGAGATATCTTTCTGATAGAGCTCTTTTAATCTGGCAATGGATTTCGTATCCTGAAAATACTCGTCCACATCCACCGTATCATTTTCTTTAAAGCCCGCCGCGGCCATAATTATCATTTCTCCTGACAAGAAGATGCATAACATCCTTGTAAACATTTTTTTCCCAAGTACCTTTTTGCTGTACAGTAAAAAAATTCCCGTATAAATTGCAATTGCCGCTGCTGTTGCGCAGATTGTATACGTCTCCAATTTCTCTTGCGAAGTGAGAACTGTACCAATCATAAAGATGCACATGATTGCGCAGCTTGCATAAAACTTCCATGCATAGGTTCTCCCTTTTCGTACAAGAATACAATATCCCTCATATGCCGTCATTAATAGAAAAAAAATATACAAATAGGCATATCGATTGGGAATTCCATATTGATTATGAAAACCATGCCAGATATATCCCAATACCGGCATATTGAAACTTAAAAACAAAAATGCCAAAAGCAGCAATCTGCGAATTTTTACAGACCATCGAATTTCCCGCAGTGTAAAATAAAACACAGCCAGCATCACAGTTAACACTCCGCAGTATAGATTAATTTCTCCATCGTCTACAGACATTGCCAGAGGGGTTGTCCCTAAGAAATGCCGGGAAAACAAATCTCCAAAAGTTCCATACCACACTTCTTTCGGAAACTCAAGTTTTGCGGAGGATGTCTGCATAATTCCAAGATAAGCAGAAATCAGCACTACAGCTGCCATCGCTGCGGACAGCAGCGAATACGCTGCAAACCGAATTCCATTTTTTACAAAGTCAAGTTTCGTCTCATGCTCATAGAATATGTACCATAGGATGAGGAAAAGACAGGTCATATACGACATATAGAAATTGCACCAGAGAGACAAAAATAATGCCAAACAATATACCCTTCCATCCCGCTCCCTCATCAACTTCTCAAAACCGTACAAAATCACCGGCAGCAAAATCATGACTTCCATCCACATAATGTTCCAGCTGTAGCCAACAATATAACTGCTGAATCCATAAGCCATTCCAAAAGCAATGACGGAAAATTCATCTTTACCCCGTTTTTTTCTAAAATAGAATGCCGCCGTAAAGCAGCAAAGTGCAATTTTCATAATAAAAAGATGGCTCAGTACCATATTCAGCATTTCTTTGGAACAAAATGCAATGATTAAGTTCATTGGGCTTGCCAGATAATATGCCCACAGCCCCCAGAAATTATAGCCAAGACCTCCGTGAAAAGAATAAAAAAGAGAGTCCGCAGACTGAAGTTTTTCCTGATAATCTGCAAAGAACGGAAGATATTGATGCAGTGCGTCCACAATCAAAAATGACTGACTTCCAAACGGTTCTACTTTCATCATAAACGCAATCAACTCCATCACCAACATTGGAAGGAGAAATGCGCCAATCAAAAATTTATGAGTACGGCAGAGATTTTTTATATGATCTAACATTAAATTTTACTCCTTTATACAAAATATCAGATTTATCATAGCATTTTATTATTTCATAATATATCGAATTATGGTCTATCTTACCAGAACAAAATAGACAAGTCCACTGTCAATGTTTAAGGGCTCTTCTCTGCACATCGTATACATCCCGCGGAGCGTTTTATAACATAGGAAAGTCAGAACTTTCCCAATATTATAAAAAACATCCCATGCAGACATTTTTCTTTCCAAAACTGCATGAGATGTTAAGTGCCATTGAAAATCTATCTCCACTCCCGCACTCTTTTTTTAATTTCAGTCACCATATGGTACCTCTTGTTTATCATGGAGAGCAGGGACCCCCGTCTTAATCCCGTCACATTTTCCCCATGTCTCCGGTAGAGAAGCAGCTTATCCTCCAAAAATACAACACTGCCAAGCTGTTCTGCCAAAAGTCCCATCCATTGATCGTGAATCCAGACATTTTCCGGAATCGGCAAAAGCTTCTTCAATATGCTTTTGCGAATCGCCATACAGCAGCCAATATAAGAATTTTTCTTTATATTTTTCCAGAAACCTGCGCCGCTGTCTCTCCACTGAAACGTCGTCTGTCCCATAGAGTACAAATTCTCATCTACAATTTCCGCATTATGAACAACTGCCGTCACCCTCGGATCTTGAAACATCTTTTTTACCGTTTCTGCCTTGTTCTCTTTCCACACATCGTCTTGATCCGCTAAAAAAACAATCTCTCCCCGGCAATGTGACAATGCATTCTGAAAATTTTCCACGACTCCGGTTCCTGGACCCTTGATTAGATGAATTCTGTAATCTTCCCGCGCTAAATTCCTTAATATTTCTCTGGAGCCATCACTGTCATCATCAATCGAAATTACCAACTCATCATCATCTCTCAAATTTTTTAAAATAGAATTTACTTGTTCTTCGATATATTTTTTCCCATTATAAAAAGCAAGTGCCACTGATATCATAATTTCTTTCCTTTCATACTTGTAATATTATAACATATCCTATATAATAATGCTAAGACAAAGGCGTCTACAAAAGTGTATTTCCCGTACCCTTTTTGCGCCTTTTTTTCGTAGAATTTTTTCTGCGGTCTGCTATATTATTACATATTTATATGACTTAAGGAGGAAATAAGAATGTCATACGTAGATGAAGTCATTGATGCAGTGGTTGCCCAGAATCCTGCTGAGCCTGAATTCCATCAGGCTGTGAAAGAAGTTTTAGAATCATTAAGAGTTGTTGTGGAAGCAAATGAGGATGCTTTCAGAAAAGATGCTTTGCTGGAACGCCTTGTAAATCCAGAGCGTCAGTTCAAATTCCGCGTACCTTGGGTTGATGATCAAGGACAGGTTCATGTTAATACCGGATATCGTGTGCAATTTAACAGCGCTATCGGACCATACAAAGGTGGTTTAAGACTTCACCCTTCTGTAAATCTCGGAATTATTAAATTCCTTGGTTTTGAACAAATCTTTAAAAATTCATTAACAGGTCTCCCGATTGGCGGTGGAAAAGGTGGATCTGATTTTGATCCGAAAGGAAAATCCGACCGTGAAATCATGGCATTCTGCCAGAGTTTTATGACAGAACTTTGTAAATACATTGGCGCCGACACAGACGTACCAGCTGGTGACATCGGAACAGGTGCAAGAGAAATTGGTTATATGTTCGGTCAATATAAGAGAATCCGCGGTCTTTATGAAGGAGTCTTAACCGGAAAGGGATTATCTTACGGCGGATCTTTAGCCCGTACTGAAGCTACCGGATACGGTCTTCTCTATTTAACCGATGAGATGTTAAAATGCAATGGAAAGAGCCTAAACGGAGCTACTGTTGCCGTGTCAGGTTCCGGTAATGTTGCAATCTATGCAACACAAAAAGCTCAGCAGCTTGGTGCAAAAGTTGTAACCGTTTCTGATTCCACAGGATGGATTTATGACAAAGACGGAATTGACGTTGATTTATTAAAAGAAGTAAAAGAAGTAAAACGTGCACGCTTAACAGAATATGCAGCTGCACGTCCAAGTGCTGAATACCATGAAGGAAAAGGTGTATGGACCGTTCCTGTTGATGTTGCACTTCCATGTGCTACACAGAACGAATTAAATCTGGAAGATGCTAAGACATTGGTAGCAAACGGATGCTACGCAGTTGCAGAAGGAGCGAATATGCCGACAACCTTGGATGCTACTGAATACTTACAGGCAAACAATATCTTATTTGCCCCTGGTAAAGCTGCAAATGCCGGAGGTGTTGCTACATCCGCTTTGGAAATGTCTCAGAACAGTGAAAGATTAAGCTGGACTTTTGAAGAAGTTGACGGAAAATTACAAAACATTATGGTAAATATTTTCCATAACCTTGATGATGCTGCAAAACGCTATGGAATGGAAGGAAATTATGTAGCCGGTGCAAACATTGCAGGATTTGAAAAAGTTGTTGACGCAATGACAGCTCAGGGTATTGTTTAATCCTTAAAAATTTTCTTCCTTCGGGACGGAATCTTAAAATAATGTCATGTGTATGTAGTAAGAGCGGAGATATCTCTTTTGAGATTCTCCGCTTTCTGAATTACTCTCATTGATTGGAATCTAATCAAGAGTTCTTGATTCTTATCAGCGAGGTACAGATGAGTTTACATCCAGTGCCGCACAGATTGCTCCCCCCCCCAACTCCAGTACAAACTTCCTATATTATAAAAAGACTTTAGATATTTCACCTAAAGTCTTCTTTCATTGCGGGGGCCGGATTTGAACCAACGACCTTCGGGTTATGAGCCCGACGAGCTAC
>OFMK01000866.1_pt1 | contig 26844 bp, 23 predicted proteins | sample 1541781 | NCBI WGS metagenome assembly OFMK01 (sample SAMN04209250, study PRJEB22552) | human gut metagenome | biome: gut; material: feces | host: Homo sapiens | place: USA: Oklahoma
GGACGGGAACCGTCCCCGTCCGGGGCAATCGCCTGCTTGCTACTTCAACGCCTCGACGCCCGGGAGCGCCTCGCCCTGCACGAGCTCCATGGAGGCGCCGCCGCCGGTGGAGATGAACGTCATCTGCTCGGCCAGGTCGAACTTGTTCACGGCGGCCACGCTGTCGCCGCCGCCGATGATGGTGTCCGCATCCGCGTTGGCGGCCACGGCCTCGGCCACGGCCTTCGTGCCGGCCTCGAACGCCTTCATCTCGAACACGCCCATGGGGCCGTTCCAGAACACGGTCTTGGCCTGGGCCACCGCGTCGGCGTACAGCTTCGCCGTCTCGGGCCCGATGTCGAGGCCCATCATATCACCGGGAATCCCGTCGACCGAGACCGTGAGCGTTTCGGCATCTTCGGCGAAGCGGTCGGCGCACACGACGTCCACCGGCAGCAGCAGCTGCACGCCGCGTTCCTCCGCCTTCGCGATCATGGCCGCCGCGCGCTCCACCCAGTCCTCTTCCTTGAGCGAGGTGCCCACGGCCTTGCCCTGGGCCAAAAGGAACGTGAAGCACATGCCGCCGCCGATGATGAGCGTGTCGCACTTGTCCATGAGCGCGTCGATGACCTTGATCTTGTCCGACACCTTCGAGCCGCCGAGGATGGCGGTGAAGGGACGGCGCGGCTCCTCCAGCATGCCCGAGAGCGTGGCCACCTCGCGCTGCATGAGGTAGCCCGCGTACGCCGGCAAGAGCGCGGCGACGCCCGCCGTGGACGCATGGGCGCGGTGCGCGGTGCCGAACGCGTCGTTCACGTACGCCTCGCCGAGCGCGGCCAGTTCCTCGCAGAACGCGGGATCGTTCTTCTTCTCGCGCTTGTCGAAGCGCAGGTTCTCCACCACCAGCACGTCGCCGTCCTTGCACTTATGGTTGGCCTCTTCGGCATTGTGGCACACGCAGGCGCGGCCCGTGCCGTTTTTGCTGCCCACGCCCACGCCGGTAAGCAGGGCATCGCCCACAAGGTGGGCCTTTATCATGTTCGTGGTGCCCGAAATGCCGACGGGAACGCCCGCAGTGAGCACTACAAGGTCGCCGTCCGCTATCATCTGCGCATTTTTGGCCGTGGCAACAGCCTTGTCGATGAGCTCGTCGGTGCTGTGCGCGTATTCCATGCACAGCGGCGTAATGCCCCACGAAAGCGAAAGCTGGCGGAACACCTGACGCGTCAGCGTGCAGGCGAGAATATCGGTGTTCGGGCGGTATTTGCAAAGCAGCCTTGCCGTCTCTCCGCTCTTTGTCACGGTAATAATGGCATTGGCGTGGATATCCATGGCCGTGGTGCAGGCGGCATGGGCCACGGCGTCGGCCACGCTCATGTGCGCCTCGGGCGCGCGCTGGCGCAGGCGCTTGCCGTAGTTGATGTCGCTTTCCGTGCGCCAGGCAATGGCGGCCATCGTCTGCACGGCCTGCACGGGCCAACGCCCGGCCGCCGTTTCGCCCGAAAGCATAATGGCCGAGGTGCCGTCGTAAATGGCGTTGGCCACGTCTGTAATTTCGGCGCGGGTGGGGCGGGGGTGCTCCATCATGCTCTCCAGCATCTGGGTGGCAGTGATGACGGGCTTGCCCGCGTTGTAGCAGCGCCAGATGATGTCCTTCTGGATGATGGGGATCTCGGTGAAGTCTATCTCCACACCCATGTCGCCGCGGGCCACCATGATGCCGTCGGATACAGAGAGTATCTCTTCAATGTTGTTTACGCCCTCGCGGTTTTCTATCTTAGCAATAATCTTGATAAAGTCGCATTTGCACTCGTCCAGCACGCGGCGTATGTCCAGCACGTCGGCGGCGCTGCGCACGAACGAGGCGGCGATGAAATCGAACCCCTGCTCTACACCGAAGCGGATGTCGTCCTTATCCTGCGCCGTCATATACGGCATCGAAAGGTGCACATCCGGCACGTTCACGCCCTTGCGGTTCGACACAGGGCCGTCGTTCTTTACAGTGCACACAATGTCGCCGCCGTCGATGTCCTTCACCGTCAGGGCGATGAGCCCGTCGTCCAGAAGGATGCGCGCGCCGGGGCGAACGTCCTGCGGCAGCTCTTTATAAGTGATAGAACAGATATTCTCATCGCCCATCACTTCGCGGGTGGTGAGTGTGAACGTCTGCCCGGCCTTCAGCTGCACCCTGCCGTTTTTGAAATCGCGCAGGCGTATTTCGGGGCCCTTTGTGTCCAGCAGGGCGGCGACGGGCATGTCCAGCTCGTCGCGCAGCTTCTGCAGCTGTGCCAGACGGCGCGCGTGGTCCTCATGGGTGCCGTGCGAGAAGTTGAAGCGAGCCACATTCATGCCCGCACATATCATGTCGCGCAGCACGCCCTCCCTGTCGGTGGCGGGGCCCAGCGTGCATACGATTTTCGTCTTTCTCATAAAAACACCTCTCTTTTCTTTAACCTGCATTATTATACACACTTTGGGTTCAATGCGCAATGAATCCCGTGACACTGTACAAAAAATTTGCTATACTATTACAAAGAACTTGCGCTGTGTGCCTGTGTGCGGGCGGGCGCATCAAAAAGGGCCGCCCCGGCGCGCTGTGCGCCCGGCAGAAAGGATGTTCCGTGTATGGCAAAACGTGTGTTTCTTATCGTGCTGGACAGCTTCGGCATCGGCGAAATGCCGGATGCCGCCAGCTTCGGCGACGAGGGCTCCAACACCCTGGGCGCTATTGTACAAAGCGGAAAATATGCCACTCCCATGCTGCAGAAGATGGGGCTGTTCAATATTGAGGGCGTCGCCTGCGGAAAACCGGCCAGGCGCCCGCTGGCGGCGTTTGCGCGCCTGGCGGAGGTGTCGATGGGAAAAGATACCACCACCGGCCACTGGGAAATGGCGGGCGCCGAAAGTGGAAAGCCCCTGCCTGTGTATCCGCACGGCTTCCCGGCAGAGCTTATCCATGCCTTTGAAGAAAAAACAGGCCGCCAAACGTTGTGCAACAAACCTTATTCCGGCACGGAGGCGCTGAAGAATTACGGCGAGGAGCACATGCGCACCGGCGCACTCATTGTATACACTTCGGCAGACAGCGTGTTCCAGATAGCCGCGCATGAAAGCGTGGTGCCCGTGGCCGAGCTGTACCGTTATTGCGAGCTTGCGCGCGGCATGCTGGACGTAGGGCGTGTGATTGCGCGTCCGTTTACCGGCACCTGCGCGGCAGATTTCAGGCGTACGGCGAACCGGCATGATTACTCGCTGAAGCCGCCGAAGCCCACTATGCTGGACGCCATCCATGCCGCCGGGCTGGACACCATCGGCGTGGGGAAAATTTACGACATCTTCGACGGGCAGGGTGTCAGTGAAAAAATCAGGACGACAGGCAACGACAATGGCATGGAAGTGACGCTGGAACTGGCAAAGCGGGATTTTTCCGGCCTTGCCTTTGTGAACCTGGTGGATTTCGACATGCTGTACGGCCACCGCAACGATGTGGACGGCTATGCCGCCGCGGCCACGCGCTTTGACGGATATCTGGTGCAGCTTGTAAAGCTTCTTGGGCCGGATGACCTGCTGATCATCACGGCAGACCACGGGTGCGACCCGTCCACCCCCTCCACAGACCACTCGCGGGAATATGTGCCCCTGCTGGCCTTTGGCAGCCATGTGCGCGAAGGGGTAAACCTGGGCACGCGCCGCAGCTTTGGCTGCGTTGCCTGCACGGTGTGCGATTATCTGGGCGTATCCGCCCGGCTGGACGGCGAGAGCCTTTTGAACGATATTCTGCGCTGAAGGTGCCCGCATGATGCACACCGGTGCAAAAAGTAGTGCAGGCCATTGATTTTACAATTAAAAACGGGGTAAAATCTTGTCATAAAAGCAGCGCAGCGACAGGGGCCCTGTCGTATCCTCCGGAACTCCGGAGGATAACCTGCGCCCATGCGGCAAAGAACAGGCCCGGCAGGGCGCCGCACTTTGCAGGCGCGCTTTGCCGGGCGTGTGAAAATTTTGCCGCTTTGTGAAACAGAATGCATACAAATGCCGTTTATAGTAGAGGAATGAAACAGGGGAAAGGGGCGCTGTGCGCGTTTAACCAAACACCCACACATGGCATACGGCCAGCACTTCGCGCAGATAGCTGGGGGCAATGGTGCCGAAGCTGATAGAGGCGGGGACGGCGCGGGCATTTGTGAACCCGGCCTTGCGCGCAAAGATGCCGGAACGGTAGATGTGAAAGCGGTTCGTGACATAGGCAATAGAGGCGTCTGCGCCAATGCCGGCCTGTTCCAGCAGCACACGGGAAAATTCGAAGTTCTGCTCGGTAGATTCGCTTTTGTCCTCTTTTATGATATTCTCCTGAGGCACGCCGCGCGAGGCCAGATAGCGTGCCATGGCTTCGGCTTCCGGAATGGCTTCATCCGGCCCCTGCCCGCCGCTCACCACCAGCAGAACGTCCGGGTTTTCGCGGTAATAATCCAGCGCGGCATCCAGCCTGCGCGCCAGAAGGCCGCTTACCTGTTTGCCCCGCAGCCCGGCGCCCAGCACCACCACGGCCTTTTCATTGCCCGTGGCCGGGTGGGCAAAGCTGGCTGCAAACAGGCCCAGGGCAAACAGAAGGTAGGCCCCGCACCCGGCAAAGAATACATATTTCAGCACGCGCCCTGTGCCCGCAGCGCAGAAGGCGTCGATGCGCTTTTGAAACAGGGCGTACACCCACACTGCCGCAGTGATGCCGTACATCATGGCATTGCCCAGCGTCAGGTTGGTGCGTGCGGCGCGCAGGGCGCTGTCGCCCAGCAGGAAAATGGCTATGAGCCATACAAGCTTTTCTTTCATATTCAGCCCTCCGGCGGGCATGGCCCGCTGGCCTTATTATACCGGGCCTGCGCCGGCTTTGCAATTTGGAAATTTCTTGCCAAAGCACAGGCGCTGTGATATGATAAATTAGAATATAAAATATGGTTTTTCTTTTATTTTCGCACGGGCTGCCTGCCCGGTGCGGCGCTTGCCGCGGCGCGGAAAATCGAAAAGAAGGAGGCGCAGCGTGAAACCTGTCATCACTGTGGAGCATTTGCGCAAGGTGTACCGCGTGGGCGATGAAAAGGTGGTGGCCCTGAACGATATTGAGCTGGAGATAGGCAAAGGTGAAATGTGCTGCATCGTAGGCGCTTCCGGCTCGGGCAAATCTACACTTTTGAACCAGCTTGCCGGGCTGGAAAAGCCCACAAGGGGCCGTGTGCTCATTGGCAAACACGAAATATCCGCCATGACAGAGGACGAGCTGGCCCTGTTCCGCCAGCAGCATCTGGGCTTTATTTTTCAAAGCTACAACCTTCTGCCCAGCCTGACGGCGGCAGAAAATGTGGCCCTGCCGCTGATGTTCAAGGGCGTGCCAAAAAAGCAGCGCGAGAAAATAGCGCGGCGCGAATTAAAGCGCATGGGCCTGCTGTCCCGCGCGGGGCACAAGCCCACCGAGATGTCCGGCGGCCAGCAACAGCGCGTGGGCATTGCCCGCGCCTTTGCGGCAAAGCCCGCCGTTATTTTTGCAGACGAGCCCACCGGCAACCTGGACTCTGTCACCACGCGGCAGGTGCTGCGCATGATGCTGGCCATGACGAAGGAAAGCGGCATCACCTTTGTGATGGTGACGCATGAAAATGACCTTGCCGCCTGCGCGGATCGCGTCGTCACCATCAAGGATGGCCGGGTGCTGTCCAACCGCCTGCTCACCGATGCAGAGAAGGAAGAGAATCGCAAAAAACTGTTCGGTGAAATGGAGCAGGCCGATGTGGCCGAGCCGCAGACGACGGTGCGCGGCGATACGGACGTCATAGAAGAGCCGCACACCACCCTGCCCGGCAGGCAGAAGGGAAGAAGGACCGCCCGAGTGGCGAAAAAACAGGAAAGCGCGCAGCCTGCGCAGAACACCGGCGGGGCACAGCCCGCGGAAAAGAGAGGGAACAACGATGAAACGAAAGAATGATTTTGCAGCAAAACTGCTGGCGGTGTGCCTCGCACTTGTGCTGGCTGCCGGCATGCTGGCCGTGCCGGCAATGGCAACGGGCACGGCCACGCCTTCCCCGGCCAATTCGACGGCGCCCGGCGGCGAAGGCGGCGATGATACCGGCAACGGCGGCAGCAACGGCATCACCGGCGGCATGCCGTACATCACAGGCTACACCGTTGCGCCGCAGCTGGGTGTTTCGGGCGAGCTGCAGCGCATCCAGCCCGGGCAGAAATGTTGCATCATCGTGAGCATCTGCGACCCGCGCTTTACAAAAATGTACGAGGAAAAGAGCAACACAGCTGCCGCGGATACCGAAGCAACAGCGCACAATAAGGCGCTGGAAAGCCTAATGGCAAACGCCTTCCCCAACATCAAAATTACCTCTACCTACAACTTCGCCTCGCCCAGCCTGGGCGATATCCAGATAGGCGGGTTTGCCTATGATAAAAAGCTTTCCAACGGAAATAGCTGGGAGGCCGGCCCGTTGGAATACCATGTGGCCTTCAACGACATCACTTATATGGGCGGCTCGAACAAGCTTTCGTTTGATGTCTCCTATTCCGGCCAGCAGGGGCTGGAGCTTGTGAACCTTTCGCAGAACATCAGCCAGTGCGTGGGCGCCACCAACGTGGAAGGCGGCAAGGCCAGCGCCATTGTGGTGCGCAGCGCCAGCTATGGTGTCGGCAGCGTGGTGGCGGGCCAGCAGTTCACCCTTACGGCGGATGTGTTCGTCACTGCGGGCACCACCGGCGCAGAGAACGTGGCCGTTAGCCTCACTTTGCCCGAGCAGATTACGGTAGTCAGCGGCTCGTCCCAGATATTTGTGGGCAACATGGCGGCCGGGGAATCCACCAGCGTGAACTTCCTTTTGAATGCCTCGGCCACGGCTGCGGCGGGCAGCGCCAACATCACGGTGAACGTGAACGGCAACGCCGCGTCGGACGGCACGGCCCTTACCACCGCCATGCCCATCACAGTGCCCATTGTGCAGCCCGAGCGCTTTGAAATTTCCCGCACAGATTTCCCGGAAGTGATAAACATGGGCGAAGAGACATATGGCAGCGTCTCGTTCGTCAACAAGGGCAAGGGCACCATTTACAATGTGTCTGCCGAGCTGCGCGGCGAGGGCTTCACCACCTCAGAGGGCAACCAGTTTATTGGAAATGTGAACTCCGGCACGGAATCCAGCGCCGATTTCACCATTTCGCCCACACAGGCGGGCACCCTTAACGCCCAGCTTGTCATTACCTATGAGAACGAGCGGGCCGAAGAAAAAACCATCACCAAGGACCTCACCTTCACAGTGGAGGAAATGGTGTTTGACGACCCCGGCATGATGCCCGGCATTGATGACATCCCCACGGAGCCCGCCCAGACGGGCATGCCCGTTTGGGCATGGGCCGTCATTGTGGTTCTAGTGGCAGGCGTGGTGGCCACTGTGGTGGTTATCGTGCGCAAGAAAATAAAAAAACGCAAAGAGAACGAGAAGCTGATGGAGGACGACGATGAAGATATCTGACCTGCTGAAGCTCAGCACAGATAACCTTCGCCGCCGCAAGGGGCGCACGGCGCTTACCGTCATAGGCGTGGTGGTGGGCACCTGCGCCATCATTGTGATGATATCGCTTGGCATTGCGCAGAATCAGCGCACGGACGCCATGCTGGAAAGCTGGAGCGACCTTACCCTCATCACCGTGTATAATTACACGCAAAGCGCCGAGACGCCTGCGCTGGACGACGACATGGTGGCCCAGTTCCAGGGCATGGAAAACGTGGTGGCGGCCACGCCCATGTATCAGTTTCAGAACATGAACGCCGAATTGTACGCAGGCAAGAACGATAGATATTCTTCTTATTTGGACGCAACGGGCATGGACGTTTCCGCCATTGAGGCCATGGGCATCGAGCTTGTCAGCGGCAGCTACCTCTCGGGCCAGCAGATTGGCAAAAACAAGATACCTGTCATGGTGGGCGAGCAGGCGGCATTCGACTTTGAAGACACGAAGAAGAGCTACCGCAACCCCAACCGCTACCGCTGGGCCGAAACGGACGAAGACGGCAATATCATCAATGAGCCGTTTTTTGACATCACAAAAGAGCCGCTTACGCTGCGCATGATATACGACTACGACGAACAGGGCAACCCCAAAACGCGGGATTATGAGCTTGTCGTGGTGGGTGTTATGAAGACGGACTACACAAAACAGGGCACCACGGGCATTGTGATGAACATTGAAGATATGCGCCGCCTGGAGGAAGAGTTCAAAAAGCTTTCCAAGGGCACTGGCGTGGGCGGCGGCGGAACGGTGATCATCGGCGGCAGCGGCACGCAGAAGGTGGAAGGCTACAACCAGGTATATGTAAAGGTGGACGATGTAAACCATGTGGCCGATGCTGAGGCGGCCATTAAGGCCATTGGCTATGAGACAAGCAGCATGTCGCAGTACCGCGAGGACATGCAGAAGCAGGTGGCGTCGGGCCAGATGATGCTGGGCGGCCTGGCGGCCGTTTCGCTGCTGGTGGCTGCGCTGAACATTGCCAACACCATGACCATGGCTATTTACGAGCGCACGAAGGAAATTGGCGTCATGAAGGTGCTGGGCTGCAAACTGTCCAAAATACGCCAGATGTTTCTTATAGAGGCCGGGTTCATCGGCCTTTTGGGCGGCATTGTGGGCGCGGTGCTCAGCCTGCTGCTGAGCCTTGTGCTGAACAATATCAACACCTGGCTGCAGGCGCTGGCCATGTTTCTTGCACGCTTCGGCATCGTCCTGCAGATTACCAATGTGGACATTGGCGCGCTGTTCGGCATGGGCGGCATGGGGGACATGGGCGGCGCGCTCAGCGTTATTCCGCTGTGGCTCATTCTGCTGGCGCTTGTGTTCGCCACAGTGGTGGGCGTGCTCAGCGGCATCGCCCCGGCCAACCGCGCGGTGAAGATAAGCGCGCTGGAGGCCATTCGCCACGAATGACCGGTGCTTTCTGAAGCAAAGCCCTGCGGGCGCCCTTGGCCGAAACCGGCCCTGCGGCGGCCGCGGGGCCTTTTTGCAGCCTGCCGCCCCTGCCCGCGGCCAGGCTTGACGGCGCCCGTGGCAACCCTATAATAAACCATATACCGGAAAAGGCATGGCGGGAGGAGGCTGTTTTATGAGACAGTGCATGGAGTCGAAAAAACCGCACCGGTGCCTGAAAAAATTATTGGGCAGGTGCAGGTCATTGACAGAATGGTGGACGAGGATATTCTGGAGCAGATAAACGCGGCAAAATCCGCCCTGCACAGGGTGGGACAGGTGGTGCTGGAAGGGCATATCAACCACTGTGTGCGCGACGGCATCGAGCACGGAGACGCCGACAAGACCATTCAGAACTTCAAAAAGGCTGTGGAGCGCTTTGCCAATATGACCTGACGCGCCCGCACAGGGGCAGGCTCCAGCTAAGCGGGGGTATGTGTAAGCTCTGGAAGGGCCTCATACCGGCGGCCTCTCAGAAAGCACGGAGAAAATCCGCCGCCGGCAGGGCCTGCCCGGCTGCCTGTAAACGGGCATTGCTTTTTCATAATCACCCTTTTCCTAATCGTAAAGCTGCTTTTTGTTTCCTGCTTTGACTGAAGCTTTTGAATCGAAAGCTTTTTGCCCTTTCTGGCAGAGCGGGGGGGCTGTTGCGCTTAAGTGAATACTGCAAAGCCCAGGGCCATGGAATTATGTCATGAGCTCTGGGCTTTTACAGTTTTTCTGGCCGCGCCGAAAAAAGGGCTGCCGGCCTATGCCTGCGCGATGGGCTGTGTGCCGAAATAGCGGCAGATGGCCTCGTAATACACGTGCGCGGCGTGCTGGCAGCCCTGTGGCGTGGCCCAGGCCTCGTAATCGCCGCTGTTGGAGAGAAAGCACTGCTCGGCCAGAACGGCAGGGCAAGGGGCCTTTTCCAGAATGCCGAAGCTTTTTTCCTCGCGCACGCGGGTGTCGCTGCTGTCCACTATTTTTTTGCTTTTTCCCTGATAATACACAAAGCGCACGCCCGTCTCGCCGCGCAGGCGGTGGCCGGCGCTGCCCATGCCCTGTGCGATGCACTGGGCAAAGCGGCTGGCCTCTTCATAATAAGCGCGCCCGGGCGGCGTGGGGTAACACTCGAACCCGTGCGACTGGCTGGAGGAATCCAGGTTGCCGTGAATGCTTAAAAGCAGGCATGCGCCCGCCTGCCCGGCGCGGGCGGCGCGGTCTGCAATGGGCGCGTCCTGCCCGTTTTCGCGGCAGCGCACAGGCGTGTAGTTAGCGTCTGCCTCCAGCAGGGCATACAGGGCGTCTGCCGTTTGTTCGCACATCAAAACCTCATCTGTGGGGCCGGCCGCGCCTGTATCCATGCCGCCGTGGCCCGCGTCCAGCGCAATGACGTGCGGCGAGCCCTGTGCGCAGGGCTGCGCACCCAGCTCATCCAGCGTGCCGAAGGTATAGCCCATTTCTTCCCATTTGGTGAGCAGTTCGTCCAGAATGGCGGCATTGGTGGCGCTGGTGGAATGCAAAAGCACAATGGCGCCCGCATGGGTGCGGGGCAGAAGCTTGGAAAAGGCCTGCTGGGCGCTGGGCTGGCTTTCCTGGCTCCAATCCACATAGGCAAGGCTCCAGAAAATGGTGCGGTAGCCGAGCTCCTCGGCCCAGGCCAGGTTTTCGTCGCTGAATTTTCCTTCCGGCGGGCGGTAGAACTTCGGCATCTGCTGCCCGGTGGTCTGGTAATAAAGCGCCTCGGTGCTCTGCAGCTCCTGCGTGAACTGCTCTTTGCTCTGCGTGGTCATGTCGGGGTGATGATTGGAATGGTTGCCCACGGTGTGCCCCTCGGCTGCCATGCGGCGCACAAGGTCCGGGTTTTCTTCAATATAGGGCGCCACAACAAAAAATGCGCCGGGGGCGTTGTGCTTTTTCAGCGCGTCCAGAATGGCAGGCATATTGCCGTTTTCATAGCCGCAGTCGAACGTCAGGTACAGCCGCTTCCGGCTTGCGCTGCCGCAGTAATAGGCGCTGTGCTGCGCAAGCTGCCCGGCTGAAAGGTTTGGTACGGGCGGCTCGCCCTCGCCGCCCTGGAACGAAAGCCCCCATTCATATTTCTGCGCGCTTATTGCCGCGGGCCAGGCCCACTGAAACAGAGCCGCCCCGCCCCACGCCGCGGCCAGCACCAGCAGCATGGCGCAGCACACCACCGCGCGCCCCATCCGTTTCCCCACACATCCGAACATGCCGCCATTCCCCCTTTTGATGAAAGGGTATGATGTGCGCGGGGCAAAAAATGCACGGCGCACCGGGCGGCCTTTGAGTAAAAAACGGCGTTTTTTGCGCCCGGCAGGCCGTTTTTTGCTTGAACAACGGGTGGCTTTACGCTATAATCAAAACATATGGAACAAGGCCCGCGCGGCGCGCGGGCACTTCTTGTGGAGGGGAAAGAACGGAATGGAAAAGCCCAGCAACTTTATCACCGAGATCATTGATGAAGACCTTGCGCGCGGCGCAGTGAAGGAGATACACACGCGCTTCCCGCCAGAGCCGAACGGCTATTTGCACATTGGCAGCGTGAAGGCTATCTGGATAAACTGGGGCATTGCACAGGCGTACGGCGGCAAGTTCAACCTGCGCTATGACGACACGAACCCCGCGCGCGAGGATGTAGAGTATGTAAACAGCATCCGGGAAGACCTGGAATGGCTGGGCGCGCACCCGGACGGCGGCATATTTTATGGCAGCGATTATTTTGACAAGTGTTATGAGTATGCCGAAAAGCTCATTATGGAGGGCAAGGCGTATGTGGACGATTTGACCCGCGAGGAGATGCAGGCATACCGCGGCGACGACGCGGGCGTGCCCTCGAAGCCCTCGCCTTACCGCGGGCGCACCCCGCAGGAAAACCTGGAGCTGTTCCGGCGCATGCGCGCGGGCGAATTTGCGGACGGCGAAAAGACGCTGCGCGCCAAAATAGACCTTGCCAGCCCCAACATGAACATGCGGGACCCCGCCATTTACCGCATCAAGCATGTTTCGCATCACCGCCAGGGCGATAAATGGTGCATTTACCCGCTGTATGATTATGCGCACCCCATTCAGGATTATCTTGAGGGCATCACGCATTCGCTGTGCAGCCTTGAGTTTGAAAACCACCGCCCGCTGTACGAGTGGGTGATAGAAAACATCGCGGGCGGCGAGTTTCCAAAGCAGCGCGAGTTTGCCCGCCTGAACATCACCAATACCGTGATGAGCAAGCGCTACCTGCGCGAGCTGGTGGAGCTTGGCATCGTGGACGGATGGGACGACCCACGCATGCCCACGGTGTGCGGCCTGCGCCGCCGCGGCTACACGCCCGCCAGCCTCATCGATTTTGTGCAGCGCGCGGGCGTGGCCAAGGCAAACAGCCTGCTGGACGCGCGCATGCTGGAGTTCTGCATCCGCAGCGAGCTGGACGGCACAGCCCTGCGGCGCGTGGCCGTGCTGGAGCCGGTAAAGCTCATCATCGACAATTACCCCGCGGGCAAAACAGAATATTTTGAGCTGCCCAACAACCCGCAGGACGAAACGGCGGGTACGCGCAAAGTGGCCTTTACCGGCGAATGCTGGATAGACAGGGCCGACTTTGCCGAGGTGCCGCCGCCCAAGTTCAAGCGCCTGCGGCCGGACGGCGAGGTGCGCCTGATGGGGGCGTATATCGTAAAGTGCACGGGCCTTGAAAAGGACGCCGGGGGCAATGTGACTGCCATCCACTGCACGGCAGACCTTGAGACCGGCTGCGGCATGCCTGCGGACGGGCGGAAGGTGCGCGGCACTATCCACTGGGTAAGCTGTGCGCACACGGTGGACGCCGAGGTGCGCCTGTATAACCAGCTGTTCACGCTGGCGGATATGAACGCCATGCCCGACGGCGCAGATTACAAGGATTACCTGAACCCGGACAGCCTGCAGGTGCTGCGCGGCTGCAAGCTGGAGGCCGCGCTGGAAAATGCGCAGCCGGGCCAGCGCTTCCAGTTCGTGCGCACAGGCTATTTCACGCCGGATTCTAAAAACCCCGGCGTATTCAACCGCATTGTCACGCTGAAGGACAGCTTTGCAAAGACGATGGAGGCGGCCAGAGGCTGAGCCCGTACGCGCCCGCGCGGGCGCAAAAGCAAAACAGAAAGGCGGAACACCATGGAATTCAAAGGCGTGAGAACGCGTTTTGCCCCAAGCCCCACGGGCTATATGCATGTGGGCAACCTGCGCACGGCGCTGTACACCTACCTCACGGCAAAGCATGAGGACGGCACATTCATCCTGCGCATCGAAGACACCGACCAGGGCCGTTATGTAGAGGGCGCGGTGGATGTCATTTACGATACCCTGCGCGAAACGGGCCTTGTGTGGGACGAGGGCCCGGATGTGGGCGGCCCTGTGGGTCCCTATGTGCAAAGCCAGCGCATGGGCATGTTTAAGGAATATGCCGAGCAGCTTGTAAAGCTGGGCAAGGCGTATTACTGCTTCTGCACGGAAGAGCGCCTGGGCGCTTTGCACGAGAGCCAGAAGGCCGCAGGCGAGGCTGTGGGCCATTACGACGGCCACTGCCGCGAGTTGCCGCCCGAAGAGGTGCGGCGCCTTTTGGACGCGGGCACGCCGTATGTTATCCGCCAGAAAATGCCCCGGACGGGCAAAACGGCCTTTGACGACCTTGTGTACGGCCATATCGAGGTGGAGAACGCAGAGCTGGAGGATCAGATCCTGCTGAAAAGCGACGGCATGCCCACCTATAACTTCGCCAACGTGGTGGATGACCATCTGATGCATGTGACGCATGTTATCCGCGGGTCGGAATACCTTTCCAGCGCGCCGAAATACAACCTTTTGTACGAGGCGTTCGGTTGGCAGGTGCCCACTTACATCCACTGCCCGCCCGTGATGAAGGACGCGCATACCAAGCTCTCAAAGCGCAACGGCGACGCCAGCTATCAGGACCTTGTGGCAAAGGGCTACCTCAGCGAGGCCATTTTGAATTACCTGCTTCTGCTTGGGTGGAGCCCGAAGGGCGAGGAGGAGATATTTTCACTGGAGGAAATGGTGAAGATATGGAACCCGGCCAACATCAACAAATCGCCCGCCATCTTTGACACGCTGAAGCTCACGGCCATCAACGCGGCCTATATCCGCGCGCTGCCTGCCGGGGCCTTTATGCAGCTTGCCGCGCCCTGGCTGGACAAGGCAGTGAAAAGCGAGGTGGACCGCGCCCTGCTGTGTGCGAACCTGCAGCCGCGGTGTGAATTTTTTGGCGATATCCCGCCGCGTGTGGCCTTTATTGACACGCTGCCGGATTATGAGCTTGATTTGTTTGAGAACAAAAAGCAAAAGACGACGCCCGATACGGCGCGCGAGGCGCTGGCCGCCCTTCAGGCCGTGCTGGAGCCGCTGCAGCCCTGGAACAAGGACGCTATTTTTGAGGCCTGCCGGGCAAAGGCCGAGGCTATGGAAAAAAAGAACGGCTGGCTGATGTATCCGCTTGGCATTGCGCTGGCGGGCCAGCGCTCTACCCCCGGCGGCGGGACGGACCTAGCCGCCATACTGGGCAAGGAGAAAACCTTGCAGCGCATCCGCCTGGCGCTGGAAAAGCTGGGCGCCTGAATTTAATTTGCAAAAAGGGCAGAGGGCGTGCTCTCTGCCCTTTGGCGCGCCCGGGCGCGCCGGAAAACGACCTTTTATGACGGAAGTGCCGCCTTATGGGCCACACACAGGAAAAGCCAGTTTCCGGCGGAATGAATATCAGCGTAAAATCATTCATCACGGCCATTGCCATGCTGGCGGCCCTGATGGTGCTCACCTATGTGCTCACATTTTTTGTGCCTGCGGGCGCGTTCGAGCGCACCGAGCTGGACGGCCAGATGGCCGTGCTGCCCGGCACCTATCATGCCGTTGAGGGGGGAATCCCGTTCTGGAAATGGCTTCTCAGCCCCATTCTGGTGCTGTTCAGCGAGGGAAACGTCACCATTATTGCCATCCTTGTGTTTCTGTTCGTCATCGGCGGCATGTTCCACTGCCTAGATGAAAGCGGCCTAATGCGCTACATGCTGGGGCGCATTGTCCGCGCCTTCCGGCACAGGCGCTATCAGCTTATCTGCATCGTCACACTGTTCTTTATGGCCATGGGTACACTGGTGGGCTCGTTTGAAGAGTGCGTGCCGCTGGTACCCATTGCGGCGGCATTGGCGGCCAGCATGGGCTGAGATGCTATGGTGGGCCTTGGCATGAGCCTGCTTGCCATCGGCTGCGGCTTTGCCACAGGCATATGCAACCCCTTTACCGTGGGCGTGGCCCAGCAGCTTGCCGGGCTGCCCATGTTCTCAGGCGCGCTGTGGCGCGCGGGCGCCTTTACGGTGCTGTACCCGTGCCTGTGCCTGTTTCTTGTGAGCTATGCGAAAAAAATAGAGGCACGCCCCGAAAAGGGCGCGTTGGCGGGCCGGGCGCCCGGCATGCAGGCGCCGGAGGCCGGGCAGGCCTTCGTGCGCAACAGGGGTATGGACAAGGGCCTTGCGCTGTTTGCGGGCATATTGGGCGCGGGCATCGTGCTCATTTTTTCCTCCAGCTTTATCCCGGCGCTGCAGGGTGTGCTTTTGCCGCTGGTGGCCGTCATCTTTCTGGTGGCGGGGCTTGCGGCCAGCATAGCCTGCGGGCTGCGCGGCAAAAAGATGGCTGGCTTTTTCAAGGACGGCGCCGTGAGCCTTGTGCCTGCGGTGGCGCTTATTCTCATGGCGTCCAGCGTGCGCTATACGCTGGCGCAGGCGCATATTCTGGACGCCGTGCTGAACGCGGCCACCCAGCTTACCCAGCACATGCCAAAAGGGGCGACGGCGCTGTTTTTGTATGCGCTGGTGCTGGTGATGAACTTTTTCATCTCATCCGGTTCTGCCAAGGCGTTTCTGCTGATGCCGCTTATCACGCCCATTGCTGATTTGTGCGGGCTGTCGCGGCAGGTGAGTATTCTGGCCTTCGCCTTTGGCGACGGCTTTTCCAACGTGTTCTATTTCACCAATCCCGTGCTGCTCATCAGCCTGGGGCTGGTGGGCGTCGGCTACGGCGCCTGGGCAAGGTGGAGCGGTAAGTTCCAGCTTATCATTCTGGCCGTTACAGGCGGCATACTTCTGCTGGCCTCGGCGGTGATGTAGGGGGCAGGGCCCTGGTATGCGCCGCAGGCGCGCGGCGGCCGACGGGGCGCATTGCCGCGCCGGGAAAGCGCCGCGCCTTGCGCGGAGGCTCATTCGGGCAGGCGCGGCGGGCGTGCGGCACCGCGGCCGAAGCCGGAAGAAGAGGAAAGGGGAAATGGGGAATGGCCGTAGAAAACAGACAGGCGCAGGCCGTGCCCGCGCAGGAGCGCATGCGCTTTGGGCTGTGCCTTGTATTTGTGGGCGGCTTTTTGGAATCGTACACATATCTTCTGCACGGGCATGTGTTTGCCAACGCGCAGACGGGCAACCTTGCCCTGATGATGTTGTACGCGGTGAATATGGACGCACATGCCTGGTATTACCTTGTGCCCGTGGGGGCGTTTCTGGCGGGTGTGTTCGTCAGTGAATGGATGCGCAGCGCCATGACTACGCGCAGGCGCGCGGCGTGGTACCATGCGCTGCTTGCGGCGGAGGCCGCTGTGCTGGGGGGCATCGCCTTTCTGCCGGCGGGTGTGCCGGATGCCGCCGTCATCGTGCTGGTGTCGTTCGTGTGTTCCATGCAGTTCAACGGCTTTCGCAAAACACACGGCATGCCGTATGCCACTACGTTCTGTACGGGCAACTTGCGCAGCGCGGGCGAGCACACCTTTCTTGCGCTGAAAAGGCATGACAGGGGCGAGGGGCTTGCCGCGCTTCGCTATTGGGCGGTGATCGGCGTGTTTTGCCTTGGCGCGCTGTGCGGCGCCGCCCTCAGCAGCTGGTGGGGGCAGAAGGCCATTCTGGTGTGCGCAGCCATGCTGTTGGCGGCCTATGCCGTTCTGTGGCATTTCAGCCGCCTTCAGCTGGAAGTGGTGGAATAAAAACAGGGGGGCTTTTCCTTTTCGGCACCGGCTTCTTTGGGAATGGAGACAGGCGGGGAGAGCCATGCTTCCAAGCCGCTCTCCTGTGGGTATATCAGAATGAGTGACCTTGTAAGAAGGCTTCCGCCTGTCAAACTGAAAAAAACGAAAAGCACGCGCCTAAATGGCGCGTGCTTTTTGCCGTACAGTGCTTAAATTTTCATGCAGACATCCCACGCGCGCCAGATGACGGTGCGCAGGTTGCCCACCGCGTTTGCGTCGCCCACAATATGCACATGCTTCGAGGCGGCGGCCAGCGGCTTCGGCGCATAGCCGATGGAAACGACGGTGGAATCGCACGCGACGTCGAATTCTTTGCCGTCCCTGCCGCACAGCGTCACGCCGTCTGGGCGGATGGCCTTTACCGACGTCTCCAGATAAATGGGCGTTTCATGCAGCGCCAGCGTCTCGCGCAGGAACGACGAGTTTGCAAGGCACACGCCTCGCGCGGCGATGAGGTCGTTTTTCATCTCCACCACAATGGGCTTTTTGCCTTTCAGAATAAGGTCGTACGCGATCTCGCAGCCGGTGAGGCCGCCGCCGATGATAACGACGCGCTCGCCCACCTCGCGGCCGCAGAGGTATTCCGCGGCCTCCATGGCGTGCTCCAGCCCGGGGATGGGCGGCCTTTTGGGCGCGGCGCCTGTGGCATTTCCTTCCGTAATGGATGATGCCTCTATAAGCGTGAGCGCGCCCGTTTCTGATTTGACGAAAGGCCGGGCAGTGCGCAGCGCGGGAGAACCGAATATCCCCGCTGGTATGCGGGAACGAGGCTTTGCAGAGAGCCTGCGCACGAAAAGCGACTTGCCGGACGAGGTGAAGGCCGAGTTTGTGGACACGCCGGAGGTATACAGGCAGCTTTCCAACGCGGAAACCATTGCAAAAGCGGATGCCGCATGGGGAAGTGGAATGGAAGACGCGCAGCGTAATTTCAGAAGTATGTTGGAAACCAAAGACCCGGCGGCTATTCCGCTTGGCAAGAACATTGCGGATGAACTGATACGTCAAGGGAGAAGCGAGGATGCGGCGCAGCTTTTGCGCGACATGAGCGCGGCGCTGACAAGCAGCGGCCAGTTCAGCCAGGCGGCGGCTATTGCGCTGATGAAGGAAGACCCCATGACAGCACTTTCTTACCTGCAAAAGCAGATAGATAAAATGAATGCCGAAGGGGCAAGAAAATTCGGGAAAAAGTGGAAGGATTTTACCCTGACAGATGAAGAAATAAAAGCTTTTGGAAATGTGCCCAAGGGGGACGAGAAGGCGTTAAAAAACCTATATGAGAGCGTGGGGAAACGAGTTGCCAAAGAGTACCCCACGACAATGAAGGAAAAAATGGTGGAGCTTTCGCATATTGCCATGCTGCTGAACCCCAGAACACAGGTGCGAAACGTGCTTTCCAACATTGCAATGATGCCAGCCACTTTTACATCGGACAAGGTTTCGGCTTTGGGGCAGAAGGTATACAGCAAGATAAACCCTGATTTCAAACCGGAATTGGCCTTGACGGCCAGCAAAGAAAGCAAAGACCTTGCCGCACAGGTGTATGACAGCATAAAGGGAAGCATTGATAACACTGCGAGCAAATGGGAAAACAGCGCCATGCAGGGCATACGCGAAAAAGAGATGTTCAAAGGGATAAACGGGCACACGGCTGGCGATATTCCTGTTTTGGAAGATGTAGGGAGCCGGGTAAAGGGCAGCCTGAACACGATTTCGCAAAAGCTGACGGGCGATTCTGTATTTGACGCACTTTCAAGCGAGAAGAGTGTGGCGGAAAATGTGCGGCAGTTGACCTATGGCCTGCTGGAGCTTGGCGACAAAGGCTTTGTGGCACAGCGCTTCAAATCGTATCTTTCTAAGGCCATTGAGGCATCCGGCGCCAAAACTCTGGACGCCGTGCCTGCCTCTGCCATTGACCGCGCTGTACAGGAAGCCATGAAGGCTACCTTTAAGGATGACAATGCCCTGACAAGGCTTGTGAGCAGCATTAAGAAAAATACAGGGTTTGTAGGCGAAACACTGCTGCCTTTTACCAAAACACCAGCTAACGTGACGATGCGCGCACTGGACTACAGCCCGGCAGGGATTTATTCCGCCGTAAAGATGGCAAAGAGTGGTGCGGAAGCCGCCGCAGTAATAGACCAAGTAGCCAAGGCGACAACGGGCACGCTGGCTATTTTATTGGGTATTGGGCTTTATAACAAGGGAATTATCACCGGGCCGGAGGATGACGATGTAGACAAGGCTGCCTTTCAGAAGCAACAGGGATGGCTGCCTTATGCGGTAAAGTTTGGGGACAATTATTATACTTATGATTGGGCGCAGCCCGGTTCAATGGGCCTTGTGCTGGGCAGCACGATTATGAGCCAGCTTGACAAGGACGGAAGCATAGAGGCCAAAGACCTTGCAAGCATCATAAAAAACAGTGTGTCGGCCTTTGGCGATACACTGTTGCAGCAAAGCACACTGCAAAACCTGCTGGACGTATTTTCCGGCTATGGTTCCCCGACTGAAAACCTGACAAATGAAGTGCTGGAAACACCGCAACGCCTGATTCCCTCTTTAGTAGGGGCAACGGCCCGTGTGACTGACACCACACAGCGCTCCACCTATTCAAAAGGTGATTTCTTCAAGACACAGATAGATACCCTAAAAAGCAAGATACCGGGCCTTTCGCAGACATTGCCCGCTACATACGACACTTGGGGTAATGAGGTGCAGAGAAGCGGCAATTCGCTGGAAGCTGCTTTTGCACAGTATCTGAACCCTGGGCAGCTTGGGTACAGCGGAGGGCAAACGCCGCTTGATGAAGAAATTTTGCGGTTGTATGACGCCACAAACGACAACAGTGTTTTTCCGCACAAGGCAGACCGCACGGTGACGGTGGCCGGGGAGAAAATAGACCTTGACAACCAGCAGTATTCGGAGTTCCAGAGATTGCTTGGGCAGGCGTCCTACGATGCTGCCAACGCCTTTTTGGAAATGCCGGGCTATGATTCTCTGGCAGATGAACAAAAGGCGGACGCCCTGCAAGGTGCATATGCGGCAGCCAAGGATATTGCGCTGAGTGAGATGTTCGAAGACTATTCTGTGCCAAAAGCACGGGAAAAGTATGCCGACATGTACGAAGAGTTTGGAACAGATGGCCTTGCATTGTGGGTATATTATAAGCAAATTGAAAACTGGGATGGAGAAGATGGAGTAAGAAACGAAGACAGAAAAAATGCGATAGACAGCCTGCCGGGGCTGACAAGGGCACAACGCTCGTTTATGTGGCTGTTAAGTAACGGAAGTGAAAAATCAAACCCATATGATTGAGTTTTCAAGGAATGAGAGGTGTGCATACGGAACATAAAAACGAAGAAATGAGCATGGCAATGGTGCCGCTGAAACTTGGGCTATTATGGATGATTCAATGGATACTCTGCATGTTGTTAATCCACGAGTATATGACGGAGTTATGCGGAAAATAAATAGTCTGTGATTAGTACAAGACAAAATCTGTTTTCATTTCAAAGTGTGAACAAAAGTGTGAACAGAAGGGATAAGAAAAGCCCGTGGAAGATGGCGTCCACGGGCTTTTATGGAGCAGATGACGGGAATCGAACCCGCGTGGCCAGCTTGGAAGGCTGGAGTTCTGCCATTGAACTACATCTGCATACAGGCTCCGCCTGCACAGAGGCAAAGCTGTTAAATACTCGTTTATTATACTGTGAGAAAGGCTTTTCTGTCAAGGGGCAGGTGCAGCCTGTTTCGGGCGGCAAAAATTTATTTCTTGCTTTATAACTTATACATGTATAGGTATAGTGTGCGTGTGCCCATACGGGTATAAGGGGGCTTCACAGTGAAAATTCTGGAACGTATTCTGGAGTGGGACGGCATAAAGCGGGATATTGTTTTCCTCGCCATTTCCAGTGCCGCACTGGTGGCCAGTATAGCAGGTGTTGCGCCTCTGCCGTTCGATGCTGCATGGGTTGCTATTATTCTTTGCGGCGTGCCTATTGTTCTGGAGGCTGTTATCGGCCTTGTAACGGCTTTTGGCATCAAAGCGGACGTGCTTGTGTCGCTGGCGCTGGTGGCATCTGTGCTCATTGGGGAAGATTTTGCCGCAGGCGAGGTGGCCTTTATCATGCAGCTTGGCGGCCTGCTGGAAGAGCTGACTGTTGCAAAGGCGCGTGCGGGCATTGAGAAGCTGGTGCACCTTACGCCCTGCACGGCGCGCCGCATTACACTGCAGGGAGAAGAGACGGTAGATGCGCGGGCGGTGCAGGTGGGCGATGTGCTGCGTGTGCTGCCGGGTGAGGTCATTCCGGTGGACGGGGTGATTACCAGCGGGCACACCTCTGTAGACCAGGCTGTGATGACGGGGGAAGCGCTTTCGGTAGACAAATCAGAAGGCGATGAGGTGGCCGGCGGCACGGTGAACCAATTCGGCGCCTTTGACATGCGCGCCACAAGAGTGGGGGAAGGACAGATCTATCCAGCGCATAGTTGCGGCTGGTGCAGTCCGCGGATGCGGGCAAGGCGAAGATAGTGAGCCTTGCAGACCGGTGGGCCACATGGATTGTGATAACGGCATTGTCCAGCGCGGCACTGACATGGCTGATGACGGGCGAAATTCTGCGCGCTGTCACAATTCTGGTGGTGTTTTGTCCCTGCACACTGGTGCTGGCCACGCCCACGACCATCATGGCGGCCATTGGCAATGCCACAAAGCATGGCTTCCTGGTGCGCGAGGGCGATGTGCTGGAGCGGCTGGCAGATGTCTCAAAAATCGCCTTCGATAAAACAGGCACACTCACTTACGGCACACCGGAGGTAGAGGCAGTATGCGCCGTTTTGCCCCATTGGCCGCGCCCGGCGCTGTATGCACTGGCCGCCGGGGCAGAGCTGCGCTCTGAACATCCGTTGGGGAAAGCCGTTGTGCGCGGCTACAGAAAGGCGGGCGGTCCCGCGCCTGCCCAGCCGGAGGCCTTTGCCATGCTTCCGGCGCGCGGCGTGACAGCCACAGTGGCCGGGGTGCATGTGGCAGCAGGCACGCAGGCCCTGCTGGACCAGCAGGGGGCGGAGGCGCCGCCCGATGTGGAACGGCATGCAGCCGTATACACAGCGCGCGGCTGCACGGTGATATACCTTGCGCTGAATGGGGATGCCGCCGGGTTTATCGCCCTGGCAGACACGCTTCGGCCGGATGCGGCCGAAGTGATAAGGCGGGTGAAGACGCGCTGCCCGTCGCCCGTGCTGCTTACGGGCGACCATGAGGAGGCGGCCCGCACCATTGCGGGGCAGCTTGGCATAGAGGAGTTTCGGGCGGGTTGCCTGCCGGAGAACAAGCAGGAGTGGATAGGCACCAGCCAGCAGCAGGGCAGACAGATGTGCATGATAGGCGACGGCGTGAACGATGCACCCACGCTGAAAAAGGCGCATATGAGCATCGCCATGGGCGGTGTGGGCAGCGATATAGCAGCAGGTGCGGCGGAATCGCCCTTGTGAACGAAGACCTCAAAGAGCTGCCGCATCTGCTGCAAATGACGCAAAAAATGATGCGCACCCTCCGGTGGAACCTTGCCTTTTCCATGGCACTGAACTTTGCGGCTATCCTCCTTGCCATGACAGGCGTTTTGAACTCTGTAGTGGGTGTTCTGGTGCATAACGCCGGGTCTGTTTTTGTCATCCTTCACTCATCTCTTCTGCTGAAATGGAAAGAACGGATATGACAGGAAAAATTGTTGCCCTGCTTATAGGCATGCCTCCTGCTTTGGGCCGCGATGCTTTTGCCGGGGTGAGGGAACGGGGCGGCGCACAGGCAGCCGGGCCCTGCAAAGCGTTTGCCGGTGCCGGGGCCATGGTGCCCCATGGCGGTGCTGGCGCCGGTGTTCATTTGAAAAAAGCGCCGTGGCCTGGCTGAAAGGCTTTTGCAAAAAATATTTTCTGGAAACCGGCACGGCCGCCCTGGCCGTGCCGGTTCTTTTATATGCCGCATAACACTGCCCGGCCTGCGCCGTTTTCAAAAAAGTATTGCTTGTGACGCGGCGTCATGATTTATAATACATGCCAGAGAAGGGGGAAGGCGCTATGGCAAAATACAGGGCAATACCGCCCGGGTTTATGACAGTCGGCGAGGCGGCGAAGAAAATGGGCGTTACCGTCCGCACTTTGCAATATTACGACAGAGAGGGCGTTCTCTCTCCGTCGGCGGCAAGCGAGGGCGGGCGCAGGCTCTATACGTACAAAGAGCTGGTGCAGCTTCATCAGATATTATCGCTGAGGTCGCTTGGCTTTTCGCTGGAGGATATCAAGCAGCGCGTGACCGCCTTGGAAACGCCCGCCGACGTTGCAGAGGCCCTTGCGGGGCAGGCAGAAGAGCTTCGCAAAAAAATAGAGGAGCTGACGGCCTCCCTGACGGCGATAGAACAGTTGAAGGAGGAGGTGCTGCAAATGCAGACGGTGAGCTTCAAAAAGTATGCGGATATCATTGTGAACCTGCAAATGAAGAATGCCTCCTATCATCTGATCAAGCGCTTTGACGATGACATGCTGGATTATATCCGCAGCCGGTTCGACAAAGAAAGCGGCCTGGATTTTATGCAGAGGTTTGACCGCATGAGCGATGCCATTGTGCGGTTGAAAAAAGCGGGGGTGCCGCCCGGCAGCGAGAGGGGCCGGCAGGCCGCCAAGGAATACTGGGGCCTTATTATGGAATTTACAGACGGGGATATGGGCATGCTGCCGGAGCTGATGAAAATAGGCGAAATCGGCACGGCGGCAAACACATGGGAGGAAAGGCAGAAGCTGGTGAACGAGTATATAGAGCCTGCCCTGCAGCTCTATTTTGCAGAGTTGGGGGCGGACCCGTTTCAGGAGGCGGAGGAATGAGCGCAGCGGTACAGGTTTGCGGGCTGAAAAAAAGCTATGGCGGCCATGCCGTCCTCAAAGGGCTTGATTTCCATATCCGGCAGGGGGAGATATTTGCCCTTCTGGGTGTGAACGGCGCGGGGAAGACAACGGCGCTTGAATGTATGGAGGGCCTGAGAAGCTGCGACGGCGGCACAGTTACTGTATACGGGAAAATAGGCATTCAGCTTCAGTCGGCGTCGCTGCCTGCACACATCAAACCAATGGAGGCTGTAAAGCTGTTTTCCAAGTGGAGCGGGGCAGAGCCGGACGGCTCTGTACTGGCAGCCCTCGGCATACGGGAAATGGAGAGAAAGCAGTATGTTCAGCTTTCCACGGGGCAGAAGCGGCGGCTTCACCTGGCCCTCGCCCTTATAGGAGACCCGGACATCATTTTTCTGGATGAGCCGACTGCAGGGCTTGACGTGGAGGGCAGGCTTGCGCTGCATGAGCAGATACGAAGGCTGAAGGCGCAGGGGAAAACCGTCATTCTGGCCAGCCACGATATGGCGGAGGTGGAGGCCCTGTGTGACTGCATCGCAATATTAAGCGGCGGGCGTATTTCCTTCTGCGGCACGGCCTCTGAGCTGACTGACAGGGTGGGGCAAAAATACTTTATCCATATCAAGACGCAGCGGGGAGACAGCACCCTTGAAACAGAAAGCATAGAGGACACTCTGCTTTCGCTTCTAAACAGGCTGAAACGCGGGGGAACCAGGGTGCTGGACATCAAAGTGGACAGGGGCACGCTGGAGCAGCACTTTATGGAAATGACGGGGAGGGCAGGGCAATGAACGGTTTTTTATACGGCCTGGCACTTCAGTGGAGGCTGGATATCAGAAGCCGGGCCATGCTGGTTACCTGCTATCTTGTTCCGCTTGTTTTCTTTCTTCTTATGGGCGGCATTTTTACTTCCGTCATGCCCGAAATGAAAAGCACGCTGATAAGCTCTATGCTTGTGATGAGCGTTTCCATGGGGGCGCTTATCGGGCTGCCGCCCTCTCTGGTGGAGACATATGGAAGCGAGGTGAAACAGGTGTATAAGGCGAACGGGGTGCCCGTATATTTGGGGCTTGTCACAATGACCTTTTCTGCATTTATCCACCTGATGCTCACCGCCGCCATGATACTGCTGCTTGCCCCGCCGCTGTTCGGCGCGGCTCTGCCTGCAAGCCTTTTCCGGTTTTTTCCTGCACTGGCCCTGTATACCATTGCATCGCTGAGCATAGGCGGCGTGCTGGGGCTGGCTGTAAAAAGCCAGGCAAAATTGACGATGGCGGCACAGCTTGTATTCCTGCCGTCCATCATGCTTTCCGGCATCATGTTCCCTTCAAGCCTGCTGCCGGGCCCTTTGGAGGGCGCGGGGCGCGTTTTTCCTGCCTTCTGGGGTTACAGGGCGATGCTGGACGGCGGCCTTCAGTTGGAAAACCTGTGGTATCTTGTGCTTGTATCCTTCCTGGCATTCGGCGTGTGCGGCATACTTCTGAAAGAGAAAAATGCCGCATGATTATGGTGTATGCTGATTTGCTGAACAATTATGGAAATGATTGCAAAGAGGGCCTGACGGATAAAACGTCAGGCCCTCTTTGCAGTTTTTCTGTGTGCCTTTGGCCGGGCCCGCAGGTACAGCGCAGAAGCAATCAGGCCCCCGTGCTCTCGCGAGAGGGATAATACAGGTTGTTGGAAATGAACTCCAGCTTGTCGCGCAGCGTATGCTCCAGCTCGTTGATCGTGCTCACCATGCTCATCACGGTGTCGTTCACGTTCATGATTTCTTCCAGTGTCACTTCGCCCATGCTGATGGCCTTGTGCAGCTTTTCGCTTTCCGCGTGCAGGATATGGCTGAGGGCTGTTTCCTCCAATGCGATGGATTCAATCAGGTCTGTGATGGCCTGGCTCATGGAAATAGGGTTTGCAGACGTGGCAATGGTCATTGGCATAGAATAGCTCCTCCCTTTCGTGCCCGGCCCAAAAGAGCAGGGCTTTGCCCTTATTCTATGCCTGCAAAAAGAAAAGGTGAGAAAACGGGTGCCTTATACAGAGGGAGGCGTCCCAGGCCCGCCGCATTTTGATGCGCGCCTTTTACGAGCACGGCACAGGGCCGATGCGCAAAATGCGAACAGGGCCAGAGAAAGCCACTGGGATGTGGAAAGGCCGAACCAGATGCCGCGGACTGCATCGCCGCGCAGAAATTCCAACAGAAACCGCACGGGGGCATATAAAAGCAGATAAAAAGGCAATGCTTTGCCATGTCCTTCGGTGCGCAGGGCAAAGCGCCACACAAGCAGAAAGATAAGCGCCTCAAACGCAGCCTCTGCAAGCTGAACGGGGAAATAGGGCACGCCGTTGGGCGCGCTGAGCGAGTGTGTAAATGCAAGGCCAAAGCGCCTGCTTTCAACGCCGTAGCAGCATCCGTTCAAAAAGCAGCCAATGCGGCCAAACACATGAAACAGGGGCAGGGCGGGCGCGAGGCAATCCCAAAACAGCGGGGCGTTCAGGTGATACCGGTGCAAATACCAATGCACCGAGGCAATAAAGCCCAGAAGGCCGCCGTAGTATACGGTGCCGCTTGTCAGCGTTATCTCTGCAAGCAACGCGGGCGCCTGCACAAGCCGACGCCAGTTTTGAACCAACAGAGGCGCGATAGTGAGCAGGTATAAAAGCTTTCCGCCGGCCAGAATGCCGATAAGCCCCATGGCGCCCGCATTGGTGATATCCACGCCGGGCAGAGCCATACGCCTGCTGCGGGGCAGCACAAAAGCACAGCATACGCCCGCGCCCGCCAGGCACATCAGCCACATGCTTTGCACAGAAAAACCAAACAGAGGGACTGTGGGAAGCATACAAAACCTCCTGAACAGATAATAAATATCCCCCGGCAAAGCCGGTGGTATTTCAGATGCGGGCATAGCCCTAGA